>Ga0256405_10002458_pt1 | contig 42504 bp, 31 predicted proteins | sample RumenRJG_02DNA_FD_189096 | JGI IMG/M metagenome (GOLD analysis project Ga0256405, IMG submission 189096) | Bovine rumen microbial communities from Lethbridge, Alberta, Canada - RJG_02 | ecosystem: Host-associated > Mammals > Digestive system > Stomach > Rumen | place: Canada: Alberta... | reverse complement strand
GATGAGGTCGTAATGGTCATTCCGACCATCGGACTGGCAGAAGATGTTTCGATGGGAAGCAAGGTGCACTTCGATGTGATGCCTGAGCTCATCCAGCTCTTCGATAAGGAGACAGGAAAGAACCTCATCTGGTACGATAAGGAAGCGGCAGAGGCTCATGCACCTGTATGCAAATCATATGATTTCGAATGATAATCACTTAAAACTGCACAAACCAAAAGGAGGTCTTCCATGAAGACCTCCTCAGACCGTAGACAAAGCCCAAGTTTCAAAATACTGAAGCTTGGGCTTTTCTCATGCGTATGAAAATTGGGATTTGAAGAAAAATGAGGAAATAGAGGTCAAAAGATCATCGAAAAGGCCCCCGTCAGGACCTTTCTTAGGCCGTTTACTTAAGATATTTGCCAGCTTTTTCATGTTCATACATGCGAAAGTCAGGCCAACTTTCATGGCCATCTTTTCCTTTCCGACCTGCTGGGTGTACCTCATAGCATGATGCTCTTTGGCAGTTCCGAAGACCCTCTCAATGGTTTCCTTTCGATTGTTGTAAAGATCTTTACCCTCGGGAGTAAGCCGTATATCTTCGCACATATCCATGTAGTCCTACCATACATACCATTAACAAAAGGTGTCTCAGAGCTGCGCACAGAGACGGAAAATTACGGCATAAGAAAAAGCCTCGGCCTCACATGGGAAATGAAAGCTATTCCAGCAATTGGGCACGTAAAGTTGACATATATGACAAGTATTTCCAGGGAATGCTAATAAAAACATATGAAAGCGGGGCAATAGCTGTCGATGCGGATAAGATAATAAAGGAACTGCTGGCGGAATAGAATTATATATAGTGCTGATAGATGATGATTATATCTGTTAAAACAGGGATGGTGTAGCGTACCTCCTTTCCAATTCACATCAGTAATTGATTACACTTTTGATTACACTTTGATTACAGGGTCCTGAACGCCAGTGATTGCAACTGCTTCAAAACGTGCGTGTCGTTCAAATCCCTCTCTCTCCGCCAGATGAGCCTTGCTTTTGCAAGGCTTTTTTCGTTGAGAGAGGGATCTTCACCCTGGGCATTTTATTTCAGATTGATGAATACCAGGCCGATGAGGCAGATGACGACTCCGGCAACTTTGTTCCATGTCAGGGCTTCGTGGTACAGGCAGTATCCGAGGACGAGAAGCAGTATCGCCAGCACTGCGCTCTGGACGATGAATCCGGTGCTGACTTCCCAGCCTGCTTTATACGCAAAGATCCAGCCGACTTCAAGGCCGACGATCACGACACCAAGGACAAACGGCGCCCAGTTGATCTTGCTGTATTCACCTATAAGGCCCGTCCCGCCGCTGCTGCCGCCGAGAAGGAAAAAGAATATGAGCGAAGATACCGCAGCGACGACATAAGTCACTGTCAGCGAAGCGAATGCATTCATTTCAGCAGGAACTTCTTTTGCACATACCTGATACAGCACATTTGAAATGATGACGAGACCGATCGGCCATAGATAAGCGAACATAACATACCTCCTGAAAACAGCCGCTGTTCTTCAGAGACTGAAGCGGCAGATGCCATTGGATTATATGGTCCGGTTGAGAAAAAAGTCAAGGCCGGACCGCTTTTTTGCTGCGCAGGCTTATCTGACACAACGGGACGATTTATGATATAATAGATTCCGATATGGGAACGGAAACCTGTTCCCGAAAAGTTTACAGATCAAGAATAAGGAAGAGGACGCAAATGAGGAAAAGACATTATTTGAAGACCGCTTTCGTCGGAGGGCAGCTGATCACCGGAAGACACAAAAATGCTATACAGAATTCACTCGTCATGATAGACCGCGGTGAGATCCTGTATGCCGGGGAGAGGAAGGCAGATATGGAACCTCTCCTGAAGGAGTTCGATGTGATGGACATCTCGGGCAAGACTATCATGCCGGGACTTATCGACACGCATCTTCACTTCAGCGGCAACCTCAACGATAACGATTCCGACTGGGTAAGAGAACCGCTGCTTCAGAAGCAGGTAATGGCTGTCCAGCAGGCGCATGAATGCCTCGAGAACGGACTTACAACAGTCGGAGAGATCTCCAGATTCGGTATCCCTATCAGGGACATGACCAATACCGGCCAGATGCAGGGCCCGAGGGTAATCGCTTCGGGAAGAGGCTTCTGCGCGACAGCATCACACGGTGATTCGCACAACTGCAGCGTAGAGGAGTGCGCCGCGGGGCATCCGTGGGCCGAGGTGGTCGACGGACCGTGGGAGCTCAGAAAAGCTGTAAGACGCAGACAGAGAGAATGCCCGGATGCCATCAAGATCTGGGCGACGGGAGGCGGTATCTACAGATGGGATACATCCCGCGATCATCACTATACATATGAAGAGATCAAGGCCGTCGTGGATGAAGCAGCCATGAGAGGCATCCCTGTATGGTCTCATACATACGGCAAGACCGGACCTTCTGTAGAGGCCGGTGTCGACTTCATAATCCACGGCTTCGAGATCGATGAACAGGACATGGAGAAAATGTACGAAAAGGGCATCTGCTTCTGCCCGACGATCAACTTCCTGCCGGCATGGCTTGCGACATATCCGCCGACATACATCCCGGGAGTGCACGACAAGTACGAAGGAGCGACACTCGTTGACAAGGAACTCGCAAGGCTGTATGACAACGTCAACAAGGCTTACAAGATGGGCGTCATAATCACGGTAGGCTCCGACAGCTTCAATTCGGATTCCACCCCGTACGGAGTCACAGCCATCGGAGAGATCCACAGATTCGTCGACTGCTGCGGCATGAGCGAGATGGACGCTATCATTGCGGGTACGGCCAACGGAGCGAGGGCTCTGGGCTGCTACCACATCACCGGCTCGATCACAAGAGGCAAGAACGCTGACATGATCATCCTGGACGGAGATCCTCTGAAGAGCATCTACGATATCGATGTGGACAAGATGGACATGGTCATCAAGGACGGAGAAGAAGTCCTCCGTTACAAGGATAAAAAGTAGTGCGGGAGGGCAGAAAAATGAAAAAAAGCTTGAAAGAATTGAGAGGCGAGCTCGGACAGGTCATTACCAGGCAGTATGATTATCCTCCTAACGGAGAAGGCTCGCTGGGATATAAGGGAAACAACCTGTACAGGTTCAAAGTCGAAGACCTTGGCGATATAGAGCTTTTCCTTGCCGAAAGGGCCGAGAACTACAAGCATTCCTACAATATCGACATCCTTGCGCAGGAGATCATCACCGATCTGCTCGACCAGGGGCTGATAGTTTACGGAGGCTACGGCTACAAGCGCCAGCAGCAGGAGAAACACGGGATCTGATAATAATATCCCGGCATCAATGACGAACAAGGACGACCTTTTTCTGGGATATGGAAAAGGCCGTTCTTTTTTCGACCACATCGCGGCACAGATCGAGTGTCTTCTGCATCTTGTCGACCGTCTTTTCGAGAGCTTCCACTATCTCGGGGTCCTTTTCCCCGGTATGGAGGATGAAGGCGTCATCGGTCATCTCAAGCGACTCGACGGCCATGACTTTGCGGTTCTCCCAGATCTCGACCTCATCGGTCAGAAGATCTATGTCGAACAGTATAAGAGGGTTTCTGGATGCCGCTACATCGATCTCGTCGGCGAGACGTATCAGCGCGGCAAGATATGGAAGGCATACCGTAGTGCCGTCAGGCATCCGGTAATCGGAAGGATACTCTTTTTCGTCGTAGAGGTCTGTCTTTCTGTGGCCTCTTACGACCTGCTTTATCGCGAAAACGTACTCCTCGGACGGCATGTCGAACATAGGAGCGTACTTTTCAATGAAGAGGGCGCTGAACTCGTTGTGATATGTCCTGACGAAGTCGGCCCTGGTATCGTCCGGATGATCTTTGAAGTACTGCTCTTCGCCGAGGATATCCTTGAACTGCGCATAATCATTCTCGTTTATACCCATCCCGGAATCGTGAAGGTAGCAAGCCATCAGGAGGATGAATATCTCGTTCTTATTGAGCTTATCGATCTGTCCGGGGCCGATGAGACGGTTGCATGAATCTATGACCGTAAGGCTGTGCAGCTCGGAGTGGTCAGTGTATTCGGGGAAGAGCCTTCTGTAGTTCGACAGCATATGTATGCTGATAAAAGCCGTATCCCTGAATCTTTTATGCAGGCCGGGATCGAGTTCACGCAGCCTGTTCTCAAGAAGATAGTCAGTTTTCATGTTTACACTAATGGCGGATGAGCACTACCTTTTTCTGAGTTATACGGAAAGGCGTCCTTTTTTCTGTGACGTCGCGGCACAGATCGAGCGTTTCCTGCATCTTGATCACAGCTCTGTCGAGAGCATCGAGTATCTCGGGATCCTTTTCGTGCGTATGGAGAATGAACGATGACTTCGTCATCTCAAGATGCTCAACAGCCATCAGCTTCCTGTTCTCCTGTATAGACACCTCGTTGGTCAGGAGGTCTATATCGTAAAGGATGAGAGGGTTCCTCGATGCCGCCACATCTATCTCGTCCGTAAGGCGGATAAGGGCAGCGAGATAAGGCAGACATACCGTGGTGCCGTCAGGCATCCTGTAGTCGGCAGGGTATTCATTTTCATCGTAAAGATCCGTCTTTCTGTGGCCTCTTGAGACCTGCTTGATCGCGAATACGAACTCCTCGGACGGCATGTCGAACAACGGAGCGTACTTTTCAATGAAAAGGCCGCTGAACTCATTGTGATATGTCCTGACAAAGTCTGCCCTGGTATCGTCCGGGTGATCTTTGAAGTACTGCTCAGCTCCGAGAGCGTCCTTGAATTCCTCGTAGTCCTTTTCGCTTATGCCCATGCCCACATCGTGCAGGTAGCCGGCCATCAGCAGTACGTAGATGTCGCTTTTGCTGAGCATATCCACCTGCTCGGTGCCAACAAGGCGGTTGCACGAATCTATGACCGTAAGGCTGTGAAGCTCGGAGTGATCGGTATACTCAGGGAAGAGCAGTCTGAATTTGGTAAGGATGCGCTGGCTGACGAACGCCGTATCCATGAACCTGCGGTGCAGATCCGGATCGAGCTCGCGCAGACGCCTTTCGAGCATGTAATCCGTGCGCAGTTCGGTCACGAGGTCCGTTTCCTTTATCAGTATGGTAAGGACGTTGAGTCCCAGCAGATTCTGGTAGCTTACATCATCGGCTATCTTGTATACCATCCTGATGCCGATGTTGTCGAAGCGATCCTCATCCGAAACGAGATTTGAGTATTCTTCCGGATCGAACGGGATGCAGTCGTCCTTGAGTCTCAGCATCACCATGTCCTTCAGATATACGACTCTCGCGTTGAGGGAATGCGTCTTGCTGTCGTGCGTGAAGCCGTGGTTTATGACATTGGCGGCCATCTCTTCGAGGCAGAGTGCCGAGTAGTATGCGGTCTTGTCCTCCATGTCATGGGCCCTGCAGAATTCGTGGATGACCTCCGATGATTTCGATACTTCATCAAGATCGTTCAGAGTCAGATCGAGGCTGTCTTCTTCGGCCACGCCGAAATCAGGTCTGAGCAGCATCCATTCGTCCAGGTTGCGCGGCATGCGCCTCCAGTATATTAGTTCGTATACCGGCAGGGTCAGGATGGTCAGTATCATGCCGATCGGATTGGCGAGCCAGACGCCCAGAGCTCCGAGAACAGGAGCAAGCAGAACCGAAGGCACTACCATCGAGATGAAGCCGTCGAATACAGACAGTACGTTTACGTACATGTTGTGGCCCGTCGCCTGCATGTAGTTGGTGTTCACCTGACATATGAGTATCAGCGGTATGCAGAATGCGAATATCCTGAAGAGCTGTACGGTCAGCTTGAATACGTTGGATGCGCTGTCCGTGAAGAAGAAGCCCGAGATGACAGGCGATACGATAAAGGTGAATACGCCTATGAGGCAGGCGATGACCATGCTCTTTGTAAATGCGATCTTCAGCACCCTCTTCATCGAGGTCTTGTCTTCTTCGCCGTAGAAGACGCTTGTCAGCATGCGCACGACGGTGCCGTTACCTATGCAGAAAGCCATGAAGAGGCCCGAGATCATGTTGAACGCCGAGAGGGCAGAGAGCCCGTCGTTTCCGGAACAGCCCAGAAGAACGCGGTTTATCACTATAGTCCTGAACGAGAGGCACAGTATGAGAAGCGCTCCCGGGAACCCTATCTTCACGATGCCGGGCAGCTCGCTCCAGTTGATGTTTTTGCGGCTGTAGCGCAGCTGCGCCTTTGACGAGAAATAGTAAGGGATGAGAATGACGAAGTATACCCAGTTGCTGATACTGGTCGCAAGCGCGAGCCCGGATATCCCCATGCCGAACATTGCTACGAACAGGATGTCGAGTGCGACATTTGCCACGATCAGCCCTGCGACTCCGACGTAGCCTCTCTTCTCCTGGCGCTCCATCTGGAGGAAGGACGAGAGCTGCTGTGCCAGCATCATAGGGACGATGCCTATCGCATAGCCTCTGATATATGAAATGAGAGCCGGCTTGAGTTCAGCTGTGGCTCCGAGGATCGAGGCTATCGGTCCCGGTATCAGAAAGCTTATACCGGTAATGACAGCCGCTATGATGAATGTGGTCGTGAGGTTTAGTGAGAAAACGCCCTGCGTCTTTTTGAGATCTCCTCTGCCCATGTAGCGCCCGCAGAGAACGGCGGTGCCTCCGAGCATCACCGCTCCGGCAGCGCTGGTAATGTTGACCATCGAATAATAAAGTCCGATGACGCCGACGGTCGAAGAATCGATAAAGCGTCCGGCCATGACTCCGTTCACGATCGAGGTTATATACCCCATCGCGAAAATTAGGATCTGTACCGGAAGCATACTGTAAAACAGTTTGCTGATAAGTCTGTCGCCGTGATCATGCAAGCTTGTGGCCGCTTTCATTGATAGTCCCCCGATCCTGATTATGTATACATAAATATCCTTACTACATAATACAATATTTGGTATACTTTATTGAAGAAAAAAAGGGAGAAAAAATGGGAGAAAAAATGGGAAAAGAACGCCTTATATCCATAGTCACTCCGTCGCATGATACCTCTGACGATCTGTTCAGGGCAGCCTTTGATTCCGTAACGGCGCAGACTCTGGACGAGTCGGAGATAGAATGGGTCATAGTGGTGCATAATTCATCGCCTGAGCACCTTTCCTTCGTGAAGGGCCTTTGCGAGGGGCACCCTGGTTTTCGTGTGTTCGAACTGAACAATGACAAGCATACGGCCTCGAGCCCGAGGAACTACGCTCTCACAAAGGTGAGCGGCAGATACGTGACCTTTCTCGATGCGGATGACAGACTGACGCCTGAATGCCTTGCGACAATAGTCAGCGGCATGGATGAGGCCGGAGCCCAGGTCGGCAAGTACCGTTCCGAAAAGCTCGAAGAGGACTCCTCTGTGATGGAGTTCATGGACAACCGCGTGCGCTTCGATCAGACGAAGTCTCTGATCTGTCTTCATAACGACGATCCGGATGTGCGCAAACTGATGACCATGGCAAACATGATGATGAACAGCCAGGTGATAGAGAGGTCGTTCATAGAGCGCTACGATCTGCGCTTCAGCGAGGAAGTCCGCATATACGAGGACGTGATGTTCAATATGGAATGCCTGTCCCGCGCAGATACCATAGCGGTGTTCCCTCAGCTGATCGGTTACATTTACTACATGCACAGCGGCTCGACGATGCAGGAGCTCAAAGCGCCGGCTCCCGAAAAGATACTCGATACATGCCGCGACATAGAAAAGCAGCTGAAGCTCGGGGTCGAAGCCGGACTTTACATGCGCTATCTCTTCTTCGGACATATGAAGCAGATCGCCGATATGATATCCGCTTCGGAAAAGGAATATGGTTTTCCCGATGAGATACGCCGTGAAATAAGAGACATGATGGGCCCGTATTTCGATCTGATAGAACCTCCTGATCCGGATAGGAAATTCCTCAGCAGGGAGGAGATCGACGGCATCATATCGTATGTCAGGGAAACGATAGACGGACCTGAAGAGGCTCACGCCGGAAAACCGGCCGGGGATACCATGGAGGTCCTTGTGGACATACTGCGCTCGGCCGAAAGATCCGAGATAGGAGAGAACTGGGGCTTTGACCGCATAAGATCGCATGATGCCTATGAAAGCGAGATCCCGGTAAATACATACGACACATTCTCGCCGATGATAGACCTGATGAGACGCATCGGCGAGTCGGACATACTTTTCTGCGAGCCTGGCGCAGGGTACGCTGTCACTACCGGAACGATGAATACCCCGAGATGGATACCCTACACCGAAAGGGCCCTCGGGAAGTTCACGGACATGTGCCGCGATATCCTTGCGAACAGAGGCGGTGAAGATGGGAGCTGCTTCCTGATCGCCGGCAGCGTGAGAGGAGACAGGAAGCTTGCCGACGGGACCTACCCCGATTCGATCACCGGGGCAGTCATTCAGAAAATGAGAAAAGAATTCAGCTATGATTCTCACAGAAGCGGCGAAACGGAAGGCATCAGGCTCACCGGACCCGAAGAACTGTATTTTCTCAAAGCGCCTGCCGACCAGAGATATTTGGGGCTTCTGTTCGCTCTGCTCGACAGAGATGTGTCTATGATCGCGGCTCCGTTCACATGGACACTGCTCTGCAGCTTCATATATCTCGAGCGCAATCATGAAAAACTGACGCGCGACATCGAACAGGGGACGCTGGACGGAGCATCGTGGCTCAGCAGCGAAGAAAAGAGACGCTACCGCGCACTCTTTGACGCTGATCCCGAAAGGGCGGAGGAGCTGTGCGGCATATTCGAAAAAGGCTTTGATGAGCCTGTGATACCGAAGATATGGCCGAAATGCCGACGCGTAACGGCCGGCGGATCGGCGGATTTTCTAATCTATAAGCGCCATCTCATGCGTTACACCGGCTCTGTCCCGGTCTCGGACGGAGCTCACGCCGCATCTGAAGCGATCATAGGCAGAGAATGCGGGGACGGGCTGTTCCGTCTCGAATATGGAGAAAGCTATTTTGAGTTCATCCCTGAAGACCGTGAAGAAGGGAGTCAGAATGCGCTGGCAGCTGAAGAACTCGAGGAGGGGCGTTATTACGATGTGATCCTGACCAACAGGTCAGGCCTGTACAGATACGACCTCCGCGATGTGATAAAGGTCGAACGGATGGAGAACGGCGTTCCTGTCTACAGCCTTGCCGGAAGGAGTTTCGGGATGCTGACGATACCGGCCCGGAACGGCGGGCCGGTACGTATCAGGCCTGCTGATATGGCTGAACTCATGATCCGGCTGGGAGAGCGTTTCCGTGTCACCATAGCTGATTACTGTGTGAAATGGGATGAAGATGACCGGCGTATCGTGATCTACGCAGAACCCGCGGACGAAAGCGGTATGAACAGACTGATGGCGGTGCCGAAGAGCGGATTCGAAAGCGCTGCCGAAGAGATGCTTCGCGATATCGTGCCCGGATACGGGCGGTCCGTGGATGAGGGCGCGGCGCAGCCACTTGCGGCGAGGATGCTGCAGCCCGAGACCCAGCTTGCATACTGCGACAAGCGCATGTATCTGAAGCAGATCATGCCGGCTCAGATAAAGCCGGTGCGCATACTGGATACGGACCCTGCGGCGCAGAGATTTTTTGAAAACTTCGTCATAGAAGACTGGAAGTAAAGGGTATATATCAGGGAATGAAAGAAAACGGTAAATGCTGCCTTCTGATGGGCGTGTATTACATGATCATATGCATAGTATTCAGCTTTGCGGCATACTATCTTTATCTGCAGGGATTTACTTCACGGCAGACAGGACTCATAATCTCGTCCTCGTGCGTGGTCGGCGCGTTTCTGCAGCCTGTTTCGGGAAGACTTGCCGACAGCGATCCGAAGTGGTCCTGGAAAAACCAGCTGCTTTTACTGAGCGCACTGGCTCTCGCTGTATCCATGGTCAGGATATTCATGGACGGACTCATCTGGGAGGGGGCATGCTACATACTTCTGTTTGTACTTGTTCTGGTGATGATGCCTCTTGTCAACTCGTCCTGCTTCTATTACAAGGACCGGGGGATCAGCGTTGACTACGGCGTAGTAAGAGGGATAGGCTCGATCTCTTACGCGGCGACCTCGCTCCTGTTCGGGTGGCTGACTGTAGCTGCAGGCCCGCAGGTGCTTGCTCTTTGCCTTGCGGCCCTGTTCGCGCTGCTGCTTGCGGCGGCCTTTATTATGCCGCTGGCGGCCGGCGGACCGCAGGACGTCAGGCCTGCTGAAACAAAGAATGAGCAGGGTACGAAGAACTTCATATCAGCCTATCCGGCTGTCATACTGATGGCGGCAGGCATCACACTGGGCTGTGTGTTCCATAACATGGTCGCTACATACATGATCGACATAATGAAGGAGGCCGGAGGGGACTCCGGCACCATGGGCACCGCGATCGCGATCGGCGGGGCAATGGAGCTTCCGGCGCTTTTTCTCTATACTCGCATAAAGGAAAAGAGCGGACTGTCTGCGGCTGCCCTCATATGCATCGGGTGTCTGATGTTCGTGGTCAAGGGAGTCCTGCTTGCCGCTGCGTCGGGCGTAGTGATGATATACTTTATACAGCTGCTCCAGGGCCCATCATACGGGATCGTGACTGCGGCAAAGGCTGCATATGCTCATGAGACAGCAGCGGCCGGGGACGAGACCACGGGTCAGGCCGTGATGAGCATGACCGATTCCTTCAGCATAGTCGCGGGCAGCATGCTCGGAGGGTTCCTTCTGAGCGGCGGAAGTGCGGGCCGCATGCTTGTCGCCGGGACAGCGATGGCGGCTGCCGGTTCGATAATAACGATCATTGCCGCGAAAAAAGGCGGCATTGGAGGTATGAAAAATGAGTGACAGAAAAAAAGCGATAGTTACAGGAGCTTCGATCGGCATGGGCAGGGGGATAGCCCTGGTCCTTGCGGAGGAGGGCTACGATATAGCGTTTTCTTATTACGGAGACGATGAGCAGAGTCTGAAGTACGTCGAAAAGACAGTCTCCATGCTGAAAGAAAAAGGCGCTGAGAGCTGGCAGTTCAGCGCAGACCTGACAAAAAAGGGAGCACCGAAGGAGTTCTTCAGCAAGGCAGTTGCGGCACTCGGCGGACTCGATCTTCTGGTGAACAGCGCGGGCGTCAACATGCCGCTTCCTCTGCAGGAGCTTACCGAAGAGAACATAGATTACCTCTTTGCTCTCGACCAGAAGGCATATGTCATGCTGATGCACTATGCGGCGTGCTACATGATAGACAACGGCATAAAAGGATGCATAGTCAACGTGAGTTCATCAAGAGGCGACAGGGCATATCCTAACGCGGGCATATACTGCGGCATCAAGGCGGGCCTCAACAGGATGATAGAGGCCTTTGCCCTGGACGTAGCAGGGTACGGCATCAGGATAAACAACGTTTCCCCGGGCGCGACCAGGGTCCGTACGAAGGAGGAGCTGCTCGACATCAAAAAAGGAGGGCCTACGGACTACTTCTGGGACGAGGCGTACATCGAGCATCCTGAAAAGGTCGAGTCCGACTTCTGGGACAAGCTCGGACCGAAGATCCCTCTCGGAAGATGCGGAGAGGCCGAAGACATAGGAAAGGCCATAGCCTTCCTCGCTTCGGACAAGGCATCATATATCACAGGTATAACACTGAGGGTCGACGGAGGGCTCGTGCTTCCGGGTATGCCTGAAGACCCGTATCTCGACGGAGTAAGCTGGAAATAACAGGAAAGAAGCATGGAAGAAACAAACAGAGAAAAAGGATTATTACGTTTCAGAAGAAACGGCGACCTTACGAGCCGTAAACTTGCCGAGTACATCCCGGCGATGCTGATAACCAATATTTCGGCCCTGCTGCTCATTTCGGTCGACGGCATCGTTGCCGGAAACCTCGTGGGCAAAGAAGCGCTTTCAGCAGTCAATATCTTCTATCCGGTGACCGTCCTTGTGGGCGCCATAACGATGCTGGTAGCGAGCGGGGTCTCGACCAGCCTTTCGACGGCGATGGGCAAAAATGACCACGCCGCGCTCGACCGCATCAAGGCCGCATCGGTACGCGTCACCATAGTCATGGCTGCGGCAGTCGCGATCGTCCAGATACCTGTCGTATGGCTGGTGGTAAGATCATACGGACTGTCTGAAGAGATGTACAGGATGACGATGCAGTACGCGATAGGCATCATGATATGCACGCCTCTCGGACTCATATCGACTGTCGGGACATATCAGCTGCAGATCGCAGGCAAGATGAAGATCCTGATGGGGCTGTCCGTTATTGAAGGCCTGGCCAACCTCGGATTTGACCTGCTGTATACGGGGGTTTTCCACATGGGGATCGCGGGCACCGGGTACGGAACTGCCACAGCGAATATCATCAGATGCACGCTTACTGTACTGTACCTGTATCGCAAGACTGACATGCTCAGGAGCGATACGAAAAAGGTCGATCCCGCCGATGTGAAGAACATACTGGGTATTGGCGTCCCTGATGCGTCTTACGCGCTGATCAACGCTTTACAGAGCTATCTGATCATGAAGATACTGCTCGCAGCATTCGGAACGGACGGGGGCGTCATCAAGGGCGTTTGCACGCTCTGTTACAGCATAACGAACGTTCTCATCAACGGCATATCCGGGAGCATGCGGCCTCTTATGGGACTCTATGCCGGTGCTGATGACAAGGCCGGGCTCCGCATACTGATGAAACAGGGATCGGTGCTCAATTTCATAAGCGCGGGACTGGCCACTCTGGTGATATGGCTCAGACCGCAGTGGTTCTATGCCATAAACGGCGTGGATAACATACCTGAGAACGGGCTGCTGTGCGTCAGGCTGTTCGCACTGTTCTTCATACTAAAGGGCGTTGATTTTCTGCTCAGGATGTATCTGAACAACAGGAAGGATTCGAAGTACGCGACGATGCTCACCGTAGTGGGCAACGCGACTCTGCCGCTGTTCGCCTTCATGCTGTGGAAGATCGCTCCGGCCCCGTACATCTTCCTTTCATATCTCGCTACTGAGATCGTGGTGTTCGTGATGTCGTATGTCAGATACCGCGGCTGGCTCGAAAAAGACAGAAAAGAGATCGAAGAGAACGGTCACAATATCGTGCTGTACATGACCGTGCATCCGGAAGAGGCCGTCGAAGCATCAAGAGAGCTCAGAAGCTATGCGGAGGAGCACGGGATAAGCAAGAGGATCGCATACCGCGCTGCGCTCTGCATGGAGGAGATGGTCGCATACACAAGGGCGGCGGAGGCTATAGACCCGATAATGAAGCTGATCGAAGAAAGCGAAGCTGAAAAGAAATTCGCTGCTGTCGCGACCATGGGAGGAAAGGTCCCGTGGGCGGAAAAAGTGATGAAGGATATAGCCGACAGGCTGAGCGTCGAGGTCATAGTGAGATTCAAAGGCGAACACGAGGCCATATTCATCGAGCTGGATGACGGCAGGTGCATCGCGCTTGACAAGAGCGATATCTCCCGCAAGCTCATCACCGACAACTATGAGCTTCTCAAGAAACTTGCGAAGAACGTCGAATACCAGTACATACTGAACATGAACTACACGAGGTTCACATTCAGCGAGGACTGATACGGAACAGGCCTGACATAAGGGGGGGAAAATTGGAGAAGAAGAAATTATCATTCATCATACCGGCATATAACTGCGCGGATTTTATGGAAGAAACTATCGGCTCGGTGATCACGCAGCTGCCTGATGACTGTGAACTGGTCATCGTAGATGACGGATCGACGGATGAGACGGCGCAGCTCCTGAAGGAACTGGAATCCGGTCAGGAGAACATCCGGGTGATGTATGCAGCTCACGGAGGCGCTTCAACTGCAAGGAACCACGGTCTTGATATGGCGGAGGGCGAATGGATCACTTTCATGGACTGTGACGACTGCCTCGTTGAAGGCTTCTTTGAGAAGGCTATGCCTCTCCTTGAGGATGAGACCGATCTTTACATATTCAGCTTTGAACGCGTCGAATTCATGAAGGATGAAGAGGCAGGCGTGATACGGGAGACAGTCATGCCTCTCGCGGTCGAGGACTGTACATACCCGATAGTGTCGGTTTTTGCGGACAAATACGTAAGGGCGAGAAATCTGCTCGTATATTCAGCGTGCAATAAATTCTACAGAAGGTCGCTTCTGAACGAACACGGCATAAGATTCAGGGACGGTATGCCGTTCGGCGAGGACAGGCTGTTCAACTACGACTATCTCATGCACTGCGGACAGGTAAGGACTTCGTCGCTCAGGATGTTCAGATATATACAGAGAAATCCCGATTCCGCGTCAAAACGTTCCTATCCTGACTATTTCAATACGATCATGGCTCTGCACAAAGCCAAGATGGACTGCTTCCTCAGTCTCTCGAAGGGCACTACTAAATCAGAAAAGAGGGCTTTTACGGGCTTTGATCTGTCGACTGAAGTGAGCAGGATGATTGACAGATTCCCGGTCCACCCCAATGAGCGGGACGAGAATCTTCCGTATATCAACAGCCTCCTCTTCGGAGAGCAGGACGATACCGGCGGCAGATACGATGTCATTATCGTTCTCGGAAGCCACAACTGCGCATACAGAGCAGATAAAGCCCTTGAAACGGCGGGCAGTGATTCGGATACTGTATTCCTGGTGACGGGAGGAAACGAGCACAAAGAAGGATCTATTACCGAGGCCATGTTCATGGCGGAATATCTCAAAAAAAGAGGCGTCCCGGAAAACAGGATACTGCTCGAGGAAGCGGCTGAGAATACATTCCGCAATCTTAAGCTTTCAGCAAAGATGATCGATGCAGCCGTGATAACGGGGATACTCCCGCGCGAAGCGAAGGACCTTCGCATCGGCATAGTGACGGCAGGCTTCCACGTGCCCCGGACCAGGGCGATGACCCGGACCATCCCGTGGTATGATGATAAGAATATAGTGCTCATACCTGCGTACAGCCCTCGTATGAGGCCTGAAAACTGGTACCTTGATTCCACGAGCAAAAGTATATGCCTCGGAGAGATAGCAAAATGCTGCTGCGTCGGGACAGAAGACACAGGGGAATAAAAACGTGCTGACCGATCTTACGGTATTTGCCGTGTCGTATGCAAGATACAGGAAATGGATGGACGCCGGCAGGTGTATCGCCCTCGATAATGATGAAGAAACTGAAAAACTGATTACAGACAATTACGGGCTGCTCAGAAAACTCGCGAAAAGCGTCGAATACCAGTATATACTAGATCTGAACTATACAAGATTCACATTCAGTGAGATCTGAGCTGAGATGCTGCAAAACTGAACAATATGCTTTCGGAAAAAGAAGAAAAATGACGTCAAATAAGGATGAACTCAAAGAATACGAGCAGCAGCTCGGGGCAGCCGTCAGGGCAAAGAAAAAATACCTTGCCTCGGCGCTCTTATCCGAAGCAGAGGAATGCATCTTGATGATCGGCGGAGCTTCGGACCATGAGTCTTACAAAAGGAATGTTCTGCCATACTGGAAGAAGTTCGGATACGTGCCGGAGAAGATCTGGTTTCAGCTTGCCGGATCACGTGATAATGTGACGGACCCCAGGTCCATGCCGCATGATCTTCTGTACAATGAGATCGTGCCGTATCTGAACAACATGCAGTTCGCAGATGCGGTGACGGACAAGTCGTATTATGGGATGTGGTTCCCCGATGCCAGACAGGCAGGGACCATATGCTGCAGGGTGGCAGGCGTTTATTACGATGGCGGGATGAACATCATCAGCAGGGGAGAAGCGCTCAGCCTGTGTGTGGACAGTGCCTGCGAGATCTTCATAAAGCCTTCGCTTTACACCAGCGCCAGCAGAGGTATCAGCATGGCGGATACCCGCTGTACGGATGCCAGTGATCTCGAAGAGATCTTTGAAAAAACGGGGATGAACTTCATAGTCCAGCAAAAGATAGAGATGCATCCGGAGCTTGCGGTGCTGAGCCCGGATTCCGTGCCTGTTGTACGGATCAATTCCCTTCTCATGGATGATGAAGTCCACATACTGTCGGAAGTCATGAGAGTAGGCGCCAGAGGCGAAAAAGTCCCTTTTCAGAAAAAAGGCGGATACTATACTGAGATACTGAAAGATGGAAGCCTCTTTGATAAGGTGCTGTTTGTGGCGCATCATGAAAGTGAAAACGAATGGTCCCGCGAGCTGTCATGGAGAAGTGCAGAGGAGTACGGATATTTTGACTGCAGCTATAGGGTGCCGATGTTGGACAGGATGCGTGGGCTGACAAAAAAACTCCACCCCCGTCTGGCGCGTTTCAGATACATAGGATGGGATCTTACACTGGACAGGGACGGCGAACCGGTGCTGATAGAGATAAACCTCTCTCCGGGCATCCTGTGCGGACAGGTCTCGATATGCGCACCTGTATTCGGAGACATGACCGACAGGATACTTGAGGATTTCTTCTTTGAACGCAGCCTTGAAAACGTACAGACCCAGGGCTTGCTGGTCCAGTGACATAGACATGAAGGAATAAAGTGGATTGATAAAGATAGGTAAACCATACGTGATCGAAAACGGTGACAGGGCTGAGCTCCACGCGAAGGTGAAAATCAGCGGAGACACGGCTGCCCGCTTTGCAGAAGAGACCGCAGGGCTGCCGAATGTTTCGTGGCTCAACACATATGATTACCCTCCCGCGTCATGGGATGAGGAGGACATCTCGCTATGGTTCGCTGTGCCGCTCGGGTATGGTAAGTATCTCTGCGCAGAGAGGAGCGATGCATTTGTCATCGCCTTTTTATGGTATGCGATGGTCACCGGCTCGGATATACGTTTTGAAGCTCCTCTGTCGGAGAAACTCCACAGCGGGCTGACACAGAAGCTGATCCCTGCTCTGGCAAGAGACGGATACAGGATGATAAAACTGGATGGCCCGCTGAGCGATGAGCCTGTATGGAACGAAGGCGGGGTCGTGACGGGGATGTCCTGCGGAGCTGACGCCATGTATACTCTCCATACCTATGGGGGAGAGTACGCGCCGGAGGGGATGAGGCTCACTCATCTGGCGTATTATCATGCGGCTTACATGTTCCCGTTTGTCGAACCGCCTTATGATGTGGATGCAATAATTGCTGAGACCGAGCGCATGTACGAGATACCTACGGCAGAGCATGCCGGTACTGTCGCTGTTGGCCACGGCCTCTGTTTTGTAGAAGAATGGACGAATCTTGACAGGGATTTTTACCGGGGAGGAATGATATATTCGGGGATGTACCGTTTCCTGAGCTGCACGCTGGCTCTTGAGCATCTCTTCTCCCTGTTTATCATCTCGTCATCAGGCCATGGGCATGACCTCGATCAGGCATCACTTTTTGTCCCGACCCAGAATTATGAGGATGTGATATGCGGCAACTGCATGACGGAGACTCTGCGCTGCATGAACAGCGATCATCAGACCCGTACAGAAAAGCTGAAAGCGATAGCTGATGATCCGGATTTTCAGAGATATGCGGCAGTGTGCTTCAATGACAGCGAGGACGGCAGAGGCTGCGGCGAATGTATCGGGTGCTGGAAGGCCATGGTGCCGCTTGACATCCTCGGCAAACTGGACAGCTTCGGCGCCCGTTTCGATCTTGACAGATATTACAGGGAACGCAGAACTGTCTTCATGGATCTCGTAAACTTTTCGTTCAGACCCGAGGCGGCTTCAGTCAGGGAGAGCGTCAGGCAGATACTCGATCTGGCAGAAGAGACAGGCGGAGAGGCCGGAGCGGAATTCACAGAGGCCTGGCGGGAAATAAAGGAACAGAAAGCGGCGGAAAATGGAAGACGGAAGCAGTAAAGGATTAGCAAAATACAGGCGCATGGGAGAGCTCAGCGCCCGCAAGCTCAGAGAGTACATCCCGGCGATGATCATGACAAACCTGTCGTCGCTGCTGCTCCTTACGGTAGACGGGGTTGTGGCAGGCAATCTCATCGGACAGGATGCGCTTGCTTCTATCAATATTTTCTATCCTGCCAGCATCCTTGCCGGGGCTGCGTCCATGCTGGTATCGGCCGGCGTATCGATAAGTCTTTCGACAGCCATGGGGAAGAACGATCAGGCGGAACTCGACCGTGTAAAGGGTATATCCCTGCGCGTCATGCTGATATCGGCCGCCTTCATCTCCATGCTCCAGATACCTGTGGTATGGCTGATCATAAGATCCTACGGGCTGCCGGGTGACATATTCGCGATGACGATGCAGTACGCCGTCGGCATAATGCTGTGCACACCGCTGGGGGTCGTTTCCTCTGTGGGCACATACCAGCTGCAGATAGCCGGAAAGATGAACGTTCTCATGAAGCTGTCTGTGATCGAGGGCGTCAGCAATCTGCTGTTTGACCTCTTCTTCATGGGTGTCCTGGATACAGGGGTAGGCGGAGCCGGATTCGGTACCGCATGCGCAAATGCCCTCAGATGCGGACTGACCGTCTTTTACATTGCCAGGTTCACGGACATGTACAAGAGCAGTACGAAGAAAGTAAGCGCAGCTGATGTAATGGGAGTGCTCTCGCTGGGCGTGCCTGATTCTTCATACGTAGTGGTGCGGGCCATGCAGAACTATCTGATCATGAAGATACTTCTCGCTGCTTTCGGAACTTCCGGCGCAGCGATCAAAGGCGTATGCTCTCTCTGCTTCAACATCTCGTATGTTCTGATCGGCGGTATAAGCGGAAGCATGAGACCGCTGATGGGACTTTATGCCGGCGGAGAAGATAAGGAGGGCCTGCGCATACTGATGAGACAGGGGGCCGTACTCAATATCATAGCTGCGGGGATGATGACTCTGGTGACAGAGCTGCGGCCGGAATTACTGTTTTCGATCAACGGGATCCGTGATATACCTGAAGGCGGCGCGACGTCCATCCGCTTATATGCGCTGTACATCGTGTTCTGCGGCTTCGACTCGCTGTTCAGGATATACCTTACGAACCGCAAGGATACCCGGTTCACTACATTGCTTACGCTCGTTGGCAGCGGCAGCATGCCGCTGTTTGCCTTTATACTGTGGAAGACAGCGCCGGCGCCGTACATATTCCTGGCGTATCTGGCTTCGGAGCTGGTGGTATTTTCGATGTCCTGCGTCAGGTACCGCGGCTGGCTCGAAAAAGACAAAAAAGAGATCGAAGAGAACGGACGCGACATCGTACTGTACATGACCGTGCATCCGGAAGAAGCCGTCGAAGCATCGAGAGAGCTGAGAAGCTTTGCGGAAGAACACGGGATAAGCAGGAGGATAGCGTACCGCGTGGCGCTGTGCATGGAGGAGATGGTCGCCTACGCAAGGGCGGCGGAGGCCATAGACCCGGTAATGAAGCTGATCGAAGAAAGCGAAGCGGAAAAGAAATTCGCTGCTGTCGTGAGCATGGGAGGAACAGCCCCGTGGACAGAAAAAGTGATGAAGGATACAGCCGACAGGCTCAGCGTAGAGGTCATAGTGAGGTTCAGGGGCGAACGCGAGGCCATATTCATCGAGCTCGATGACGGCAGGTGCATCGCGCTGGAAACGAGCGAGGTCTCCGGCAAGCTCATAACCGACAACTACGAGCTGCTCAGGAAGCTTGCAGAGAGTGTCGAATACCAGTATATACTGAACATGAACTACACAAGGTTCACATTCAGCGATAAATGACAGAACTGAAGAGGATCATTATCAAAGCGGGGGAAAATTGGACACGAAAAAGTAATTATCATTGTGACAGGAGGCGCAGAAGATTAGATGATCAGTTTAGGAAAGCCATACATAAGGTGAACAAAGAATGATTTGCGAAGAGAAAAGACTTGATTTCCGCATACCTGATCCGGAGATTCTTAAAGAAGACAAAAGACAGGCACAGCTTGTGTTCAGACTGAATCAGACAATGCCTGTGACTGATGAGTACCGACAGGTTCTGAAAGAGCTGTTCAGAGGCAATCTCGGAGAGGGATCACATGTGGTCGCGCCGATCCAGGGCGGGTTCTTTGATCGTATAACAATAGGCAGAAATGTTACGATCAATTCGAATCTGCTTGCTATGGCCGCAGGAGGGATTATGATAGAGGATGATGTACAGATAGCCCCGAATGTACAGCTGCTTACCAGCAACCATGATCCATATGAAAGAATGATACTGCCATGCAGGCCGATCCTGATCAAAAAAGGCGCCTGGATAGGTGCGGGCGCAACAGTTCTTCCGGGGATCTGCATCGGAGCATATTCGATCGTGGGAGCTGCATCTGTGGTGACTGAGGATGTGCCGGACTATGCTGTTGCAGTTGGTAATCCTGCGAGAGTAGTCAGGATGCTGGACGAAGAGCGATTTCGGTAACGAAAGTAAGCTCACAGGGACAGGGAAAAGCAGGATGAACTTTACAGGATTCACTTTCTGACGGATTTGAGTTATTATATTAGAATCGGATTGTTTTTTAGAAGAAGGGACTGTAAATGGCCAAACTACTGAAATTCGAATCTGTTCGGGACGCGGCGAAAAAGCCTGCCTTTGACCAGGTATACGAAGAAAACTACGACAGAGTCTACAAATATACATATTCGATCCTGCTGAACAGGGAAGACACAGAGGACGTTGTCAGCAATACTTTCATGGCGGCTTATGCGGCATATGACAGATACGACCCGGAAAAGTCTTCGCCTGCCACCTGGCTCATGCGCATTGCACACAACGAGGCGATCAATCTGGTGAGATCGGCGGCTTATTCAAAGCGCACGGAAATGCCGGAGTACTATGAGGTGCCTGACAATTCGGAGGATTCGGTACGCGGCCTTGAAGACAAGGAAGCCGTGCTGTTCCTTTATTCAAAACTCAGCATCTCCGAAAGAGAATTTCTGAACATGAGATATGCGATGCAGATGAAGGATGCCGAGGTCGCCGAGACCATGGGGCTCCCTGTAAAGACGGTGAACAAAAGATACCAGAGACTGCTCGTAAAGTGCAGGGAAATACTTGAAAACAGATAAACAAAGATTGATGTCTCCGTAACATACGTATACCCGTATATTAAGTGGAGGTTGGACATGGATATTACAGAAAACAGAATTGAAGACATGCTGAGGAATACGGTATTTACCAACAACGCTCACAAGGAGGCCTTAAGGAAGAAGATCCGTTCGGGTATCGTCGAACTCGGCGAGGATGAGCTCGAAATGGTCGCAGGCGGTGTCGAGATGCCGGGAGATTTTCATCTCATAGATGAGAGCCGTGACGGATTCATCCAGTGGTGAAGGAATGAGATCACCGGTACTCGAACTGGCGGAAATATACCCGCAGCTTTATCTCGATCCTGACAGCAGCAGTATCGATGAATATAAAGCGGCAGTGCTTTCCGGAGACAGGCCCGATAAGAGGGACCTGTCTCACTTTGCTTGTGACGCGCGCGACAGTGCGGAGCGCATCATGACTCCGGCGGGAGAGGCTCTTGTCGTTACCCTGTATAACAGGCGCGACTTCGAGGTCTTCGTGCGCTGCATGATGGCGGCAAAAGAGGGGCCTGACAAGGCAGTGCCGGCCACGATGGGCGCATCCACGCTGACGGCATTCAACTGGCCGCGGTTATTCGCTCACAGGGACGCTTTCATGAAGGAACAGCGCGAGGCGGGAGTGTCCGATCCGGACTGGGGCGCCGAGTTCAGGCGTTTCACGTCGGTGAAGGAGAACTACATCGACACCTTCATAGTGCTCTCGCGCGGACCGTACAGCAACGTTTCCCGTGAAGCTGCGTCTTTGGCTTCCGGAACGGAGATGAGCGAAGAGGAGTGGATCGAAAAGTCCGATGCCATAAGAAAGTATCACGAACTGACGCACTTCATATGCAGAAAGCTGTATCCTGATATGATCGATGCCGTATGGGACGAGATGACGGCGGACGCGGCAGGGATATATGCAGCGTTCGGACGCTTCTGCCGGCCGCTGGAGGAGGTCTTTCTCGGCGTCAGGGACGGTGAGTACGCCGGCGGACGTCTCGAGAACTACCTTGAAGAGGGAGAAGACATCGCTGCTCTTGCGCCGCGGGTCAGTGCCGTCCTCAGGGAGTTCGAAAGCATCGCAGAAAACAAGCAGGGAATGGAGGTCTTCGATTTCATGCTCATGCTCGAAGAAAGACAGAGAGAACTGTGGAAACAATGGCGCGGATAAGCCGGAGATATCGTCAAAATCAGTCCGCTGAGGCTTCAGGTTTCAGCGGTTTTTTGGTATAATAATACGTTGAAAGTAACGGCGGACGCACAGGCGTCAGCTTTCTTGTATCGTTCTTGAACGAGTGGACTGAGAGGGAATAAATGCTGATACTGTTTATGTTCAGGAGGATGCCTCTTTTATGGATAATTCCTCTTATCGTACTGATACTCTGCTATGTCGGCATACTGAAAAAGATGGGCAAAAAGCCCGCTCTGGGCATAGTGCCTGTGATCGGAGAGTGGAAGATGTCGCACGACCTCTTCAGGGGCATGCACACATTCTGGAGAGCGGCGGCAGTTTCGCTCTGCCTGTTTGCGACAGCGCTGTGGCTCAAGGACGGAGAATACGCCTTGATGCTGAGCCTCTCGGCTGTCATCGTATACGGGATCTTCATGGTCCGTCTTTACTGGAGACTCGCAAAACAGTTCGGAAAGAACGTCGGATTCAGGATCGGTATCGTTCTGATGCCGTTCATCTTCCTGGCCGTGCTCGCGTTCGGAAAAAGCGTCTATCTGGGACCGAGGCAGTTCGGACCTGCAAAGGAGCGCAGCAAAGCGGCAGTGTGGCTGTGGAAGGCGCTCGCGGGCCTTATCACCGTCGCCGAAGTGGCAGCGGTAGCCGGCGGATGCTTCATACTGGCTACGATACTGCATCCTGCGAGGCCTATAGCTCAGCTGATCATCCAGGACGAACTGGATAAGATGAGTTCCGTCGCGGAATCGAGCGAGGTGATCGGAAGGGAAGACACTCTCGGAAGCGGATACAAAAGTATGATCGAAGGGATGAGAACGAGAGACTACTTCTTCCCTGATCATTCAAAAGACAAAAAGGTCGTGGTGATGGAATACATCATCGGTTCGGATCTCGAAGATAACAGGGGGAGCGCATCGATCAATATTTCCCAGATGAAAGATGCCACCGCAAAGGGAAGCGGCCTCGATTTCGTCATCCAGGCCGGCGGCTCGGACCGCTGGTTCACCGAAGGGATAGACGATTCGACTGTAGGAAGATACCTCATAAGCGGAGGCAAGATCACAGAAGAGCAGGCTCTGGATGACAGCATGTGCATGTCAGAACCTGAGAACCTCAAAGACTTCATCATCTGGACCAAAGAGAACCACCCTGCCGACAGATATATGCTGGTGCTCTGGGATCACGGCGGCGGCTTCGTTGCCGGCTACGGAATAGACGATCTTAACAAGAGGACAGATACGGATTACGGAAGCATGAACGCGTCCGAGATCATAGACGCAGTGAAGGACTCCGGCGTCAAGTTCGACCTCATCGGCAGCGACTGCTGCCTGATGCAGAACATCGAATACGCCTACGCATTCGAGCCTTGCGCCGATTACTATCTGGCTTCGGAAGAAACTGAGCCGTCCTACGGCTGGTTCTATACTGCCGGATTCGGAAAGCTTGCCGAAGATCCGGCCCTGAGCACAGAAGAATTCGGACGAATGATGGTGAGCTCGTACGACCAGCTGTACAGGACGATGAACAACGGGGATCCGCAGCCTGAAAACACGCTCTCGCTCGTGGACCTCACTCTGGTAAAGCCGGTCTACGAACAGCTGATGACCATCATGAGCGGGGCCGTCAGCAAGATGAAGGACGACCCGGAGGTATTTGCCAATATATCGGCGGCAAGATCCGGGGCCTACAGTTTTTATGATATGGAGCAGACTGACCTCGTGAGCTTTCTCACCTCTCTGAAGAAGGCTGACTACAAACAGGAGGTCGCGTCCGACGAGGATATCGACAGGCTGACGGATGCGGTAAAGGCATGCGTCGTATACCGGAACAAGGACTCCGCCGAGGGGATAAACGGACTGGCAGCGGATTTCCCGTACGACAGCCTCGAGACCTACAGCAGCGAATATGAACAGCTCAAGGCCGTCGAATACGCTGATGAAGAGGAGTTCTTCAACAACTTCTGCAGCATAATGGCCAGCCAGCAGATGCGTCAGACGGAAGAGAGCGACAGTCTGTTCAACCGCCTGCTCAGCTACGATTATTCCAACGAGGAATGGTATGTCAAAGGCTTCGAGGACTACGATACCACGAATGTCTTTGTCGACATTCCTGTGAAGGAGGCAGGCGGAGCATACCTGGCCGATCTTCCGGAGAAGACCTGGGATACAGTCCTTTCGGTCAGCACGATAGCGTACATGGTCACGGACGACGGACTCATGTACCTCGGCAATGAATACAGCGATGCCGGCGAGTCAGACGGGCATCCTCTCATAGGCCTCGACGACAGGTGGGTCCACCTTAACGGCCAGCTGGCATGCTATGAGACGGAAGAGCCATACGAGACTGAGGACGGCCTGGTATACAAGGGAACGATAAGGGCCAGACTGAACGACTATGAGGACATCACCATCCATGTCGAGTGGGATCCTGTGAAGGATGATTCCGGAGAGGCAGTTTCCGGACATGTGACCGGATACAGCAAGGATCGCGACAGGGAGTTCTTCTTCATGAAGAAGGGCCTCGAACAGTTCAGGACCGGTGATAAGATAGAGCTGATGTTCGATGTCTACGATGAAGAAGGCAAACTGATGGATTACATAAGCTACGGCAAGCCTGTCACCGTATTGTCGGACGGACGCCTCACAGTTTCGGATCAGCCTCTGAAAGAAGGCACCGAACTCGAATACTACGGCATCCTGACAGACGTATATCAGAGGGAACTCATGACTGAGGCGATAAGGGAAAAGATAAGTGGGAGCGAAAATAAATAATTCGGATGAACAGAGAAAAATAAGACGGTCGCAGATGACGCTCGTGATCGTAGGAACAGGCATCATCATGTTCGGAGCCTGGGCCGCTCTGAAGATGTTCAGCATGATACTTCTCAGGACCAGTGAGACGATCGAGGAGACCAGAAAGATGCTTTTCTACGGACAGGACGGCGTCAGCGACAAAGAGGTCTTTATCTGGATAATGGTCATTACTGCTCTGTATGTGATGATCGAACTCAGCGTAAGGCTGTATGTCGGAAAACATGCCATAGCAGAAGGACGCGGACTCGGTTCGGGCAGACTGTATCTGGTTTTTACGGCGATGCTCATACTTGCCGGGGCGCTTGCCGTACTGCTCGACGGATATGTAGTGATGATCAATCTCGTCGGAGGAGGCATCGAAGAAGGGGAACTGACGCGCAGGAACGCCGGGACGTCCCTTGTGATCGACCTGACATCCCTGGTAATGACGATAGAGATGATGGCAGCCGCGTTCAGGGTAAGAAAGTACAAAAAAACCATCAGAGAAACGGAGGCGGACGATGCAGCTTGATTTTCATTATTACGCTACATACTGCGCAGCCGCTCTGGCCGGATATACTCACGAAGAGAGTCTTGAGATAGCGTACAGCGCGCAGTTCGTGGACTGCTGCACCAGGACCCTTCTGTCCAAGATAGGCGGACCGCCTTCGGCTGCCACGACCCAGCTGTCGCTTGAGATGATGGAGGCCGACACGGATCCGGTAGGACTGCAGGATATAACCAGGATATGGGCGTCGTTCCACTTTCTTCCGGGCAATCTGAATGCCGTAAAGAAAAAGTGCGGCAAGCGCTATCTCGATAAATACAGGCTGATATGCGATACGAACGGAGAGCTTCTGGTCGACACGGTCGAACTTGCCAGAGGCAAGGGGACTGCCGCCGCCGGAGTCGCGATGCATGTGCTCGCTGATACATGGGCTCACCGCTATTTTGCCGGCACGCCGTCGCTTGTTATCAACAACACGAGCTATTATTTCTATGAACTGATACCGGACGGGAACGGCTTTACCGAAAGGATGATCAATTTCAACCATAACCCGGCAAGTCCCGATGACCCGGAAAAAGGGATATACACCAACAGTCTGTACCAGGGCGACGAGAGCGCCATCATGAATCTCGGTCACGGCAGATGCGGGCATTTCCCGGACTACAGCTTCGCAAGGTACAGATACATGCCGGCATGGGCCGGATACCGCGAGGTGATCAAGGACAATCCGAAAGATTACATGCATGCCTTCTGCCAGATGGTCTACGCCCTGAAGAGCCTCAGGGATCCTGACGGACGGTTTGAGACGAAAAAGTATGCGACTGACGAAGTGATGCCATGGTCGCAGGAAATAGGCTGTATCCTGCAGATAAGGCAGACTGACGCATCGGCACAGTGGAAAGCCCTCGGAGAGAAGATCAGCGGTCAGACTATCCCTGACTTTGATATCGAGAAGTATCAGAGCGAGTACATGAACGCCCCTGATAAAAAGCACTATACGACATTCCTCGGCGAATTCATCCTCGCTGCCCTTGCCCAGAAGAGCATGGTCACGAACAGGATATTCAAGTCCGGGAACAAATTAGCAGGCTATTCTGTTGATTACAATAAGAAAGGCTTCAGAGGAATGAAGGACTTCAAGAGGCTTGCGAAACAGGCAGAAGGGGAGAAAGCGAAATGACAAGGACCAAAAGGATCATAAACATAATTGAAGCCCTGGTCATGCTGGCGCTTGCGATATATCTCGCGATGTTCCCGACGTCGTCGCTGCCGCTGGTGCTCGGGATCATCGCGCTGGGAATGACGGTGAAAGGGATCAGAGCCCTTATGTATTATTTCTCCATGGCTAAGCACATGGTAGGTGGAAAAACAGTACTGTATCGGGGTATAATACTCCTTGACATAGGCATACTGACTTCCTCTCTGGCTGATGCCCCTGACCGGTCGCTTGTCATCTACATAACAGCGGTATGCATTTTCACCGGTCTCGTGGCCGTACTCAGAGCCAGAGAAGAAAAAACCGGCGGTTCGCGCCGCTGGATCTGGAAGCTCATCTACGGAGTGGTCTACATCCTCGTGGCTGCACTGGTGCTTTACGGCGGTTTCGTATGGAAGCTGCCTGAGATAGCGGTAGATGCCTATGCCCTCGGACTCATCTTGTCGGCGGCAGGCAAGATCGGGAGCGCTTTCAGACGCACCGCGATCGTGTATATACAGTAGGAGAGACAGTAATGGCAGACAATACAGACAATAAGCAGAACATATACAGAGAGAAGACCCTGGAACGCATATCCGCACCGGATCAGCTGACCGATTATCTTAAGGTGACCAATCCGGGCATATGGGTGATACTCACGGCGGTGATAATACTGCTGGTGGGTGTGTTCGTATGGTCCTGCGTCGGTGACCTCGAAACAAAGTCACCTTCGACGATCATAGTCAAGGATAAGACGGCCAGGGTCGCTACCAGGGACATGAAAGAACTGACGGAGGGCGATGAACTCCGCCTGGAAGACAAAAACTATGACATATCGTCGGTCACCACGGATGAATTCGGCAGAAAGATCGGGATTGCCAGTGTGGATCTGCCTGACGGGGTATATGACGGCATAGTCATAGTCGAAAAGACCCATCCGATAGAATTCCTTACCAGAAGCGACACATAAAGATACATTAAATGGAAAAAGAATCAAAAGAAAAGAAAGCAATAAACAGAAAGCCGGTAAAAAAGCCTGTTACCAAAGGTGTCGCCAAGGTGCCGGTCGTGATGCAGCTCGAGGCGCTCGAGTGCGGAGCGGCTGCTCTTGCGATGGTCATGGCTTATTACGGTCTGTGGGTGCCTCTCGAACAGGTCAGACTCGACTGCGGAGTATCCCGTGACGGGTCCAAGGCCAGGAACATCTACCTTGCGGCAGAGAACTACGGCTTCAAGGTGCAGGCATTCCGTATGAGCCCGGAGGCTCTCAAGGAAAGCGGGACTTTCCCGTGCATCATCCACTGGAACATGAACCACTTCGTTGTCCTCGACGGTTTCAAGGGAAATTACGCGTACATCAACGATCCGGCCAGAGGGCAGACGCGTGTGACATGGGAGGAATTCGACAACTCGTTCACAGGCGTCACCATAGTGCCTGTTCCTTCCGAGAACTTCGTTCCGGGCGGAAAACGCAGGAGCACGCTGGACTTTGCCAGAAAGAGGCTGCGCGGAGCCGGACCGGCGGTGGTGTTCGTCATGCTCACGACCGCCATAGCCTATCTGTTCGGCATAGTCAATTCAGTCACGGGCAAGATCTTCATGGACAGGCTGCTCAGCGGCACCAACCCTGACTGGCTGTATCCGTTCACAGCGGCGATGCTGGGATTTGCGCTCCTGCAGATAATCGTGGAATGGGCGCAGGCGATATATTCACTCAAGATCAGCGGCAAGATGGATGTCATAGGCAGCACTACATATATGTGGAAAGTTCTCAGGCTCCCTATGGAATTCTTCTCGCAGAGAATGGCGGGAGCCATACAGACCAGGGCTCCGATGAACGCATCCATAGCGGGAACGCTGGTCGATACCTTTGCGCCTGTCATGCTCAATACCGTCATGATGGTGGTATATCTCGTGCTCATGCTGAACCAGAGCGTGCTGCTGACTGCGATAGGTCTGATTACTCTCGCGCTCAACCTGCTCGTTTCCAGGGCTGTATCCAAAAAGCGCATAGATATCGCACGTCTGCAGATACGTGACAGCGCCAATCTAGAATCCGCTACGGTCACGGGCATAGAGATGATCGAGACGATAAAGTCGAGCGGAGCTGAAAACGGCTTTTTCAAAAAGTGGGCCGGCTACCAGGCATCCCTCAATTCACAGGCGGTCGCTCAGGAAAAGACCGACCGCTTCCTCGGCATGATCCCGGTGCTTCTGAGCGAACTGGCGAACTTTGCCGTCATGGTAGTAGGAGTATACCTGACGATGCAGGGCAGATTCACCGTCGGTGCCGTATTCATGTTCCAGGGCTTCCTGGGATCTTTCATGGCGCCTGCGATGACCCTTGTCAACGCGGGACAGACCATCTTCGAGATGCGCAGCCAGATGGAATGCGTTGAGGACGTCATGGAATACCGTGATGACGAGGGCCTTGAAGAAAGCGAAGAGGCAAAGGACGCCGAGCTGCGCAAGCTGAGCGGAAAAATAGAACTGAAGGACGTAACGTTCGGTTACTCCCGCCTTGAGGAGCCTCTGATCAGAAATCTGTCGCTTACCCTTGAGCCGGGGAGCAGCGTCGCTCTTGTAGGAGCGTCGGGATGCGGCAAATCCACGATATCGAAACTCATATCCGGCCTCTATCAGCCGTGGAGCGGCGAGATACTCTTCGACGGAAAGCCGAGAAGATCATATCTGCGCGAGGTCATGGTCGGTTCGCTCGCCGTAGTGGACCAGGAGATAATCCTCTTCGAGGATACCGTGGCCAACAATATAAAGATGTGGGACAACACCATCATGGAATTCGAGATGATACTCGCGGCCCGTGATGCCGGAGTGCATGATGATATCATGAAGCTGCCGGGAGGCTATCAGCACAGGCTGTCCAGCGGCGGAAGGGAACTCTCCGGAGGGCAGAGGCAGCGCCTCGAGATAGCCAGAGTGCTCGCCCAGGACCCGACGGTGATAATACTTGACGAGGCAACGAGCGCGCTTGACGCGGTGACCGAATACGAGGTCGTAAAGCATATACGCGAAAGGGGCATCACCTGCATAGTGATAGCCCACCGCCTGTCCACTGTCAGAGACTGTGATCAGATAGTGGTCCTCGATCACGGCATCGAGACGGAGCGCGGCACACACGACGAACTGATGAAGAAGGGCGGAGCTTACGCAGAGCTCGTGTCCAACGAATAAGGAGCAGCTTATGGGATGGTTTGAAAATCAAATCGAAGATCGACGTGAGGCCGACCAGCTGCTTCTTGAGGATTCGTTCCTGAAGGCAGCAGGAGTCGTTCTCGGCTCAAGAGACGCCGAACGCATAAGTGATGAACGCATAGTCACAAAAAATGCGATCGACGAGATATTGAAATACTATCATTTCAGGCCTGTGGAAGTGCCTGATTCCATTCAGGACAAATCGGAGCAGCTCGATTACTGTCTGCGCCGCTACGGCATGATGCGCCGTGAGGTGGAGCTCAAGGAGAACTGGTATAAAAATGCCTACGGGCCGATGCTGGCGTTCAGGGAGAAGGACGGTGTTCCGGTAGCTCTGCTTCCGGGAAAGGTCAGGGGCTATTACTATAATGACCCTGCCAGCGGCAAACAGGTAAAGATAGACAGAAATACGGCTGCGGCATTCAGCAAGGACGCGATGTGCTTCTACAAGCCTCTTCCTCAGAAGAAGCTCGGCATAAGAGATCTGCTGCTGTACATGAACAGCTGCTTCACTCTGAGCGATACGGTCTTACGCATCGCGACCATGTTTGCGGTGAGCGCCATAGGGCTCATGATCCCGAGGCTCACCAAAGCTCTTACCGGACCGGTGCTGGCAAGCGAGAGCGTCAGGGCGCTGGTCGGGATAGCGATATGCATGGTATGCGTCCAGATATCCACACAGCTGATCAATTCGGTCAGCGGAATGATCTCCAAAAGGATAGAGATAAAGACTTCTCTCGGCGTGCAGTCATCCATGATGATGCGCATCATGTCGCTGCCTCCTGAGTTCTTCAGGAAGTACAGCCCGGGCGAACTCAAGAGCAGGGCGATGTCCGTCAACCAGCTGTGTTCGGTGCTGCTGGGCATAGTCATGACGACCAGCCTTTCATCGCTGATGTCGCTGATGTATGTGTTCCAGATACTGCACTTCGCGAAGATACTCGTCATACCGTCGCTGCTGATAATACTGATCACTGTCATCTTCTCGACCATCTCGACCCTCGTGCAGGTGAATCTGTTCAGAAAGAGGATGGAGATCTCAGCTAAGGAATCCGGAATGTCGTATTCCATGATATCCGGAGTGCAGAAAATAAAACTCGCCGGAGCAGAGAAGAGGATGTTCGCAAGGTGGCTTGATCTTTACTCCGAAGAAGCGGCTCTCACATATGACCCGCCTATGTTCGTAAAGATCAACAGCGTGATCTCGACGGCTATCAGCCTGCTGTCCACAATAGTGCTCTATTTCCTGGCGGTATCGAGCGGGACGGACCAGTCATCATACTTCGCGTTCATGTCGGCCTACGGCATGGTCATGGGAGCGTTCACCGCGCTGTCCGGAGTAGCTCTTTCAGCTGCGCAGATAAGGCCTATGCTCGAGATGGCGGAGCCTTTCCTCACTACGGTGCCTGAAACTACGGGCGAAAGCGAGATAGTGACGGATATAACCGGCAACGTGGAGCTCGATCACGTGTCGTTCCGCTACAGCGATGACACTCCGCTCATACTTGACGACATATCTCTCAAGATAAAAGCAGGTGAATACGTCGCGATAGTAGGCAAGACCGGCTGCGGAAAGTCGACTCTGATGCGTCTGCTGCTCGGATTCGAAAAGCCGGACAAGGGCGCAGTCATCTACGACGGAAGGGACATAGGAAGTCTCGACCTTCCGTCTCTGAGAAGAAAGATCGGTACCGTCATGCAGAACGGCGGTCTTTTCCAGGGCGACATCTACTCGAATATAGTCATAACCGCGCCTGAGCTGACGCTCGATGACGCGTGGAAGGCGGCCGAGATAGCGGGCATCGCCGATGACATACGAGAGATGCCGATGGGGATGCACACCCTCATTTCCGAAGGTCAGGGAGGGATCTCGGGAGGACAGAAGCAGCGCATAATGATAGCTCGTGCAGTCGCTCCGGGACCTAAGCTCCTGATGTTCGACGAGGCGACTTCAGCTCTCGACAACAAGACACAGAGACAGGTGTCCGAGGCGCTCGATTCCATGGGCTGCACACGAATAGTGATCGCCCACCGGCTCAGCACAATAAAACACTGCGACCGCATTCTCGTTCTCGACGGAGGCCATATAGTCGAGGACGGAACATACGATGAACTCATAAAGAGAAAAGGCTTCTTCGCCGAACTCGTCGAGCGTCAGCGCATCGACTCGGAAGAAGCGGGAGGTGCGTCATAAAAGACAGAATGAGAAAAACGATCAGTCTTCTTCTGGTGTTGCTCTGCGTTCTGCAGGGAGCATCAGTTTTCGCGTATGCAACTGAAGACGACCAGGACGATCAGGATGATCAGAAAGTCCAGGAAATAACAGAAGAAACGGCAGGCGAACAATGGGGTGACGATGACGCTCCTGTCGGAGAGGCCCTGAGAGATCTCATCCGTAATGATGAAAAAGACGACGAACCTGAACCTGAGGCTGCGATAGGCAACGACGGCTCGGCCCGTCTCGTTTTTGCCGATGAGTCGATCCTCGAGTATACGCAGAACATCTATTTCTCATACCTCGAGACAGGCGCGGTCCTGAACAGCTGGAGCTTCCCGTACAGCGACAGATTCTTCGAGATACCGTCTTCACAGTTCAGCGACAAGATGGCACAGGGCTCGCTCGGCCTGGCGGTGTCGGCTTTCAGGAGCACGAGATTCGAAGAGCAGTACGAGACATATCTTCATCAGGCGGGATTCTACAACCTGTATCCGTTCGGATACGACAAGCCTACAGGCGAGGATACCATCTCGGGCATCATAGGCATGAAAGAGATAGGCGGGCGCACGGTGATCGCTGCTGTGACCTGCGGTCAGGGCTACAAGAAAGAATGGGCCGGAAACATGAAGATCGGAAAGGGCTACAGGCACCAGGGCTTCAGTACCGGCGCAAGAAAGCTCGAGAGGCATCTCTCGGACTTCATAGAGAAAAACAACATTGAGGGCGACAAAGTGCTCTGGATAACAGGTATGTCCCGTGCAGCGGCCATTGCCAACATCACTGCCGCCGACGCTATCCAGAGCGGCGAATACGACGATGTATACGCGTATCTTTTCGGAGTCCCTAGGGTGACGAAAAAACCTGTGAAGTATCCTGGCATCTACAACATCTGCGGACAGTATGACGCTGTACCTGCGATCCCGATGCAGTCATGGGGCTATGAGCGCTACGGCATCGACCTGTATACGCCTTCGCAGGAAGCTGATGACTCCTTCCCGCTGTACGCGCTCGAGGCTGATGCTGTCGGCAACGCTCTGGACGGAAAGGGCTTCCGCAACAATCCGGAGGTCAATTATCAGCTTCGTCTTATAATAGAATTCATGAGCGAACTCTTCGACGGCAGCGATGATTATGTCGAGCGTTTTCAGGACATCATGGTAAGGGCAGTCAACAGACATGGCGATGAAGAGGCCATGGAGATACTGACAGACGCGTTCAGGACACTGAAACCTAAGAATAAAAAGGAGCAGAAGCGTATCATGACAGCGGTCGACTATATCTCATATATAGTCGCGCAGCACATGAGGGCCGACCAGAGACAGATCAATGACGGCAGCTGGGATCCTACAGAGTCGCTGAACTCGAATCTCATGCTTGAGCACAGACCGTCGACATATGTCAAGTGGGCGTTCAGTGATCTTTATCCTGAAGAAAAATACATGTCTCCTATAGAGTCGCGAAGGGTGACTGTCAACGGCAAGGTGGATGTAGTGGTCTATGAAGGAGACTACGCTCTGACGGGGATCAACAAGTACGGCAGAGTATACGCTCCGGATCCGGACGTGCCTCCGGAAATAAGCGGCGAACACAGCATCTTCGCGATGAGAAACGGCGATGAGACTATCGTGAATCTGCCGAATGACTATGAGTACTCGCTGGTGATAAACGCGGACGACTCAAGGGAGGTGTCGTATCTTGACGTGATAGTAACCCCTGAGGATCTGGTACCTGATAATGTCACGATCCATATGATGAGGCTGACTAACAGAGGCACCGTAATGATGGACGCTGTTCCGGGCAAGCCTCTTACCGAACCTGAAGTGCTGCGGGGAAACTATCACCATGTATCGGATACCGAATACACGTATTCCCCTACAGTAATAATGAGGAACGAGCTCCAGGCGACGAAAGGCGCATTCCTCAGCCTCGGCACCGCTATCACCCTGCTCAGGTTCATAGGTGTCGGACTGGGTGTGATGCTTATCGTCTGCGCAGTGATCGGTGTGCGTCACAGAAGGAAGGTCAAAAAGGGAGAACATGCTCCGTACTCGAACCTGTATGTGATAATACCGCACATCATATGCATAGTCGTAGCCGCGGCCATGACCCAGTTCTCGACTTTCTTCCTGTTCACCGTACCGGCGGTGAGAGCGCAGTGCGCCACGATAACGATGATATTCATAACGCTGCTGTCGATAAGAGGCTTCCTGAGGAGCAAAAAGCCTATGGCTTTCCTCGTTGCCGTGCTTATGGGTATGCTGGCATACTGTACGAGAGAGTTCTTCAACGATACAGATTTCAGTTCATTCTCTGTTATCAACATGCTGGCGTACTTCTCTCTGATAGCCGCCCTTACCGGGATCGCATGCTGGACTTTCCGCAGCCAGGATAAGGACAGTATCGCAGGACTCGGGAAGATGAGTGTGGAAGAAGGCACGGAAGAGGAAGAAGCGGAAGCAAAGGCAGAGAAGCCAGCCGAAAAGAAGGCCGAAGCGAAGGCTGAGAAGCCTGCCGGGAAAAAGGCCAAGGCAAAGACTGAGAAGAAGCCGGCAAAGAAGACAGAAAAGACAGAGAAGAAGGCTGCTGAAAAGAAGCCGGCCGAAAAGCCGAAAAAAGAAAAGACCGCAAAGAAAACGGCAGGGAAAAACAGTGAGATACAGGATAAATAAAAGCAATTATTGCGATTTCAATACCTTTGAAGTAAACAAGCTCCCTCCGAGGAGCTACTTCATTCCTTATCCGGACCGCGCGTCAGCTGACAGCGTGTCCCTGAGAGATAAAAGATACTCGTCGCCAAAGGTAAGGTGCCTGAACGGAGACTGGGACTTCAGATTCTATCAGAGGCCGTCCCTTCTGCCCGACATGCTCGACACGGACAAGACGGCATTCGATAAGATCGATGTGCCGTCGTGCTGGCAGTTCCGCGGCTATGACAGGCCTTTCTATGTCAATCTGAGATACCAGTTCCCGTACGATCCGCCGAATATCCCCGAGACGGACAAAGCCGGCAGGGTATTCAGCCTGCACGGCGCGGACTACGGACTTGGTCCCAGATGGAAGGATCCGGGTGAGGAGTACAACTTCATAGGCGTATACCGCACCATATTCCCGACCGGAGATGAGGACTACTACGGCAAAAGATGCGTGCTTTCATTCCTCGGAGTCGCAAGCTGCGCCGATGTATATGTCAACGGTGAATTCGTAGGGTATTCGGAGGGCTCGCACAATACGGCGGAATTCGACATCACTCCGTATCTGAAGGACGTGTTCAACGAGCTCGTCGTTGTCGTGCACAGATGGTGCAACGGCACATACCTCGAAGACCAGGACATGTTCCGCAATAACGGTATATTCCGCGATGTGCTTCTGAGGATCGAAAACAGAAACGACTTTACGGATATCGACTTCAATGCGAGAAAGGCCGGCAAGGCCTGGTTCGCATCGGTCAGAGCCGATCTCAGGGAGGATGCGGATGTAACGTTCACTCTGAAGGGACCCGGCGTGTCCGAGACGAAGACCGTGACATCGCAGGGCAGAAGGGCAGAGACGACGTTCAGGGATATTCATCCTGAGGAATGGAACGCTGAAGAACCGGTGCTCTACGATCTTTACTATGAGATCGAGGGCAGCTGCGTCAAGCAGAGGGTCGGCTTCAGAAAAGTCGAGATAAAGGGGGATGTGTTCCTCGTCAACGGGCGGAAGGTGAAATTCCGCGGAGTCAACCACCATGACACGGATCCGAAAAACGGCTATGCGATGACTCCTGAAGATCTCGAGCGCGACATCAGGCTCTGCAAGGAGTTCAACATAGACACAGTCAGGATGTCACACTATCCTCCTGACCCTTATCTTCTCGAGCTCTGCGACGAGAAGGGCATCTACGTAATAGACGAGGCGGATATCGAGACCCACGGCACATTCGTGCACAAGCTGCCTCCGAGCTATAACCGCATCAGCGACGACCCGAAATGGGAGGCGCACTACGTCGACCGCGCGGCCAGGATGTACCAGAGGGACAAGATGCATCCGAGCATTGTGATGTGGAGCCTCGGAAACGAAGCGGGCGGCACGTACTGCACGGACAAAGAGTACGATTATCTGAAGAAGTATTCAAATCTCCCGGTGCACTACGAGAGCGCGGTGCATACGAAAAAGAAGGCATACGATGTGGCCAGCGAGATGTATCCGCCGGCTGAGCGCGTGCACGAGATAGGCGAGAAGACGTACAAGGTAAAGCAGTTCTGCGACAGGCCGTACTTCCTCTGCGAGTATGCCCACGCCATGGGCGTCGGGCCGGGAGGCATGGAGGATTACTGGAAGGAGATATACTCTCATGACAGCCTGATCGGAGGCTGTGTGTGGGAATTCGCCGATCACGCAGTCCTGCATGAAGACGGCAGCTACACCTACGGCGGCGATCACGGAGAGTGGGAGCACGACAGGAACTTCTGCGTGGACGGCATGTTCTATCCTGACCGCAGTCCTTCGACCGGAGCGCTCATAACAAAGTTCATCTACCGTCCGTTACGGATCAGATGGCTCGGAGGGGACAGCTTTGAGATCTTCAATACCATGGGCTTCAGCGACGGCTTCAGATATGAGCTCAGATTCAGATGGAGCGACGGGAGCGGATCCACGATCACTCCGGAATGCGGTCCGCTTGAAAGATGCACGGTAAACATAGGGACGGCAGAGCATGTGAAGGCCGCTGATGAAGCCGGCACGGACTGCCTGCTCGACATAATTACGATCGACCGGAAGACCGGAAGAGAAGCTGCCCGCGAGCAGCTCGTCATAAAGGAAAACATCCCGGGTGCGCCGGCAGGCGCAGGGACGTTCAGCCTTCCTGAACTGACCGGTGGAAAGGGAGACAGACTCACGCTGGACATCGGCGGCGTAACGCTGACTCCTGCCGATCCGTACACGATACTCTTCCGCGCGCCGACAGACAACGACTACGTTCTCTGGGGCGTAAAGAATATCATGGGCGATTTCACAGATCAGCAGACTGCGGTACTGTCCGTCGAAAGGACGGACAGTAAGCTGACCGTCGTATCGAAGATCAGATGCAAAAAGAATGAATTCGAGGTCACGGACACATACGAGGCGGCTGATGAAAGCGGCAGCTCGCTGCTCGTGACGAGCCGGATACACTGCACTAAGGGCAAGGGATTCCTGCCTAGATTCGGCAAGGCCTTCCGCTTCGACAGCAGCTTCGACGATGTCGCGTACTGCGGCAGGAGTGGTGAATCCTATGCCGACATGAAGGACCAGGCCCCTATAGAGACCGTAAGCTGCAAGGTCGCAGACATGACCGAGCCGAACATAAAGCCGCAGGAGAGCGGCAGCCGCTTCGACACCAGATGGGCGAGCGTCAGCGACGGGAAGACGACCGTGAAGTTCACGGCCGTGGACAGGGCCTTCGAGCTCGGCATCAAGCCATACAGCGACAGGGAGCTTCTCGGCATGAAGCACCGAGAAGACGAGAAGAGGACCGGCACCTATGTGACAGTGTCCGCCTTCCAGCAGGGGATAGGCACCGGCATATGCGGGCCTCAGACCGCCGATGAATTCAAACATCCGGTAAGCGATGACTGCATGCTCAAATTCATCATAACTACAGAAAAGAAAAGCTGAAAAGTGCTACAATCAGGTGCAGAAACATAAAACAAATCTATATATAAACGGAGGAAACCATGCTTAGAAATTTTAAAGAGATGGCCGAACTCGTAAAGGCCGGTCCTGAAAAGAAGAGACTCGTGCTCTGCTGCGCTCATGACGAGCATTCCCTTGACGCCGTATACGAGGCGTACAAAGAGGGGCTGATCGTGCCTGTGTTCGTCGGCAAAGAGGACGAGATAAAAAAGATCTGCGCAGATCACGGATTCGACTTTGGCGATGTGAAGATCTATAACGAGGATGATGACGTCGAGGCTGCAAAGACAGCTGTCCGCCTCATCCGCGAAGGCGAAGGCGACTTCCTGATGAAGGGCAGGATGCAGACATCCGATCTTCTGAGGCAGGTAGTAAACAAGGAGACAGGCCTTCAGTGCGGAAAGATCATGTCGCACGTGGGACTTTTCCAGGTGCCGAACTACCACAAGGTGGTCGTTCTGACGGACGGCGGCATGCTGCTCGCGCCTGATCTGGAGCAGAAGGTCAAGATCATCAACAACGCCGTCGAGGTACTGCACTCGCTCGGATACGACGATCCTAAGGTAGCCGTAATGTGCGGCGCCGAGGTGCTCAACAAGAAGGCCGTCGAGTCGGTCGACGCGGCAGAGCTCAAGGAGATGAACAAGAGAGGCGAGATCACGGGATGCACGGTCGAGGGACCTATCTCCTACGACATCGCTCTCAGCAAGGAGATCGCAGAATTCAAGAAGTTCGACAGCCCTGTAGCGGGTGAAGCCGATGTAATGATCATGCCTTCGATGGCTGCCGGCAACCTGGTCGGAAAGTCCTGGACAGTCAGTGGCGGCGGAATGATGGCGGGCATCATCGTCGGAGCAAAGGCTCCTATAGTTCTCGTCTCGAGAGGTTCGAGCGCAGAAGAGAAATTCTACTCGATCGCTCTTGCGGCAGCAGCGTCGAAATAGATCGCGGCGTAATATCTGATGAACAATAAATGGAACGTATACCCAAGGCCTCAGCTGGTCAGAGATGACTGGCTGAGCCTTGATGGTGAATGGGACCTCAGGATACATAAAGGGGCCGAGGGCATGGCGCCGGCAAAAGCCGATAAGATATGCGTGCCGTACTGCCCCGAGAGCAGACTGAGCGGCATAGAGAAAAGGATCGCGGCAGACGAGGTCATGGTCTATGAGCGCTCTTTTGTGCTGCCTGACAAGTGGCTGAAAAAGCACATCGTCCTGCACTTCGGAGCTGTCGACCAGACCGCGAAGGTATTCGTGAACGATGAGCCGGCAGCTGAACACGAGGGAGGATATCTTCCGTTTGAAGCCGATATAACGGATCTTGTAAAGAAAGGCATTAACAGGCTCAGGGTCGAGGCGGTCGACAGGCTCGACCACAGGTATCCGTGGGGCAAGCAGAAGAACGACAACGGCGGCATGTGGTATACGCCTGTATCCGGCATCTGGCAGAGCGTATGGCTCGAGCCGGTGGCCGAAAAACACGTCACATCTCTGAAAATCGATTCGGGCGCTGACTGGGTCGAGATAAGGGCTTACGGCATCGAAGCCGGGACCATCGAACTGCTCGGAGAAAAGCACGACCTGATCAAAGAGACTGCTACCGAGGAACTCTGCGCCGGCATCCGCATCGACATACATCATCCGCATCTGTGGTCGCCTGAGGATCCTTTCCTCTACGACTTCGTCATAGAAGGAGAGGGAGGCGACAGGATAGAATCGTACTTCGCTCTCAGGACGCTTTCAATAGAAGAGGCAGACGGAGTGAAGAGACTCTGCCTGAACGGAAAGCCGTACTTCTTCAACGGAGTGCTTGACCAGGGCTACTGGCAGGACGGCATATATACTCCGCCGTCGCCTGATGCTTTCGCTGAGGACATACTTGCCATGAAGACGCGCGGCTTCAACACTCTCAGAAAGCACATCAAAGTCGAACCAGAGCTCTTCTACTGGGAGTGCGACAGGCTCGGCATGATAGTGTTCCAGGACATGGTCAACAACTCGGACTATTCCTTCATAAGGGATACCGGGCTTCCGGCCATCGGCCTGAAGAAAAGAAGCGACAGGAACCTGCACGCCGACCCGGAGAGCAGAAGGATGTTCATGAAAAACATGGAGGGCACGGTCAGACATCTGTACAACCATCCTTCCGTATGCTACTGGACGATATTCAACGAGGGATGGGGACAGTTCGAGTCTGACGCGGCGTACGACAGGCTCAAAACGCTCGATCCTGTAAGGTTCGTAGACAGCACATCCGGCTGGTTCCACAGCAGCAGGAGCGATGTGGACAGCTATCATGTGTACTTCAAGGCCATCGATATAAAGCCCGGAGACAGACCGCTCGTGCTCAGCGAGTTCGGAGGGTATTCGTGCCGGATACCGGGCCACGTATACAATGAAAAGAACTACGGATACCGCAAGTGCGCCGATGAATCAGTTCTGATGAACGATCTTAAGGAGCTGTATACGAAGGAAATCGAGCCTCTCATGGAAAAAGGACTTTCGGCTGCTGTATATACCCAGCTGTCCGACGTCGAGGAGGAGACCAACGGCATCCTGACATACGACAGGGAATACGCAAAATTCGATTCATACACGGGGACGGGCCGGATAGAGATAATCGGAAACCACACCGACCATCAGGGCGGAAGGGTGATCTGCGCCCCGACGGATCATAAGATAAGAGCGTATGTCGCGAACAATCACAAAGATGTGATAATGGTATCTTCAGAGGGCTTTGCTCCGTTCGAAGTGAGCCTCAGCAACAGGAACACATTCGAGAAGGGCACGTCGGAGGCACTGCTGATCGGCATGCTCGACGGCTTTGTCTCCCTGTTCGGAGAATTCGAGACAGAGGGCAGAGGCATCGATGTGTACATGAAGAGCGAGGTCGGAGTCGGAAGCGGCCTGAGTTCATCGGCTGCCTTCGAGATACTGCTCGCAAGGATAATAAACGAAAGATACTTCGGCGGAAAGGCGGACGCTGTAGGGCTCGCGAAAATAGCGCAGGCTGCCGAGCGCGACTACTACGGCAAGCCGTGCGGCATGCTCGATCAGCTCGCGATAAGCCTAGGAAGGCCGGCGATGCTGGACTTCGGAAGTCCTGAACCGGAAATAGAGCTTCTGGATCTCGACCTTTCGTCTAAAGGCTACGAACTCATCGTAGTGCCGACCGATTCGAGCCATGATGATCTCGATGACGAATACGCTTCCGTGCCGGATGATATGTTCGCTGTCGCACATGCGATGGGCATAGAAAAGCTCGGGGAGTACAACGAGGAGCAGTTCAAAAGAAAGCTCCCTATGCTCGAGGAACTGGTCGGAAAAGGCGAGCTTACAGAATTGCAGCTCAACAGAGCAAGGCATTTCTACGACGAGAACGAGAGAGTGCTGGCAGCGGCAGAAGCCCTGAAGGCAGGCAACATCGACAGATTCCTGCAATGCATCAACGCCTCCGGCCTGAGCTCCGAGAACCTCCTCCGGAACGTCGTCCCGCCGGGAGTCGAAGAGAACGGCCTCTCAAGAGCGCTCGACGAATACAAGACGAAGCCAGAGACCGCAGCCGTTAGGCTCATCGGAGGCGGCTTCGGCGGTTCGATCCTGGTCATCCGCCGGATATGATCATTCATTCGCGGCGAATACCTCCGCGCATGATTCCCTTATCTGCGCTGAACAACTCCGCAAATTGACGGTGGGTGTAATATCTGCCTGACAGTTAAATTGTTTACACCCGATTGACGTTTTCAAGGCAGTTTACGAGGCGAAAACCACCCTGATGGTGTAGGATTGAAGTGATTTTTAGAATATTTACACCCATTTCTACGGAAACGGGTGTATTTCTTTTGCTTTCATGCCAATTATTACACCCGACAGGCAATACCAGCAGCAAAAACGATGATGAAACAAGAAAAAGGGTGTAATGTCAGAGATTATCCTCTGAATATTACACCCTTGTCTGTCTGCTGGAGTTTTTTACCAGTTAAACCCGGATATTCCGGCTGCGGCCTGCAGCAGCCTGCAGCAAGCCGGAGTATCTTACAGTACTCTGCATCTGATGACGCAGTCGCAGCTGAACGGTGCGGTTCCCTTTTCGACGTCAGCGATGAAGTAGCCGTAATCGTTGGCTCTGTTCTTGGCGCCGGCGAATCCCTTGAGAGCGCTGCCGTAGTGTTCTTTCATCTTTGCCTCTACCTCTTCAGCTGTCTTCTCGCACTTCACGAGGAAGCAGTGTCTCTCGTCTCCGAGGTTCTCGAGAGTGACTCTCGGGAAGTTGACGGAGTTCACGATGTTTCCGAAGTCGAGGTAATCCATCAGCTGATCTGTAGCCATGATGGCGCAGTTCTCTTCAGCCTCAGCTGTGGAAGCTCCCAGATGCGGTGTGGCTACGATGCCCTTCTTGCCGATGTATTCAGGCTCGAGAAGGTCTGTCATGTACTTTCTCATCTTGCCGGACTCGAGAGCTGCGATGACATCGTCAACGACGATGAGGTCAGGTCTTGCGTAGTTCATGAAGATCACGCCGTCCTTCATCTTGGCGATGAGGTCCTTGTTGACCATGCCCTTTGTCGTAGGCAGGGAAGGAACGTGGATAGTGATGAAGTCGCACTCAGGTACCATCTCTTCGACGCTGTCCTTGAGATCGACGTTTGCTGTCAGGCATGGATGCGGGCTGAATGCTTCGTATCCGACAACGTTCATACCGAGAGCTTCAGCAGCGTTCGCGATCTTTGCT
>Ga0256405_10002455_pt1 | contig 42527 bp, 35 predicted proteins | sample RumenRJG_02DNA_FD_189096 | JGI IMG/M metagenome (GOLD analysis project Ga0256405, IMG submission 189096) | Bovine rumen microbial communities from Lethbridge, Alberta, Canada - RJG_02 | ecosystem: Host-associated > Mammals > Digestive system > Stomach > Rumen | place: Canada: Alberta... | reverse complement strand
TCACGCATACAACTTGATGGCGGCGGCAGTCAGTTTCTGCTCGAACTCGTCAAGCGTCAAGTAGTTCTTCGTCTTGTTCCTGTCGCGCACGTCGCGTTCAATCACCGACTCCCAGTAGGCGCGCTGTTCGGACGTGAGGTCGCCCTGCATCTCCATAACATCGGTGTCATCCAATGTGTCAACAAAAGTATTCATCATTTTTAATGCATTAAATTCGATTGCAAAAGTACGACAAATAATTGGATTGGCAAAATTTATTTTCGCATCATTCTTTTGAACCACTCCTCGTTTGGCCTTGGATGGTGGTAGCCTTTCCCGTCGCCGCCCAAGTCCCACGGTTCCGTCAAATCCCTTTGCCTTAGGGGCAGGCTGTCAATGTCATACTTTGAAAGCCTTTGGTGTTCGCACCGGCGAAACCGGCGATTGCTGAATTGTTTTCCGCGTTTCTGCGATTTGCAGCACACCCAGCAGCATACAGGGGTGCGCTTTCTACTTTTTCCCATTGTGTCTTGAATGTTGTGTGCGGTCACCTCTCCTTGCAGCACCACACGATTAAACATTACAAGACCTTATGTTTTTCCGAGCGGACCGCCTTGTTGCGCCCGTCGTAGGATATTGTCATTGTTGCCATATTATATTTGTTTTTAGATTTCTGTCACTATAACGCACACATTCCTTTTTTATTGTGCCGGCCGGGAACAAATCGTGCAACATAAAGAGCCATCCGCCAGGGAGGTGTGGCTCCCGAGGCGGATGGCTTCTTTGCTTCGGATGGGATAAATGCGGGTTTTACTCCTTCCCGTCGATGGAGACCAGCTTGTACTGGCGGCTGCCGAGGCCTATCTTCTCGGCGTGCTCGACGGTGTGGATGCCGTGACGGCTCTCGATGCGCTCACGCATGGAGGCTATCCGTAATTCTCAATCAAATACTTCACAAACTGCGGGTCGCCGAAGTCGATGGTGCCCGTGTCGTGCTGGTTGAGCTTGGCGACGGCGGCCATATCGTCGGCGGTCAGCGTGAAGTCGAAGATGTCGAAATTTTGCGCCATACGTTCTTTGTGACTGGACTTGGGGATGGCCACAACACCACGCTGGGTCAGCCACCGGAGGGCCACCTGAGCGGCACTTTTGCCATGCTTGGCACCTATGGCGGCAAGCTCTTCACTCTTCACGATGCCTTCGACCCCTTGTCCGCCAAGCGGTCCCCAAGCCATCATACGTGTGCCGAATTCTGCAAGTATCGGCTCGATGGCTGTCTGCTGTATGAGGGTGTTGCATTGCAACTGGTTCACCATCGGCTTTACATCCACATAGTGGGCGAAGTCGAAGAAGCGGCCCGACTGGAAGTTGCTCACTCCTATGGCACGCACCTTGCCGTCGTGATAGGCTTTCTCCATCGCCCGCCACGTGCCGAACACGTCGCCGTACGCCTGATGGATGAGCAGCAGGTCGATGTAATCCGTCTGCAACTTGCGCAGGCTCTCGTCGATGCTCTTGGCTGCCTTTTCCTCTCCGTTGTTCGCAATCCACACCTTTGTCACGAGGAAAAGCTCCTCGCGTTTCAGGCCACTTTTGCGCCAGGCATTACCCACGCCCTCTTCGTTGGCATACGCTTGTGCCGTGTCGACGAGGCGGTAGCCGACGCTCAGGGCGTCGCTCACGCAGCGTTCACATTCGTCGGGGCTCACCAGGAAGACTCCGTAGCCCAAGGTCGGCATTTCCACGCCGTTGCTTAATTTTATATATTCCATGATGTTAAGTGATTGTTCAATTCAAGTTTACATATAATTGCCATCTAATTGACCATTAATTAATGGATAATTCATGGCAATTCGTGTTAAAAAACCATGCACACTATTGTTGGTGGTTTACTTAGTCTATTTTGACAATGCGATACTTGCAGCCACAGAACAACAGGGTGGCGGCCGCAAACATTACAAGTGTTTTCTTCATTGTTAATGATGTTTTATTTATTATGAAATATTCAATGTTTTAGCTGAGTGTCAGCCACCACTTCACGGTTTTCGTTGAAATTGAATTGCATACCTTTACAAATTTGATTTTGCAAAAGTACTAATTTTTCGGCACACAGACCAAACACAGACGGCGGTAAAATTTGCACACTTTTCCCCTACCCTCTCAGCTCGCTCGGCACCACGCCCAGATTCTTCTTCACATAGCGCACAAAATAGCTCAGCGACGAAAAGCCGTACAGGTCGCTCACCTCCTCGAGCGTCAGCTCGCGCCGGCGCAGCTCGCGGCTGATGTCAAGCGACGTATAGCGCGTAATCCAGTAGAGCGCCGACTGACCGCTCACCTTCTGGCACACCTCCGACAGGTACTTCGGCGTAACGCACAGCCGGTCGGCATAGTGCGCCACATCGCGATGCTCGCGGAACTCGCCCGCGTCCAGCAGCCCCAGGAACCGCTGCATCAGCACCCCCTGCTGCGTCGTCACCTCGCGCTCGCCGTAAAGCTCCACGTGGAAATCGAAGAAATCGATAATCATGCACTGCACCGCATTCATCATCGCATCCCGGTGGAAATGATGGTGTTCCAGCGACAGGCGGCTCTTGATATAGTCGAAATTCAGCGCGCACACCGCCTGCTGCCCCTCCGAGAGGTGCATCACCGGATTCTCGAACAGTGCCAGGTGTCCCCGCATGCCGTAGTTGCTCTGCGGAGTGGACAGCGCCGTGAACGAAAACGAGACATAAATCACCTCCAACGCCAGGTCGTCGCTCTCCTCCACATCGTGCACCAGCAGGCTCTGCTGCGACACTATCAGACAGTCGCCCTTCCCCACCCTGTAGCGCTCCGGACCAATCGAGAACGAGCACCAACCGCCCTTGCACAAGGCGTGAGTGACAAAACCCTGCGCCTGCATCTCCGACGCATCCATCAGAGTATCAGCAACAACAATCTCTTCCCTTATATCTGCCATATTGCAAAAATAACAAAAAATCCACACCTGAACAAAAAAAAAATTCGCTCAGAACAAAAAAAAATTGTATATTTGCAAACTGACAATCAGGACCAAAAACCTGCCAAATACCTGTCAAAGAGGTCATTTCACATATTGTTCTTATATTGTTTACATATTGTTCGCATATTGTTCTTATATCTACAATATGAAAACAATATGCGAACAATATGTAAACAATATAAGAACAATATAAGAACGGCCGTATCGGACACGTCTTGGGCAGGGTTCGGGTGGCTGAAAAAAAGGAATTATTAACCATATAAAAAATAAAACATCATGAAGAAAACCACAGGATTACTGATGAACGGCAGCGCCCGCCAGGCCGGCGTGACCTTCTACACCCGCGGCGGCAAGACCGTCATCCGCAGCTCGCACAGCAAGCAGCCCGAGCGCCGCTCGCAGAAACAGTTCGACGTGCGCATGCGCACCAAGCACAATGCGTCCCTCTGGACCATGCTCAAAGCCACCGGCGAGGTGCACTTCTACGGCGAAGGCAACGCCTACTCGCGCTTCCGCGCCCTGGCCTTCCCCCTGCAGGCCGTCTACACCTCCAAGGGCGACCACGCCTCCTTCCTGATGAACGGCATCCCCGTGAGCGAAGGCTCCCTGCCCACCATCAAGCAGCACCTCGGCACCGTGAACGGCAAACCCGCCTTGGTCACCGACCTCAAAAAAGGCGAGCTGACCGCCGGCGAGACCCTCCTGCTCTTCGACGCCACACAGAAGATGGAAGGCAACAACGACCTGCCCTGCTGCCGCTTCAACGTGCGCGAGGTGAAGGTGAAGGAAATGACCGCCACCAAGGACGGTCTGGCCCTCGTCGACGACGAGTTTGCCGACGAGATGAAGGGCTGGGCCCTGGTCCGCGTGATGCGCCAGATGAACCGCAACATCACGGCTCAGAGCTCCACACAGACCATCGTCACCCGCTGCAACCTCTGGGAGCGCTACACCACCCCCGAGGCCATGAAGGCCAGCCTTGAAACCTACGGCGGCATCAAGGAGAAATAAGCGAGAGACAAGAAACAAAAAAGGGGCTGACGCGGTTGAATGCGTCAGCCCCTTTCTCTTTATTGTCTCTTATCACTCTTTCACAATCTTGGTGGTGCTGACACCGTCGGCGCAGACAACGCGGACGACATAGACACCGGCGGCAAGACCGGAGACATCGAGGCGACCGGCACGCTCGCTGCCGAGCACAACGCGGCCGTTGATGTCCATCACCTGCACGAGGTTCACGTTCTCAGCCTCGACCATAATCATATTGTTGGCGGGGTTGGGATAGACAGCCACGCGGGCGCTCTCGACATCGTCGATGCCAGTGGTACCAGCCTCGACAACCTTGATGTTGCTGACGAGGATGACATAGCCACCGGTGGTCTCGTAGTGGCGGAAGGCAATCTTGAACTCGCCAGTGGTGCCGGCGGGAATGGTGACGGCACGAGAGGCGGGAGCGGTGATATTGGCGTTGAGGGTTTCCTGACGGAGGAGGGTGGTGTCTCCACCATGCACCAGGTAGACACCGTAGTGGTCGGTGGGCAGCTGGGTGGTATAGGGCATCACGTCCCAAGCAATCTCATAGCTGCCGCTGGTGGGCATGGTAATGTTCGGGGTGAAGACCCAGTTGTCGGGATTGAGGTCGATCCAGCCGTTAAAGTTGGACATGGAGTAGAGGTGGTAGGTGCCCTCGATGTTGATGGTGTCCCAACCCTGCTGCGGGTTGTTCCAGCAGAGGCTGTACTCGGTGGCGAGGTCGAAGGTGTGGGGAGCCTCGATAATCTGGCTGCAGTCGATGACCTGGACAGTGATGGTGTCGCTGGTGGAACCGGCAACATTGGTAGCGGTGGCCACGATGGTGTGGCTGCCGGCGGTGGTGAAGGCGTAGTTGAGGGTGAGACCGGTCTCGCTGTCGACAGTGCCGTCGATGGTCCACACAACGGTGGTGGCATCGGTGTTGGCAGTCCAGGTGGCAGGCTCGTCCATGATGGCGTTCTCGGGGCCGGCAAGGGTCATGTCGGGAGGCAGGGGCTGGCCGACGTAGATGGCGTCGAAAGCCATAGCGTCACCGGTGACGGGAGTGATGTTGCGGAAAGCAAGGCGGATGGTCTGACCGGCATAGCTGGCCAGGCTGACGGTGCGGGGAGCCCAGACGCCTCCGTTGTCACCTTCCTCGTTGACAAGGATGGTGGTGAAGTCACTGGTGTCGGGGTCGCTGACGGTGGTGATGCGCACCTGATAGTGGGTCTGCACACCCTCCCAGTCGCGCAAGGCGACATAGTATTTAAGGATGTAGTTGTCGGCATCGGCGGGCAGGGTGACCAGCGGGGAGATGGCCCACTGGTTGGTGTTCACGTCGTCGCTGTAGTTGCCGAAGAGGCAGAAGGAATCGTCATAGCCACTGTTGGCGGCAATCTGGAAGCCGCGGTCGATGGTGTCGGCCACGAGGAGGCGCCAGCAGTTGGTGTTGCCGTCGAAGGACTCAGTCCAGGGCATGGCGGTGATAGCCTCGGAGCAGTCGTAGACTTCGACCACGACGGAGTCGGAGCCCGTTCCGGCGCTGTTGGTGGCGGAAGCAACGACAGTGTGGTTGCCGGAGGTGGTGAAGGTATAGGTCAGCGTGTTAGAGGTCTCGCTCTGGACTGTACCGTCCACAGTCCAGGCAAAGGTGGCGGCACCTGTGGCGGTGAAGGTGGCGGCGGTGTTGACCTCGACAGCAGCGGGGCCGTCGACAGTCACCTCGGGAACCTCGGCAACACCCACGCGGATGTCGTCGATGTTGAGATAGAACATGTCGGTGCACTGGTGGCGGAAGGCGACGTAGATGGTCTGGCCGGCATAACTGGCCAGGCTGACGATCTTCTTCACCCAGTTGCCGGTAGCAGTGCTGTTGAGGACGACGGTGGTGAAGTCGGCCACCTGGCGGCCCGTGGTGGAGATATAGACGCTGTAGGTCTCGGCCGCATAGTCGGCATCCTGGCCCATCTCAAACCAAGAGAGAGTTAACTCTGAAGCATCGGTGGGAAGGGTGAAGGCGGGGAGAATCATCCAGTTGTCGCTGTTGAGAGGATTCTCGCTATCGGCATCGTAGGAAGCGGAAACAATGACGCCGTCACCATTATGGCAGGAGAAACGATCCGTCGACGTGGTCTTTCTCTCCCAGTTGAAACCGTCGCCATCGTTGTCGATGTAGGTGAAGCCCTGAATGGTGGCGTTCTCGAAACCTTCGGTCCAGGGGAAGGTGCTGACGGTGTCGCCGGCGGCCTTGGTGCTGACGGCAGAGGTGTTTTGTTTGTGCAGGCGGTAGGCAACGGTAGCGTTGCGCTCAGCCTTGGTCATGGGCACATGACGGTGGGCGCTCTGGGCAAAGCCAACGGAGGCCAGCAGGGTCATGGCTGCAAAAAACGTAAATATTTTTTTCATTTGTTTAAGGATTTAATAGTCGTTATTTTGTTATAACATAGCAAGGGTCGAAACATCAACCGTGACGACCCTTGCCATTGTGATTGGTGCCAATCGGTTAGCAGAGCTCGTGGATTACGAGGCCGGAGCGCAGTTTGGGCTCGAACCAGGTGGTCTTCGGGGGCATGATGTTGCCGGTGTCGGCAATGTCGATAATCTGCTTCATGCTGACGGGATAGAGGGCGAAGGCCACCTTCATCTCACCGCTGTCGACGCGACGTTTCAGCTCGCCGAGGCCACGGATACCGCCCACGAAGTCGATGCGCTTGTCGGTGCGGAGGTCCTTGATGCCGAGCACCTTGTCCAGCACGAGGTTGGAGAGGATGGTGACGTCGAGCACGCCGATGGGGTCGTTGTCGTTGTAGGTGCCGGGCTTGGCCGTGAGGCTGTACCACACACCCTCGAAGTACATCGAGAAGTTGTGCAGCTTGGCGGGCTTGTACTCCTGGCTGCACTCGCAGTGGCAGGGCAGCTCGCACTCGCACTTGCCGCCGTTCTTGGTGCAGTCGCACTTGCACTCGATATCGAAGTTCTCGGCCAGCTTGGCGAAGAATTCCTTGCCGCTGAGACCGTTGAGGTCCTTGACGACGCGGTTGTAGTCGATGACGTTCAGCTGGTTGTCCGGGAAGATGACGGTCATGAAGTAGTTGTACTCCTCCTTGCCGGTGTGGTGGGGGTTCTGCTCCTTCTTCTCCTGTCCCACGAGGGCGGCGGCGGCGCTGCGGTGGTGGCCGTCGGCGATGTACATGGCGGGAACCTTCTTGTCGAAGAGCTCGACGAGCTCGTCGATGAGCTTGCGGTCGTCGATGACCCAGAAGCGGTGGCCGAAGCCGTCTTCCTTGGCGATGAAGTCGTAGATGGGCTTCTTGGCGGTGACGCTGGCGACGATTTCGTCGATGCGGGCCACGGCGGGATAGGCGAAGAACACCGGCTCCACGTTGGCGTTGGTGATGCGGACGTGCTTCATGCGGTCCTCTTCCTTGTCCTTGCGGGTGAGCTCGTGTTTCTTGATGACCTTGTTCACGTAGTCCTCGCTGTAGGCGCAGGCCACGATGCCGTACTGCCACTTGGCGTCCTTGTCCTTGGGGTTCATGCTCTGGGCGTAGATGTAGAGTTTCTCCTCCTCATCCTTCACCAGCCAGCCGAGGTCTTTGAACTTGTTGTAGTTCTTCACCACCTGGAGGTACACTTCGGGCGAGTGCTCGTCGGTGCCGGCGGGCAAGTCGATTTCAGCCTTGGTAACGTGCAGCAGGCTGTAGGGGTTGCCCTCGCACTCCACGCGGGCCTCTTCGGAGTTCAGCACGTCGTAAGGACGCGAAGCCAGTTTCTCAACGATGTCCACCGGGGGGCGGAATCCTTTGAAGGGTTTTATAATACTCATTGTTGTTTTATTTTTGTTGTTTATTAATTGAATTTCACTGGTGGTATGTCAAGCTGCTTACAAATAGCACGCGCTGTCAACTCAGCAATATCATTGTGCATTGGGACAACGGCCTTTTTCCCATTCCGAGCGTTCTGGAACATCGCGTGGCTGCCTTTCTGTCGCCCTGTAGGCAAACAATTGTTCTCGCGTAGAAAACGAAGGAATTTCTCTTTCTTCATGCGTTCACAGCAATACGGCGACTGAAATAATTGCGTCCCATATATTGACGACGGACACTTTCCTGCCGATCTTCCAACACTAGTTCGATTGCCTCTCGGATATTTTCGAGCAATTCTTCTTCCGTTGCGCCCTGCGAAATAGCCTCTGGCACCTGCTCACATTGCCCGCAAAACATTCCCGTCTCCGCATCTTTCTCTATGATTATGTTGTATTCTGACATGCTATTTAAACAATATTTCCGACTGCAAAGATACACACTTTTTTTGATATGGCAAAAAATACTTTTTATATCCACCTGTAGCGGGCGTTGGCGAAACTGCGGAGGCGAAGGTCGTCGGGGCTGATGAGGTAGACGAACACTTCGTCGTCCGAAAACAGAACCTCCAGGCTGTCGAGGTCTGCCAGGTGTTCGAACACCTCCTCGCTTTCGGGATGCAGATAGCCGCCCAGCTGACCGAAGCGCGCTGTGTGCCCCAACTGCCGCAGGGCCTCCACGTAGTCGGCCCAGGTGGCATCGGGCACCGCCAGGCAAGCAAGAAAGAAGTCGGGATAGTCGTCTGCCGCCATGAACTTCACGGCTTCGCCCCTCCAACGCTTCTCGCCGTCGCCGAAGGGGTCGGTGGCCACGAGGTTGTCCTCCTGCTCGCAAAAGAGCACCAAGCCTTCGAAGAAATAAAGCATGCCGCAGTGCGGATAGTGCCCCTCGGGGTCGTGCGGCGCGAGGTCGCTGCACCGAAGCTGGAAAAGGAGTTCCAACGGACGGCCGCCATCATCCAACGGATGACGGCGCCCGGCGGGCAGGTCCGGCGTGCCGCGCTCCTTGCTGCAGCCCAGCGTGACCGGGAGCTCGCGGTCAAACCCGTAGGCGATACATGTTTTTCGCTGGGGGCCAAGCCATTCCACAAGCCGCCCCACCCGCTCCGGGTCGGGTCGCTCAGGCTTGCCAGGGGCGAAGCGCGCGGGTTCGAAACTGCTGGCAGGTTTCAGCATCGTCAGCCCCATCAACCCCGCCACCAGCATCAGCATCGCCACACCCATCAGCACATAGTCGTAGCGGTACACCGCAGCCAGCCACGGCACAGTCTGCACCCATCCATGCGCCAGCACCATGACCAGCAGCCCGATCCATACCGCCGCCGCCAGTCCCAGCAGCACGATGCATGCCCAAAACGCAACCGCCTTGGCCACCCCTTTAATCCTATAGAGTCTTGTTCGCATTTCAAGTGCAAAGGTACGAACTTTTTGCCACATGGAGAATTATATTTTTGCAAATCGAAGAAAGTTCGTATCTTTGCAGTCGATTTCACATAGTAATAACGAAATATATTGCCAATGAAACATAGTGCATGAATTTTAGTATGCACATCATAGAATAGAAATTAGCGAAGTGACTCATCCGGATGTTTTGAAAACCGCAAAACATCTGATGAAAGCTAAAGGTTCCTCGCTCTTTTTGTGTGCATTTTCATCGGAACCACATTTGCAGTATGTTAAATCAAAACCGACGTGCCGATGGTATATAACCGGTCGAGATACTTTGAAACTAACACTAAGATACTTGACAATGGTCGCATCGATGTTCCTGCTGGCCTTAGCAACCTCGTGTACCGACGAAACCGCCGACGACGGAAGCAACGCGTCGGACAATGGTGGTGGCGGCAACACCTCGTTCCCCGAAAAGAAGGTTAAGAGAGTGGTATATAGTTCTGGTGACATTCACACGTTAACGTACGACTTCTACTGGAATGGAAACCTCCTGGACCGCATCTCCTGCTCAAACCAAAACGGAGTATCCATCAACAAAATGTACTTCTACTATGATGGGCAGGGCCGAATATCCAAGACAGCCTTCCAAATGTATGATGACGACGAAATCATAGACGCTTACACCTATTCGTATGATGCAAACGGCAGACTCGTAAAACAGGAAATACAGGTGCCGCTATATAGCAATTATGACCCCGAGACCGGCGAGGAAGTGTACACATACATGCCTTCAACCTATACCTTTACCTATACCAATGGAAACGTCAGCAAAATACACTCTGAGTCCTACGGATATGATGACGGGGTGTACAAAAATGAAATCGACTACCTGTGCACCTGGACGGATGGCAATCTGACGACCATCAAAGAAATAATTGACGATGATAGCGAAACCTTCACTCTTCAGTATGACGACAAGAAAAATCCCCTTCGTCTACCGATGGGTGTAGAGGTCATCAACCCCTTCTGGTCCTTGGGCAACGAAGACATTGATGTGGCCGGCGGTGACTACTCCTATATGGCGGCTCTCTTCTACCTCGCCGGCGCCAATGTCAACAACTGCACAAGCCTTAACTTGGAAACGCAAAGCTTCTTTACAAGAACATACACATACAACAGTGACGGCTACCCCATAAGCGGCACCATCTCTCATGAGCAACCATTAAACTTCACCATCACCTATTACTAACCCCCTGCGGCGGATTTGCAATCCATTTTATAAACAACGAGGCTTGTACCTTTGGCGGTGCAAGCCTCGCTTCTTTTCTCATCTATGTGCCATTTTTTGACGCACATAGCCTTGTTGCGCTTTTAACCCTCGTAGAAGGGCATCTTGACGGTGACGGCCTTGAGGAGTTTCTCGCGGATCTTGATGTAGATCTCGGTGCCGGTCTTGGCGTACTCGGCCTTGATGAGGGCGGTGCCGATGTTCTTGCCGGTGCTGGGGCTGGGGCTGCCGCTGCGCACCTCGCCGATCTTGTTGCCCTGGGCGTCGCAGACCTCGTAGCCGTTGCGGGCGATGCCGCGGTCCACCATCTCGAAGCCAGCCACTTTGCGCTTGAAACCGGCGGCCTTCTGGGCCAGGAGGAGTTCCTTGTTGATGAAGTTGTTGTTCTCGGCTTTCAGCTTGACGATGAAGGCCAGCGGAGCCTCGAGGGGGCTGACGGTGTCGTCCATCTCGTGGCCGTAGAGGGCGAAGCCCTTCTCCAGGCGCAGGGTGTCGCGGCAACCGAGACCGGCAGGCATGATGCCGAACTCCTTACCAGCCTCGAAGACCTTGTCCCACACCTCGATGGCTTTCTCCTTGGGGATGTAGATCTCGCAGCCGCCGGCGCCGGTGTAGCCCGTGGTGCTGAGGATGATGTTGGGGATGCCGGCGAAGGTGAGGATCTTGAAGGTGTAGTACTCCATGTCCACGATGTTCTCGCTAGTCAGCTTCTGCATGGCCTTCAGGGCGTTGGGACCCTGCACGGCGAGCTGAGCCCACTGCTCGCTCTCGTTGACGAAGTCGCGGCCGAGCTCCATGCCCATCTTGTCGGCAATCTGGCTCATCCAGTTCCAGTCCTTGTCGATGTTGGCGGCATTGGGAACCATAAAGTACTCGTCGTCATGCACGCGGTAGACCAGCATGTCGTCCACCACGCCGCCCTGACCGTTGGGCAGGCAGGTGTACTGCACCTTGCCGTCGAAGAGGTCCTCGATGTTGTTGGTGGTCACATACTGCATGAAGTGCTTGGCGATGGGGCCTTTGGCGCGGAACTCGCCCATGTGGCTCACGTCGAACACACCCACATTGTTGCGCACGTTGTTGTGCTCCTCGATGAGGGTGGTGTACTGGATGGGCATGTTGTAGCCCGCAAATTCGGCCATCTTGGCGCCGAGTTTGATGTGTAAATCAGTGTACGGTGTTGTTTTCATCTGAAATATATTTTTTAATATTATAACATCCTACTCCCCATAACGCCGCAAACACCGCTTTATTGTGCACACACAAAAAAAAACTTTTCCCCCATCGCCACACAGCCCCTCACCCCCACTCTCCACCCATCACCCATAAAAAACACGCCACCTACCCCCTACCCCCTACGCCCACAATACGGCCGTTCTTATATTGTTTTTATATTGTTTACATATTGTTTACATATTGTTCTTATATCTACAATATAGGAACAATATAAGAACAATATGCGAACAATATAAAAACAATATAAGAACGGCCGTATCAGACACGTATTATCCCCCTGTTTGGCGGCTAATTATCGGTCGGACGGATTGGGCGAATTAATAGAGGAAATTGTTGTAGGGGTATCGGATGGCGTGGATGCGGGCGATGTGGTCGTAGAGGAGGTTGCGGAGGTCGTCGATGTTGGTGCGGCGGGCGGCGGAGATGAAGATATGGGGGGTGGCGGAGGGGCTGGGTGACTGAGTGGCGGAGGGGATGTCTGTCTCGTCATCCGTTTCATCATTATTCGTTCTGTTTTCCTCGTTTACGCGGTCTATCTTGTTGTAGACCATGATGACGGGCTTGTCGGCGGCACCGATGTCGGCAAGGGTCTTGTTGACGGCGTCGATCTGCGACTGGTGGTCGGGGTGCGAGAGGTCGACGACGTGGAGCAGGAGGTCGGCTTCGGCCACCTCGTCGAGGGTGGACTTGAAGCTTTCGACGAGCTGCGTGGGGAGCGTGCGGATGAAGCCGACGGTGTCCGACAGGAGGAAAGGCAGGTTGCCGATGACGACCTTGCGGACGGTGGTGTCGAGGGTGGCAAAGAGCTTGTTTTCGGCCAGCACATCGCTCTTGGCCAGGAGGTTGAGGAGGGTGGACTTGCCAACGTTGGTGTAGCCGACGAGAGCCACGCGGACGAGGCTTTCGCGATTCTTGCGCTGGAGGGTCTTCTGGGTGTCGAGCTTGGCGAGCTGGAGTTTGAGGGCAGAGATTTTCTCCTTGATGAGGCGGCGGTCGGTCTCGATCTGTGTCTCGCCGGGGCCGCGCATGCCGATGCCGCCGCGCTGGCGTTCGAGGTGGGTCCAGAGACGTGTGAGGCGCGGGAGCATATACTGCAGCTGGGCCAGCTCGACCTGTGTGCGGGCCGTGGCGGTGCGGGCGTGGCGGGCGAAGATGTCGAGGATGAGGGTGGTGCGGTCGAGGATGCGGCAGTCCATCTCCTTTTCGAGGTTGCGAAGCTGGGCCGGCGAGAGTTCGTCGTCAACGACGATGAAGTCGGCCTCGAGGGCATTCTTGTATTCCTTGAGCTCCTCGAGCTTGCCGGAGCCGACGTAGGTGCGGGTGTCGGGGCGTTCGAGGCGCTGGATGACTTTCTTGAGGGTGATGCCGCCGGCGGTTTTGAGGAGGAATTCCAGTTCGGCGAGGTACTCCTCGGTGCGCTCGACGGTCTGACCCGAGGGGCAGACGGCCACGAGGATGGCGCGTTCGGGCTCGACGGCGGTGCTGAAGGTGTTGTGCTGCTGTGGCGTGGGGCGGCGGCCGGAGACCCCTCCGTCCGTCTTTTGGGCGGCCACCTCCCCTAACTTAGGGGAGGAACCGTCGAGGCTGTTGCGGAATTTGCCTTGCTTGTTGGGGTTCCAGGAAGACATTTTTCAGTTATGAGTTAAGAGTTAAGAGTTAAGAGTTAAGGGTAATGAGTTATGAGTTATTTGGGTGAAGATATCTTCGAGGGGTTGGACGGCGGCGGGCCAGGAGTAGTTCTGGTGGACGTAGTCGAGGGCAGCGGCGGAGAGGCTCTGGGCCTGGGCGGGGTTGTCGAGGAGAGAGAGGATGTGCGAGGCAAGTTCCCGGGGGGTGTTGCCAACGAGGAGGTGGGTGCCGGGAACGGCGCCGAGGGCTTCATTGGCAATAGGGGTGGTGACGCAGGGCACGCCCATGGCCATGGCCTCGAGAAGCTTGTTCTGCAGGCCGGAGCCGAGGCGCATGGGGGCTATGAAGAGGCGCGAGTGGGAGTAGTAGGGACGGATGTCGGGCACGGAGCCTGTGACCTCGACACGCGGGCCCGCCAGGCGGCGGACAGCGGCCGTGGGGGTGGCGCCGGCAAGGACGAGGCGCGCCTCGGGGCGCTTCTCCCACACGAGGGGCATGATGTCGTTAACAAGATAGCGTGCGGCGTCGATATTGGGGGCATACTGCATGTTGCCACAGAAGACAATGTCGGATTGGTTGATTGCCTGTTTGCTTGCTTGCTCAAGTGGGGCAAAGTAGTCGAAGTCGACGCCGTTGCGGACGATGCGGATGTCGCCGTTGCGTTTGTGGGGAATGGCGTCGCTGTCGGACTCGGAGATGATGGTGAGGGCGTCGAAGATTTTGAAGGCGTTGTATTCGGTGGAGCGGAGCATCTTGAACTCGTAGTGGAGGATGCTGCGCCAGAGGCCGCGCGACTGCTCCATGCGGCGCTCGGTGTTCATGGAGAGGGCGTCCTGGAAGTCCATCACTTTGGGGTACGGAAGGCGGGCCACGAGGGGCACGGTGCGGACCATCTGGTTGTAGACGACGTCGGGTTGGATTTTTCTGGCGAGGTCCTTGACAGTGCGACGGGCACGGGCGGAGTCCCAGTAGCCCATCTGGAGGGACTTGGAGCGGAAGTAGTTGCGGACGGTATTGAACCAGGCCGTGAAGCGCGTGGGAGTGACGACGGAGAGGGAGCGGCAGTAGGGCTCGAGGGCGGCGCGCTGCTCGGGGGTGACTTTGTCGTGGGAGACGGCAAAGAGGTGTATCTCATGACGCTTGGAGAGTTCCACTATCTGGTGGTAGGCGCGGAGTTTGTCGCCTTTTTCGAGCGGATAGGGGAACCTGGGGAGGACGACCAATATTTTCATTGCGTTATTGCGTTAATGTGTTATCGAATTATCAAAACAATTGGGTCTGCGTACCTTCGGCATAGCCCATGCGGTCGTTGATTTCCGAGGGCTCGGAGTCGTCGCTTTGTTCCGTATCCTCCGGGTCGTCGGAGGGTTCGGGATCGGGCTTGAGGGGCGCAAGCCAGTTGAAGGCATCGACGGCGAAGGTGGTGACACGCTTGCCCTTGGCCTTGATGCCCTTGACGCCGATGAAGTCCTCGACCTCAATAATTTCCGACGCTATCTTCTTGCCGCTCTCAGGGTTGTAGACGACTTCAAGGCGGGGGTAGTAGTCGAAGGAGAAAGAGAGGAGCGAGGAGCCGTCGTCGTCGAGGAAAGGAGTCTTGCGGTCGGCCGGTTCGGGGGTGAACCTTTTGAGGTAGGGGTAGCCGTCGGCAGAGCGGTAGAGGACCGTGAGGATGCCCTGGGGGTTGTATTTGCGGAGGTCGACGAGGTCGTCGTCGTAGTGGTTGGCAAGGTCGAAGTTGGTGGTGCGGTAGACGGCAGACTGCATGAGGGCGAGGATTTTGTCGTTGCCCTTGAACTCGCCGAGAAAACGACCGGCCTCGTTAACATTAAGTCGCTTGACGCTTTCGTCGAACCATATCTTGCGGGCCGAGAGGGTGGAGACCCCTTCGTCCTTGAGGTTGATGGAGCGGACGGCGTTGCGGGTGAGGATGTTGCCCATGGACTGGCGGCCTTTGATGGCGAGGGTCTTGAAGTCGAAGTCGAAGGAGGTCTTCTTCAGCTTGGGCTTGGAGACATGGTGGACGGTGATGACCTCGGCCTCGCCGTTGGGGTTGGCGGTGAAATAGAGCACCTTGGAACCCTTGGTACCTTTGGTGAGGAGGTAGTCCTTGTCGCGAGTGATGGAGGTGACGTTGAAACGCTTGACCATCACGTAGCCGTCGGGACCACCGTCGCGGTATATCATATTATATACGGTGCGCTCGTCGCGTTTACGGAAGACGGAGATGAAGAGGATTTCGGGACAGTCCTTGGTACCGACAAAGCCTTTCTCCTGTACCTTGGTGACCATGAAGGTGCCGTCGCGGCGGAAGACAATGATATCGTCGAGACGCGAGCACTCGCAGGCCACCTCGACACCCTCCTCGCGCTTGAGGCCCCAGCCGGCGAAACCGGTGGTGTAGTTGACGTAGAGCTTCTCGTTGGCGAGGGCCACGGTGGTGGACTCGATGTCCTCGAAGGAGCGGATTTCGGTGCGGCGTTCGCGGCCTTTGCCGAACTTGTCGAGGATGTGACGGAAGTAGCGGATGGCGTAGTCGGTGAGGTGGGCGAGGTGATTTTTGACCTCGTCGATGGTCATCTCGATGGAGGCAATCTCCTCCTCGGCCTTCTTGATGTCGAACTTGGAGATTTTGCGGACGGGCTTCTCGGTGAGCTTGAGCACGTCGTCGCGGGTGATGTCGCGTTTGAAGTGTTTCTTGTAGGGACCGAAAGCCTTGAGCATGTCGTCCACCTGCTCGTCCCACGAGAGGCTGTCGCGCTGTTCCATTTTCTTGTAGATGCCTTTCTCAAAGAATATCTTCTCCAGCGAAACCCAGTGCCAGCGGTCCTCGAGCTCGGCGAGCTGTATTTCCAGTTCCTGACGCAGGAGGTCCTTGGCGCGGAAGGTGTTGTGGCGCAGGATGTCGCTGGCGGTCATGAAGACGGGCTTGTCGTCGACGATGACGCAGGTCTGGGGGGAGAAGGATATTTGGCAGGAGGTGAAGGCATATAGGGCGTCGATGGTCTGGTCGGGGCTGACGCCGGAAGGAAGGTAGACCACAATCTCGACCTCGGCGGCGGTGTTGTCATCGACCTTCTTGATTTTAATCTTGCCTTTCTCGTTGGCCTTCAGAATGGAGTCGATAAGGACATCGGTGGTGACGGTATAGGGCAGTTCGGTGATGACGATGGCTTTGCGTTTCTCGTCGTAGTGCATCTTGGCGCGGATGCGGAGACGTCCGCCGAGGGCGCCGTCGTTGTATTTGGAGACGTCGATGAGTCCGCCGGTGGGGAAGTCGGGGTAGATTTCGAACTCCTCGTCTTTCAGTATCTTGATGGAGCTTTCCAAGAGCTCGCAGAAGTTGTAGGGCAGAATGACGGAGGTGAGGGTGACGGCGATGCCTTTGGTGCCCTGGGCCAGAAGAAGGGGAAACTTGATGGGCAGGGAGACCGGTTCCTGCTTGCGGCCGTCATAGGAGGGTTTCCACTGCGTGGTCTTGGGGTTGAAGACCACCTCCTTGGCAAACTTTGACAGGCGGGCCTCGATGTATCGGCCGGCGGCGGCATCGTCGCCGGTGAGGATGTTGCCCCAGTTACCCTGGCAGTCGATGAGGAGGTCCTTCTGGCCGAGGTTGACGAGGGCGTCCTTGATGGAGGCGTCGCCGTGGGGGTGATACTGCATGGTGTTGCCCACGATGTTGGCCACCTTGGTGAAACGGCCGTCGTCGGTCTCGTTCATGGCGTGGAGGATGCGGCGCTGCACGGGTTTCAGGCCGTCGTCGATGTCGGGCACCGAGCGGTCGAGGATAACGTCGGAGGCGTAGTCAATCCAGTAGTCCTTGAACATGCCGTTGAGCGACATGGTAGAGCCCTGTTCGGTGGAGGGGGTGGTATTATTGTCGAGTTCTTCTTCCATTCTCTTATTCTTTCTCGTTTACTAATGAGCATTAGCGTTTCTCAGGGTACGCGACATGCGGTTGCCGCCTTCGCCCATCGACCACAGGACACGCTTGGCTTTGCCGACGATATGGTCCTCGGGCACAAAGCCCCAGAAGCGGCTGTCCTGAGAGTGGTGGCGGTTGTCGCCCATCATCCAGTAGTAGTTCATTTTCACCGTGTAGCTGTCGGTCTGCTGGCCATTGATGTAGATGGCGCCGTTCTTCACTTCCAAGGTGTTGCCCTCATAGGCCGTAATGACACGCTGGTAGAGCGGCAGGTTGTCCAGTGTCAGCTTTAACGTTTCGCCGGCAGCAGGTATATGGATGGGTCCATAGTTGTCGACACTCCAGTAGAATCCAGGGGCATTGGGGAACAGCATCTCAGATGAGTCGACGGGATAATCCGTAGGCACGACGGACACGACCACCGACTTGGCCTTCACCTTACCCAGCAGTTCACTGCTCAGCGGCAACTGAAGCATTATGTTGCCCTGGGCGTCATAGCCACGGAAGGAGGTCTCGATGTCGCTTTGGCTGATGCCGCATTCGGTCAGCACCTTCTCCGGATTGAAGCCTGCGGCAATCAGCACGTCGTAGTCGAACTGCGCATCTTGCGGCATTTCCACCTGCTGACCGTTGATATGCACTATCTTATTAATAATCTGAAGGTCTTCACCCGGCAAACCCATGCAGCGCTTGATGTAGTTCTCGCGCTTGTCGATGGGGCGAACCTTCACCTTGCCCAAGGGACCCAGCTGCGGATGGTAGGCATTGCCACTGAGCACCGCCTCGCGGCCAAACTGCTGCACAGCCTCGTAGTAGGTGTATTTGCCTTCGGGGAAGTTTCCCAAAATAGTGTCGCCTGCAGGGAAATTGAACACCACCGCGTCGAAACGCTTCACATGGGTATACCCCGGGAAACGGTGGTAGGGCAACTGCGGCCAGTCGAGATATGAATCAGCCTTTGTGCCGACAATCGTGTTGTGCATCAGCGGCAGCGCCAACGGTGTCATTATCACCCTCGGACCATAGGCCATTTTGCTCACCAGCAGGTGGTCGCCCACCAGCAGGCTCTTCTCCATGCTCGACGAGGGGATGGAAAACAACTCGAAAACAAAGCCGCGGATAAGGATGGCTGCTATCAGAGCGAAGACGATGGCCTCCGTCCAGTCGCGGGCCTCGCTGATCTTTTCCGGCGGATTCGTCTTGGGGTTATGGAAGTTCATCACCCAGCCACGGCCTTCCGTCACATCACATTTTCCTTCCTGTTGCGCAACAGTGTCCACGGAGGTTCCACCAGCCTTGTTTTCCACAGGCAGTGTGCTCTCAATCCTTTTGCCAGGAGTCATACCCAATATAGGCAAATAGAAACACGGCAGCAACACTCCGAAGGTCTGTTCCCAGAAATTCGTCCGGCGGAAGCACCGCGCCGTCTCCACCACCAACAGCAGAAACGTGAAGATATTCACTCCGGGGATAACAAATCCCACATACCACTTCCAGTCCTTGTTGCACAGCCGGACCCACTCCACTATGTTCCACACCGGCACCACAGCCTTCCACGGCGCCACACCGGCCTTCTTGAATATGAACCAAAGTCCCAATATGGTCCCTACAAAATAGATTATCAACAAGATGTTGTATATCATATTATCAAATTTTGTTTTTTTACTGTTATCTATTGTCTGTTACATCCAACCGAGGACGCAACCTCTATCAATCTATTTTTTTCTTTGTCCCAGTTCAAATCTTTTCTCGCATCTGCAAAACGATTGCGACGTTCTTCAGCATCAAGGTGCTGCCAGTAGTCGAGCAATCGCCTTACTGCTTCCGCCAATGCACGTGGACCAGGGTTTTCCATCAACTCACCCACGCCATAAGTCTTTATGACGCGCGCCGTCTCCGGCATGTTGCTTGCCACCATGGGCACCCCAGCAGCCACAAAGTCACCCACACGGTTGGGGAGCGTCAAGTGATAGCTCAACCCTCTGTCCTCAAGCATCAGCAGCCCAACATCGGCCCGGGGTGTCAAGCGGTTCAGCTCATCAGGCTCCAGGCGGCCAAGGAACTCCACACGGTCTGCCCACGGCTTGGAGCCTGCATAGTGGCGCATCTCATCAATCAAGTCTCCCCCTCCGGCCACAACCAGTCGGCACTCGGGCAACATCTCCAGCGCATCAATGGCCCAATCCACTCCCCTACCCTCGTTCACGGCTCCCTGGTAGAGCAATAGCGGATGCTCATCAGTCTTTCCTTTCGGAAGACTCTCCGAATCACAAGGGCGGACATTCCTCACCACCGTCATCCTCACCCCGTTATGGTCTGCATAATAGTCAGCAAAACTTTGGCATACTGTCATCAGCCTCGTACACTTGGGCATCAATATCCGGTTGATCAACTGCCATGCCATCTTCACCAACGGGCGCCCCACCACTTCCGGCAGCTCGGGGAAAATCTCGTGTGCATCCATCACCAACGGGCAATGCAATTTCCTCGCCGCCCACCATCCACCAACCAGTGTATCGCTGTCGTTCACCCACACCACATCTGGCTTCTCCGCCACCAGCACCTTGGCAAGCCTGAGGTTGAACTCAGCGTAGAAACGTGGACCTCTGACATGCTTCAGCACCATACGTTCCGTTCGGTAAGGACGCTGCACCTCTGCACTTTGGGGCAAACGACGACCTACAAGCAACACCTCGTAGCCCGCCTTCTGTAGTTCCCTGCAATGACGGTCAACACGCTGGTCGGTCACCAAATCATTGATCACCGCCATCGCAATCTTCATCCTATCTCCACTAATACTCAACCCTTTATCCCTATTTCTTAACTCTTAATTCTTAATTCTTAACTCCTTTAATAACGCAATTCAAAAACTTTTCGTATCTTTGCACCGGATTTTTTATCAACAACCTGTGGAAAATGAAAAAACGTAGAATACGCCCCTCCCTTTTCATGCCTCTATGCCTCTGGGGCACTATATCCCTATTTCCCGCTTGCTCCACCACCCAGTCGTCCAACCATTCTACCACTTTGCCAATCCCTGAGCTCGACAAAGAGTCAGTGTGGCAGCTCGTCGAGATGGCCGGTCGGTCCGTACCTTCCGACGCGGGCCCCATCACACTCCAGTTCAACCCCGAGGCCGGCACCCTCCGCGGACAATCCTCCTGCAACACCTACTCCGCCGACTACACACTCTCCCCCACAACCTACTCTTACACAGGGTCCCTCAACAGTTCCGCCACACTCAAACTCTCCAACCATTCACACACCGACATCCAGTGCGCCGAGGCCCAGATGAACACCGAGCAACGCTACCTCGCCCTCCTTGCCAAATGCAACCATCTTAGCATCAACGATACCAAATGGACCCTCACCCTCTCCAACAAGGGCCGCACCCCCCTCGTCTTCTCTCTCCAATAATAACTCTTAACTGACAATGAAACTCTCCTATAAATACCACACCTTCCGCCTCCCCCTCTGGCTCCTGCGCTTCCTGAAGCGCCACACCGTCTATGTCCGCGCCGCCGGCGGCATCGTCACCGCTCCCGACGGCGACATGCTCCTCATCCAGCGCAACGGCCGCTGGGACCTCGCCAAGGGCAAAGTCGAATCCGGCGAGACCCTCCTCCAGGCCGCCCTCCGCGAAGTCCAGGAAGAAACCGGCATCCCCTGTCACCCACTCCCCCTTTCCGCCTCCCGGCCTCTCAAAACCTACCACCTCTTCCGCGCCCCCAAGGTCTGGTACTCCGGCCCCAATCCCCCGGCCCGCCGCTGGCATCTCAAGCAGACCTCCTGGTTCCCCATGACGGCGGAGAAACAGCCCGTCAACCCCCAGCAGGAGGAGGGCATCACCGGCGGCCAGTGGGTCACCCCCACCGAGTGGCACCGCCGCCTCCAGACCTCCTACGGCACCCTCCGCACCCTGAGCAACAAACTCTTAACCCATAACTCTTAACTCACAACTCCCATGGAACTTCTCTCGCAGATAGCCCTCACCCTCACCCCCGGACTCGGCAACACCTCCATCCGGCGCCTCGTCGACCTCTACCCCGACGACGACCCCTTCTCCCTGCCCGCCTCCGAGCTCAAGACCGTCTTTGCCAACCATCCCGCCATCCTCGGCCACATCCAGGGCAAGACCGTCTTTCCCCGTGCCGAGCAGGAGATGGTCTTCTGCGAGAAGAATGGCATCCGTCCCCTCTTCTTCACCTCCCCCGACTACCCCGAGCGGCTCAACCGCGCCGAGACCGAGGACTGCCCTGCCCTGCTCTACGTCATGGGCACCGCCAACCTCAACCCCGACCGTTCCGTTGCCATCGTCGGCACCCGCCGCGCCACCCCGCAGGGCCGCGACAACACCGACCGCCTCGTCGGCCAGCTCACAGCCTACCATACCCCTATCGTCAGCGGCCTGGCCTACGGCATCGACACCGCCGCCCACACCGCCGCCCTCGACCACTCCCTGCCCACCGTCGCCGTCCTCGGCCACGGCCTGGACCGTATCTATCCCGCCGAGAACCGTCCCCTGGCCAAGCGCATCCTCGAAGCCTCCGGCGCCCTCGTCACCGAATACCCCTCCGGCACCGCCATCAATCCCCGCTACTTCCCTGCGCGCAACCGCATCATTGCCGCCCTCGGCGACGCCACTGTCGTCGTCGAAGCCTCCGAGAAAGGCGGCGCCCTCATCACCGCCGCCATCGCCGCCAGCTACCACCGCGACGTCTTCGCCCTCCCCGGACGCCTCTCCGACACCTACTCCCGCGGCACCATCAACCTCATTGCCACCAACCGCGCCCTCCTGGCACGCAACGCCGACGACATAGCCTTCCAGCTCGGCTGGCCCCTCGTGGGCCAACAGGCCACCCTCGAAGGCCTGAAGGAGACACCGCGCCTCTCGCCCGACGAACAGAAGATTGCCGACGCCCTGCGCAACGCCGACCATCTCACCCTCGACGAAATCGCCCGCACCACCTCCTTCTCCCTCCCCCGCGCCGCCGGCATCCTCTTCAACATGGAAATGGCCAAGCAGGTACGCACCCTGCCCGGCCATCTCTATCAGCTGATCGACAAATAAACAGGCCTCAGCGCCGTATCACAAGCTTGCCCGTGGCCACGCCCGACGGCATGCGCATGCGGACGAAATAGACACCCTCCGCCAGCCCGCTCACATCCAGTTCGCACCGCTCACGGGCCTTCTTCGGCTCCGTCAGCGCACGTCCCGCGAGGTCCAGCAGCGTCACCTCCATCTCTTCCTCGCATGCTATCACCACCGTCGTAGAAGCCGGATTGGGACTGATGCTCCACGCCACGCCGTCGGCCGTTGCTATTCCCTCCGGACCGGGCCCAGGCTCAGGGCCGGGGCCGGGTTCAGGCTCCGTGCCCGACGTCTTTTGCTCCACCCTCAGGTTGTCGATACACACCGAACTCCACATGGTCCCCTCGTAGTGCCAGCGGATGGCTATGTGCGTGGCCGTTTCGGGCACACTGTCGAAGGTCACCGTATCCACACGCCCCGTCCCGTCGTCGCCAACAAGGGTCGCCACCTCCACAAAGTCAAGGCTGTCTGCAGTGTAAGGCTCCGGGTAGCTGGTGATGTATCCCACCGTAAGCTGTCCCTCGGCGGCATTCTGACGGCGGTGCCAGAAGGAAATCCGCAGACTGTCGAACGGCAAAGCGAAAGCCGGAAGCACCACATAGTCGCTCGTCCTGAAGAAGCCCGTCTCCATATACAGCGACTGCGACCCATCGGGACTGTACTGGTCGGCCTCCTCGCCCTCGCCCGACACCCTCGGCAGCTCCAGCGCATTGCCACTGGGCCATGTGCGCCAGCAGATAGGCAGAGCGCCGTTGGCCGTAAGGTCGAAGTCCTCGATGTAGGGCACTTCCGTTGCCCCGCAGGCCGTGCCGAAGAGCAGATGCAGCGCTTCGGTGAGGGTTCCGTCGTCGCACACACGGCTGACGCTTAGCTTGTAGGCCGTCGCGGGACGCAGATGGCTGAAGGTATGATGTTCGCCGACGACCGTCACAGTGTCCGACCCGTAGGCCGAGTGCAGCACCATCTGGTAGGTACCCGTCTGCGACAGGTTCACCACGCTCACCGCGGCCCAATCCTCGCCCACACTGTCCACCGTCACGGCCTGCGGCCTTACGCATGTCGATGCCACGTCGAGCACCACATCGTCCAAGTATCCGGTCATATAGTCGCCCGCGCCTTCGGCAGGCTTCACCCTTATGGCCACATATCGGCCCAGTCCCTCATAGTCCGCCAAGGGCACCTCCCATTCCTCCCAGTCGCCTTGCACCGTGGGAGTCACCGCATACACGGGCTCGAACGTTTGCCAGTCGTGGTGGTCGGTCATCACGCCCACCTCGAATACTTTGTCCAGAAAGCTTGTCGACGTGCGGAAAGTCAATGCCAGGTCGCGCACCGAGTCCACTGCCGGCAGCACCACCAGGTCGATGTGTCCAATCAGAAGGCCGAAGGTCAGCGCCTGGGTGCCTACACCCGCCGTGTCGACCACCGGCATCGGGCATGGACGCCCCGTGATGCCCCAGTGGCCCGGCGTCAGCAGCCGCCAGCAGCTGCCTATCTCCGCCATGTCGCCCGTGGCGTAACTCTCAAAGTCCTCCGTCAGGGGCAGGTCGGCATGCGTAAGCGTCGGGCAGTCGGTTCTGAACCCAAGGTTCACCCACGCCCCCGTGTCGCCGTCGTCGCAGATGCGCGCCAGCCGCACACGGTAGGCCGAGTCCGGAGCCAGCCCCGTGAGGGTCAGCGCGGTGTCGGTGGTGGACAGGGTATCCGTGCCGACGGCCACCAGGTAGGTGGTTCCCGCCTCCTCGGCCATCCAGTGCAGGCAGGCCGAAGTGTCGGTCAGCTGGTCGACGCCCGTCGCCACTGGCGCCGGACAGCGGTTCAGCCCCACCTCCACGGCATCCACCAGCCACCGACCCTGATTCGTGGTGCCCGAATAGCGCAGCGCCATGCGAGCCCCGGCGGGAGCCCCGTCGAAGTCCACACGGCACTCCCTGTAGGCGGGCCCCTCGAAGTCGGACCGTTCGAAGATGGCCCGGGCCACAAAGGTGCCCGTATTGTACGCGTCGGTCACATAGCCAACAGCCATCATGCCCGCACCCCAGAGGTTGATGCCTGTGGGCCTCGTCAGCAGATTCATATACAGCTCGCTGATTTCCAAGCCGAACACCGGCAGCACCAGCATATTGTCAGCAGCGCCATCCATGAATTCCAACGCCGCCATCCCCTCGGCGGGGATGTTCCTGTTCAGCGCCACCTGGCCACCGCCGGCCTTGCGCCAGCCTGCCGGCACGGCCACACTGTCGAAACCCTGCCGGTAGGGCAAGGCCAGCATCGGCATCTGGAAGGTGGCGGTATAGGCCTCGCTGCTGTCGGGCGAACAGAGCATGCGCAGGCTCACCGTGTGCTCCGACCCCTCCGGGAGGGTGTCGAGGGTGTAGCTGTTGCCACTCACCACGGCGGTGTCCGTGCCGTCGAGCACCAGCAGGAACGTCGCCGTCGTGTCCGCCGCCATCCAGTGCAGGGTGCTACCAGCCTCGCTGTGGCTGGCCGTCAGGCAGCAGGGGGCGCCGCAGCTGTCCTGCCACACCACGATGTCGTCCAAGTAGATCTCACTCACATAGGTACCCACGTTGAAAGTCCTGAACGCGATATTGCCCCCGTCGCCCGTATAGCCCGACAGCGGCACACTGTAGTCCACAAACGTATTGTACGTGCCGGGCGTGCATATCGCAATCGGCACGAATGTCGACGTGTCCGTGCCCTCCATCACACCCACCTCGAGGGCCGGATGGGCGTCGGGACGGCGCACCTTGAAGTCCACCGTCAGGACCCGCACATCCTCCACCTCGGGCATCACCAGATAGGACCGGAATCCGACCGACCACTCATCCCCCACAGAGGTGTGGAAATACATCGTCCTGTTGGGCACATAGGTATGCAACTCGCTGGAATACTGCATGAGGTTCTTCACGAAGGGGCCGGAATAGAACGATGTTCCATTGTTGATGCGGGTCCAGCACTCGCCCATCGGACCGTAAACGCCCGTATTCCACCCCTCGAAGTCCTCCGTCAACGGCAGGCTGTCGTGCACCACGGCTTCGCATTGGCCTTCCGCCTCTGCCGGCAACAGGCAGACCGCCGTCAGGACTGCCATGAAAACATGTTGGATTGTCTTTTTCATTTTAACAAAGTATAAAGTTCGACTTCAAAAAAAAAACTTTTATACATATAATATAACCGTTTTTTTTCCAAAGTACTACAACCGCCACAAAAATTAACACAATTTAACAACCCGTTCTGTTCCCACTCACCCCAGCTGGTAGAACGCCACGGCGGCGGCAGCGGCCACATTGAGCGAGTCCACGCCTCGCTGCATGGGTATCTTGGCCACGTAGTCGCAACTCCGCAGCACCTCGTCGCTCAAGCCGTCGCCCTCGGTACCCATAATGATGGCCAGCCGCTCGGGCTCGCGCAGCACCGGGTCGCCGATGCCAACGGAGCGGTCCGTCAAGGCCATGGCCACGGTCTTGAAGCCGCACTCCCGCAGCTGTCCGTAGTGGTCCAGCCACGTCCACGGCACCTGGAACACCGTGCCCATGCTCACACGGCAGGCACGGCGGTTCAGCGGGTCGCAGCAGGTGCGCGTCAGCAGCACGGCATCCATGCCCAGCGCCGCCGCGGCACGGAAGATGGCCCCGATATTCTCCGAGTTCACCACGCTGTCTATCACCGCCACACGGCGTTTGCGGCCGCCACACTCGCCCCCGACCACTTCCTCCACACTCGGCATCCGCGCCGGACGGCGCATGGCACACAGCACGCCGCGCGTCAGCGCATAGCCTGTCAAACCGGCCAGCACCTCGCGGTCGGCCGTATACACCGGCACCTCCCCCCACTCTCCACTCTCCACTCTCCGCTCTCCACTCTCCGCTCTCCGCTCCCCACTCCCCTCCAGCATCCCGCGCACCTGAGTATCAATATATTTACGCTCGCACAAAAAGGATATCGGACGCATGCCTGCAGCCAGCGCCACACGGATCACCTTCTCGCTCTCAACAATGAAAACGCCCTTCTCCGGCTCCAGCCTGTTGCGCAGTTGCGCTTCTGTAAGGTGCGCATACACAGCCACCTCCGGCACTTCAAGACTATCTATCTCTATTACTTTCATGCCTGCAAAGATACGCAAAAAATCCCACACCGCACACCACACACACCAATTCCCCACCCAAACCCCACCTCATAGGCCCCAAATACGGCCGTTCTTATATTGTTTACATATTGTTCTTATATTGTTCTTATATCCGGAATATAAGAACAATATGCGAACAATATGTAAACTATATAAGAACAATATAAGATATGCCGAATCAGGTACGTCTTATCCCCCTCTCGGGTGGGGGTGGAAGGGCGATGGGGAACATGGTTGCGGCGACATTGCTCAAACGGAAATTAAATCGTACACGATACAAATGTTAAAATTCTATAAATTAAAACATTCATACTTGCATATTCAAATTTATTCGTATATTTGCATCGTGAACGATTTAAATTGAAAACAAATAAAACATTATCATTATGGAGATTAAAGGTTCTATCTACGAGTACAAAGCCGTTGCTTCGAACGGCAAGGAGATTGATTTCGCCCAGTTTGAGGGCAAGCCGATGCTAATCATCAACACGGCCTCGAAGTGCGGCTTCACGCCCCAGTTCGACGCCCTGGAGAAAATCAACGAGAAGTATCGCGACCGCGGCCTGGTGGTGATTGGGTTCCCCTGCAACCAGTTCAAGGAGCAGGACCCCGGCACCGACGGCGAGATCGAGGAGTTCTGCCGCGTGAACTACGGTGTGACGTTCCAGATTATGAAGAAAGTGGACGTCAACGGCAAGGACGAGTGCCCGGTGTTCACGTTCCTGAAGGCGCAGGCCCCCACCGAGGAGTACAAAGGCCTGAAGGCCAAAGCCACTCACACGATGCTCAAAGGCCTGAGCAAGAGCGTGGAGAAGGAGAGCGACATCCTGTGGAACTTCACCAAGTTCCTCGTGGCCAAGGACGGCAAGACCGTGCTGCGCTACGCCCCCACCACCGATCCCTCCGACATGGAGAAGGACATCGAGAAAGCCCTCTAAACTCATCACTCATCACTCATCACTCATCACTCATCACTCATCACTAAAAAAATGTACGACCAACTGAAACTGGACAACCAGGTCTGTTTCCGGCTCTACACTGCCTCGCGGCTCATCACGCAGGCCTACCGCCCGCTGCTTGAGCCGCTGGGCTTGACCTATCCGCAGTATCTGGTGCTGATGGTGCTGTGGGAGAAGGACCACCAAACGGTGAGCGAAATCTGCAAGCGCCTGGTGCTGGAGAGCAACACGCTGACCCCGTTACTGCAGCGCATGGAAAAGGAGGGCCTCGTGGTGCGCAAGAAGGGCACCGCCGACAGCCGCCAGACCCTCGTCAGCCTGACGCGCAAGGGCTTGCACCTGCAGGAGGAGGCCAAGGAGGTTCCCTCGTGCATGGCCCTGTCGCTGGACGGCTGCTCCCCGTCGCCGACAGAGGCCGCCGCGTTCGTACAAAGTCTCGATTCAATCATCAATCACCTGAAAAGCAATGACTGACCTGGCAGCATATATGTCGGAGAGCATCCGCAACATCATGGCCAAAGCCTACCTGAACGTCCTCGCCAATCCCCACGAGGCGCGCTTCGTGGCCCGCATGCAGAAGATATTCGTTTCGTCGGAGCGTCGCCGCAAGGCCATGCTCGACAAGGAAGGCCTCGCGGTGCCGCCGTTCCTCATTGCCAGCATCGCCACCACCTGCAACCTGCAGTGCAAGGGCTGCTACGCACGGAAGAACGGCATCGCCACCGACCCGGGGCAGTCCACCAAGGCGACCCTGACGGCCGGGCAGTGGCACACGATTTTCAGCGATGCCGCCGCTATGGGCGTCAGCTTCTGCCTCCTGGCAGGCGGCGAACCGCTGACGCAGCGCGCCATACTGGAGCAGGCCGCCGAGGTGAAGGACATCATCTTCCCCGTCTTCACCAACGCCACGCTCATCGGGCCGCAGTACATCGACTTCTTCAAGCACAACCTGAACATTGTGCCTATCGTGAGCCTCGAGGGCGATGCCGCCGCCACCGACGACCGTCGCGGCAAGGGGGTCTACCAGCGTGCGCTGCTCTCGATGGAGATGCTGCACAAGGAGCACCTCTTCTTCGGCACCAGCATCACCGTCACCACGGAGAACTACCGCAAGGTGACGTCGCTGGAGTACCTGCAGTACCTGGCCGGGCTGGGCTGCCGACTGGTGTTCTTCGTGGAGTATGTGCCTTTCGACGAGAGCACGCAGCACCTGGCCTTCAAGGACGAGCACGTGGAGGAGATGGAGCGGTTGCTGGAGCAGCGCCGCGAGGAGGTGAAGGAGATGATTTTCCTTTCCTTCCCGGGCGACGAGAAGGCCCTGGACGGCTGCCTGGCCGCCGGACGCGGATTCTTCCACATAGGCCCCGACGGCGCCGCCGAGCCCTGTCCGTTCTCGCCCTTCAGCGACAGCAACGTCGCCACCCTGGGCCTGAAGGAGGCCTTGCGGTCGCCCCTCTTCACCAAGATACGCGCCGCAAAAGCCCTCGGCTGGGAGCACACGGGCGGCTGCACCCTCTACGAGCACCGCGAAGAGGTGGAGGCGATGTTGAGGAATTAAAAATTAAAAAATCGGCTGGCGCGTTAGGGGTTTGCGTCAGCCGATTCTTCATTCTTCACTCATGAGATGATAACCCAAGGATATGGTAAGGAAGCCCTGGCCGTAGCCGTCGAGTGTGGGTTGGGAGCGGCGGATGCCGTCGGCATTGACCGTGCCGGTGGCGGCAGGCGGTTCATTACAGGTGCCGAAGAGATTGCCGAAGGCCAGATAGCTGACCCCTAACGACAGGCGGTTGGCTATAACCGTTTCGAAATCGACCTTCCACGCCAGTCCCCAGCCGTGCTCCTCCATGTCGTCCAACACGCCGGGAGCCGCCATGCGTTGCAGGTTCAGGTTGCGCCAATAGGGTCCGAGGGTGACGGTGAGGTCGCTCCACAATCCCCGTCTCACAAAGACGGGAATCCAAACTCCCACCGTGACGGGGAAATGCAGGGCGCGCTTCACATAGAGGCCATCGTCGATGGGCACCGCTGAGCGGTCGGGCGCGGGAGAGGAGAGCCAATGGACACCATCCAGACAGACAGCAATCGGTATCGGGAAAGAACGGGGAATGACTATTGCGCGGAGGCCTGCCGTGAAGCTGGTGGAGAGTTCCGGCGCCCCGCTGGCAGCTCCGGCGGGGAATGCCGCCCCGGCCGTGAGGCGGCACATCCAGTCGGCTCCGCTTTGCGCCACCGCACCAACGGAGAAGAGCGCCATCAAGAGTGTCAGTATGCAACGTTTCATTTTAGCCTTTATTCATTAACCAATAATCATTAAGCAATACCAATAACGTTCATATAGAAAAAAAATTTTGCGGAATAGAAAACATTTCGTAATTTTGCAGGCGGAAACCAAAGATTTTTTTGCATCATGACCATACGCGACCACGAAGAGAAGCTCTTCACCAAATGGGCACAGCGTGCCCGCAAAATGCACGACCCCGACATGATAACCAAGGACGGCCTGCTCTACCGTGGCGAGCTGTGGTTCGACGGCGTCAACCAGGCCCACCGACCCGCCAACGAGGAGCAGTTGTGGAACGACGCCGGCATGCGCCTTCTGGTGCTCTCAAAGGAGCTCTACGACGAGGACTGCTGGGACATCCGCAGCGAGACGGGCCGTGTGCCAACGCCACACCTCACCAACCGTACCGCCATGCGCTTCTTCCCCAACCTGGAGCTTTGGGCCTACGGCTTGCTGACCATTCCCGACCGCAAGGTGATAGCCTACAGCCGCGCCGACAACCCCACCCGTCTGCAGGGATTCTACGAGAACGCCCCTATCGCCCGTGTCAACTGCAAGAAACAGCCCGACACCCGTGCGGCCAGCAACACGGTGCTGCAGCGCTATATGGAAAACTATGCCGACCTGCTGAAAGAGCAGGTCACCATGTACGGTGCCGACATCATCCTCTGCATCGGCGGACAGGGCATCATGGTGGACTTCCTGCAGCGTCATGTATGGAAAGACCTTGAGCAGTTCAACACCCACTGCTACTATTCGCCCAAAGCCAACGTACTGGTCGTCCGCCAATACCACCCCAACTACAATGTGTACTCCCGCAAGGAAATGTACACCAGTTTGATGAAAGACTACCAGGCATTTCTAAAAGCCACACCCCAATTCCCGACACAGAGGTAAAGAGGAGATAAAAGCAAAAAAGGCTGACGCAACCACCGTTACGTCAGCCTTTTCTTTTTCTTCATTTCCTTATTTCTGGTGGAAAATCAGCTCTGAGGTACCAAGGATACTCCTAAGGTTCTGCGGAATCACATAGATCAACATTGACTCAGCATAAGTCAGTTCAATCTTGTCAAGGATACTGTTATTTGTCGCAATGACCAGTTTTTTACCATCGAAGGTATAGTCGAAATCACCGTCGAGGTTGGCAGGCAACATGCTGGCAATGCTCTCGGGAAGATCAAGGGTGGCATGGCACACGTTTTCAGAGGTAAACGCGAGGTCCATCGTCAACGTAGCGGCCCCTACGATCGGCACGGAGAAGGAATGCACACACTGCCACGAAGTACCCACAAGCGAAGGTGTCTCACCTTCGTCCTCGCTGTCTTTCGAGCACGAAAAGTTCATCAACAATGCCATCGGCAAAAATGCCATCAAAAGAATCTTTTTCATAACAATTTAATTTTAAATTTGTTCTACAATAAATGAATCTTTAATCAAAAGTGCAAATATACACTTTTTTTTTCAAATCAACAAAAACTCACTCTCCCGGCACGGCGCATCAAAGCATCCCACCAGCGGGCTGGCAAAAGCCAATGGAAGAAGACTGTGGTACCCGAAAGGCGTCCTTTGCGATAGCGTGCCTTCGGATGCCGGCTTTCCACGGCTCGGATCACTTGACGTGTAATGACAGAAGGTCTCGAAAGCAATTTGGACTCGTAGAAATGTCTCATCGTGCCACTCCAGCGAGCAGCATCACCCTCGTAGGGAGTACCTTTCGACGAATCACGAAGGTGGTCGGCCGCTATAAGTCCCCAGTCGGTTTTAATAGCTCCCGGCTCTATCATTGATACATCAATGCCAAAGGGTTTCATCTCCATCCTCAATGCATCGCTGAAAGCCTCTACCGAATATTTCGACACATGATACCAGCCACCGAAATAAAAGACCGAACGACCAGCAATAGACGAAGTATTGATAATACGGCCACACCCCTGCTCACGCATAGCAGGCAGTACCAATTGGCACAAGCGAGCCAACCCGAATACATTCACCTCCATTTGCCTGCGAGCCTCCTCCATAGACACAGTCTCGATTGCACCGAAAAAACCATACCCGGCATTATTCACCAGCACATCCACACGTCCTTCTTTCTCTAAAACATATTTCACGCCCTCCATCATAGAGCACTCGTCGGTAACATCCATTTTCACCACCTCTATTCCCAGCGCTTTCAACCCTTCCATCCTCTCCACCCGCCGTGCAGCGGCATATACTTTATGACCTCGCGAGGCAAGCGCTTGAGCTGCATCGAATCCAATGCCACTGCTTGCACCGGTAATTAATATCACTTTCTTCTTGCTCATATCGTCGTTTTTTTTAACGTCTGTATAACGCAGTTACATCTTTTTTATTGTCAAACAACGTACATTTCAGAGGCCTGAAGAATATATTTTTTTGATTACAAGTTTCTGAACGAAGAACAAAAAAACAGGTTATTTTCTTTACCGACATATTTTTTTTATTGCTATATTTCAGCCTAATACGAAAAAACAAATGTTAAAAACATTTCCATGTTGATTTTTTTATTTATTTTTGTATCCCGTATTTTTTAATTTCAACATATATCAAATTATCATTTATTATGAAATACGGTTTTGACAACGAGAAGTATCTTCGGATACAGTCCGAACACATTAAGGAGCGCATCTCCAAGTTCGGAAACAAACTCTACCTTGAATTTGGCGGTAAACTTTTCGACGACTACCACGCCAGTCGTGTCCTGCCCGGCTTCGAGCCCGACAGCAAACTGAAGATGCTCACACAGCTGAAAGACGATGCCGAGATTGTCATCGTCATCAGCGCTACGGACATTGAGAAGAACAAGAAGCGCGGCGACCTCGGCATCACCTACGACGAGGATGTGCTGCGCCTGCGCGAGGTCTTCATGCAGCGCGGCTTCCTGGTCAGCGGCGTTGTCATCACCCACTACAGCGGCCAGCCCGGCGCCACAGCCTACCGCGAACGCCTCGAGCGCATGGGCATCAAGGCATACTACCATTACATGATCGAGGGTTACCCCACCAACGTGGAGCTTATCGACTCCGACGAAGGCTTCGGCAAGAACGACTACGTCGAGACCACGCGCCCGCTGGTGGTCATCACCGCCCCGGGACCCGGCAGCGGCAAAATGGCCGTCTGCCTCAGCCAGCTCTACCAGGAGAACAAGCGCGGCATCAAGGCCGGCTACGCCAAGTTCGAGACCTTCCCCATCTGGAGCATCCCACTGAAGCACCCCGTCAACATCGCCTACGAGGCCGCCACCGCCGACCTCAACGACGTCAACATGATCGACCCCTTCCATCTCGAGGCCTACGGCAAGACCGCCGTCAACTACAACCGCGACATCGAGATATTTCCCGTCCTCAACGCCATATTCGAAGGCATCTACGGCGAGAATCCATATAAGTCGCCCACCGACATGGGGGTCAACATGGCGGGCTTCTGCATCAGCGACGACGACGTCTGCTGCCGCGCCTCCAACGACGAGATTATACGCCGCTACTACACGGCCCTCTGCGACTTCGCCGTCGGCAAGTCGAGCCAGAGCGAGGTGAACAAGATAGCCCTGCTCATGAAGCAGGCCAAGATCACCACCGACGACCGCCGCACCACCGTGGCCGCCAAGGAGCGCCGCGACCGCGAGGGCGTGCCCGCCGCCGCCATCGAGCTGGCCGACGGCACCATTATCACCGCCAAGACCTCCGACCTCCTCGGCGCCTGCGCCGCCCTGCTGCTCAACGCCCTCAAACACCTGGCCGGCATCGACCACAGCGTAAAGCTCATATCGCAAAAGATGATAGAGCCCATCCAGCACACCAAGGTCAACATGCTGCACGGCAGCAATCCACGCCTCCACACCGACGAGGTGCTCGTCACCCTTTCGATATTGAGCCTCCTCGACGACAACTGCCGTCGTGCCCTCGACTGCTTGCCCATGCTCGACGGCTGCCAGATGCACACCACCGTGATGACCAGCGAAGTGGATCGCAAGATCTTCAAGAAACTCGGCATCGGCCTCACCAGCGAGCCTATCCGCAAGGACTGACACAATCACATACGTATAACAAACAACCCGCCAGAAAACAACACCTAGCGGGAAACGTTATATTATTTCCAGCATATAACCATCATCTAAACAATGAGTAATCTTAGATTCAAAGTGTTGCAGGAGGCCTTCGCCAAGAAGGCGGTCGCCGTCCAGCCTCCTGCCGGCATGGTTTCCGACTACTATGGTAACCATGTATTCGGACGGAAACAGATGGCACGCTACCTCTCGGCCGAGACCTACAGGGCGTTCTGCAATGTGCTCGACAACGGGGCTCCCTTCAACCGCGAGATTGCCAACAATGTGGCTGTGGGCATGAAAAACTGGGCGCTGGACATGGGCGCAACGCACTACACCCACTGGTTCCAGCCGCTGACCGAGGGCACCGCCGAGAAACACGATGCCTTTATCGAGTATGCCGGACAACCGGGGAGCGACGTTATCGAAGAGTTCTCGGGCAAGCTGCTGGCGCAGCAGGAGGCCGATGGCTCCAGTTTCCCAAACGGCGGCATCCGCAATACCTTCGAAGCGCGTGGCTACACCGCCTGGGACACCTCGTCGCCAGCCTTTGTGGTCGACGACACCCTCTGCATCCCCACCGTGTTCGTCTCCTATACCGGAGAGGCCCTCGACTACAAGACACCGCTGCTCAAGGCATTGCATGCCGTTGACTGCGCTGCCACCGACGTGTGCCACCTCTTCGACCCCGCCGTTCGCAAGGTCTATTCCTATCTGGGTTGGGAGCAGGAGTATTTCCTCGTTGACGAGTCCATCTATTCCGCCCGTCCCGACCTGCTGCTGACGGGGCGCACCCTACTCGGTCACGAGTCGGCGAAGAACCAGCAACTCGAGGACCACTACTTTGGAGCCATCCCCGCCCGTGTGCAGTCGTTTATGAAAGAACTGGAGTTCGAAGCATACAAATACGCCATTCCCTGCAAAACCCGACACAACGAGGTGGCTCCCAACCAGTTCGAGCTGGCACCCATCTACAACGAGACCAACTTGGCCGTCGACCAGAACCTGATACTCATGTCGCTGATGCACAAGGTGGCCAGCCGGCATGGCTTCAAGGTGCTGTTGCACGAGAAGCCTTTTGCCGGCGTCAACGGCTCGGGCAAGCATTGCAACTGGTCGCTGGGCACCGACACCGGTGTCGGCCTCCTCACCCCCGGCAAGACTCCCGAGGAGAACCTTCGTTTCGTCACCTTCCTGGTCAACGTGATGATGGCCGTCAAGAAGCACAACGCCCTCCTGAAGGCCTCCATCATGACGGCCACTAACGCCCACCGTCTGGGTGCTCAAGAGGCACCGCCCTCCATCATCAGCGTCTTCCTCGGCAGCCAGCTGTCGGCCGTGCTCGACCAGTTGGAGAATGCCGACAAGGAGCAAGCTATCCTCCTCGACGAGAAACGCCGCATGCAACTCGGCGTAGCACATATCCCCGAGGTACTGGTAGACAACACCGACCGCAACCGCACCTCGCCCTTCGCCTTCACCGGCAACCGCTTCGAGTTCCGTGCCGTGGGTTCCTCGGCCAACTGCGGCTGCGCCATGATTGCCCTCAACACCGCCGTCGCCTCGCAGCTGAAGGAGTTCCGACGCGAGGTGGACGCCCGTATGACGGCAGGCGAGCAGAAGGAGCACGCCATCTTCGAAGTGCTGCGCGAGTACATCAGCGAGTCGAAAGCCATACGCTTTGACGGCAACGGCTACAGCGACGAATGGCGGCAGGAAGCACAGCGGCGCGGCTTGGATTGCGAAAGCAGCGTGCCACTCATCTACGATGCCTACACCTCGCCCTCGTCAGTGCAGATATTCGAGGCCACTGGCGTGATGAACCGCACCGAGCTGGCCGCCCGCAACGAGGTCAAATGGGACACCTACATCAAGAAAGTGCAGATCGAGGCGCGTGTGCTAGGCGACATCGTCCTCAACCACATCATCCCCGTGGCAACCCGCTACCAGTCGACGCTGCTCGACAACGTCTACAAAATGCGTCAAGTCTACGATGCCGAAAAGGCACGCTCCCTCTCGGCTCACGACGATTCGCTCATCGAGGAACTCTCGGAGCACATCGCCTCCATCAAACAGAATGTGGACAACATGGTAGAAGCCCGCAAGCAGGCAAATCACATTGCCAACGAGCGCCAACGTGCCATCGCCTACCACGACAGCGTGCTACCCTATTTCGACCCCATTCGCTACCATGTCGACAAACTCGAACTCATCGTCGACGACGAGCTGTGGCCGCTACCAAAATACCGGGAGATTCTCTTCTCGCACTAACCAATCATGAAATCAATCAATATATAATTTTATCATCATTATGGACACAAAGTACATTTTCGTTACGGGCGGCGTGGTCTCTTCGTTGGGCAAGGGCATCATCTCCGCCAGCATCGGCCGTCTGCTGCAGGCACGCGGCTATAAGGTCACTATTCAAAAATTCGACCCCTACATCAACATCGACCCCGGCACCCTGAACCCCTACGAGCACGGCGAGTGCTACGTGACGGTGGACGGCATGGAGACCGACCTCGACCTGGGGCACTACGAGCGCTTCACGGGCATCCACACCACACGCAACAACAGCATCACGACCGGCCGCATCTACAAGACGGTCATCGACCGCGAGCGCAAGGGCGACTACTTGGGCAAGACCATCCAGGTGGTGCCGCATATCACTGACGAAATCAAGCGTCGCATGCTGCGTGAGGACGAAAAGGACGAGCAGCTCGACTTCGTCATCACCGAGGTGGGCGGCACCATCGGCGACATCGAGAGCGCCCCCTTCATGGAGGCCATCCGTCAGCTGCGCTGGCAACTGGGTCGCAACGCCGTCTGTGTTCACCTTACCTACGTGCCTTATTTGAAGGCTGCCGACGAGCTGAAGACCAAGCCCACGCAGCACAGCGTGAAGGAATTGCAAAGCATGGGAATCCAACCTGACATCCTTGTGCTGCGCACCGAGCGTCATCTGGACGACCACCTGCGTATGAAGGTGGCATCATTTTGCAACGTCGACCTCGAATGCGTTGTGCAGAGCGAGGATATGCCGAGCATCTACGAGGTACCGGTGAGCATGCAGAAGCAGGGATTGGACGCCGCCATCCTGCGCAAGATAGGCATCCCCGTGGGCGAGACACCGGAGATGAAGGCCTGGCACGACTTCCTCGACAAGCAGCGCAATGCCCAACGCGAGGTGCACATCGGGCTGGTAGGCAAATACGACCTGCAGGACGCCTACAAGAGCATTCGCGAGAGCCTCAACCTGGCCGGCATCTACAACGACGTAAAAGCCAAACTGCACTTCGTGAACAGCGAGGAGATTACCCAAGAGAATGTGGGCGAGAAACTCGAAGGGCTGGCGGGTATCGTCATCTGCCCCGGTTTTGGCACACGCGGCATCGAGGGCAAAATTATCGCCGCCGAATACACCCGCACGCACGACATCCCCACTTTCGGCATTTGCCTCGGTATGCAAATGATGGTTATCGAGTTTGCCCGCAACATGCTGGGCTATAAGGATGCCAACAGCCGTGAGATGGACGAAAAGACACCGCACAACGTCATCGACATCATGGAGGAGCAGAAGAACATCACCCAGATGGGCGGCACCATGCGACTCGGTGCCTACGACTGCCAGCTGAAAGAAGGAAGCCGTGTTTACGAGGCCTACGGCAAAGAGACGCTTATCAAGGAACGCCACCGTCATCGCTATGAGTTCAACAATGCCTTCAAGAAAGAATATGAGGCAAAGGGTATGAAGTGTGTGGGTATCAACCCCGCCGCCAATCTGGTGGAAATAGTGGAGATACCTGAGAAACGCTGGTATATCGGCACGCAGTTCCACCCCGAATACTCGTCGTCGGTGCTGAATCCACACCCGCTGTTTATGTCGTTCCTCAAAGCCTGCCTCTGATATGGAACAGCTGAAGCATGAATGCGGCGTGGCAATGATTCGCCTGCTGAAGCCGCTCGATTACTACGTCCAGAAGTACGGTACGTGGGCCTACGGATTCAACAAACTCTACCTGATGATGGAGAAGCAGCACAACCGCGGTCAAGAGGGCGCCGGCATCGCATCGGTGAGCCTGTCCAACGAGCCCGGCACAGAGTATATGTTCCGCGAGAGGGCCGAGGGCAAGGTCGCTATCACGGAGATTTTCTCCCGTGTGACAGAGGAGATGGCCGGCGAATTGCTGATGGGTCACCTGCGCTATTCCACCACAGGCAAGAGTGGATTGCAATATGTGCATCCATTCCTGCGCCGCAACAACTGGCGCGCCAAGAACCTCTGCCTCTGCGGCAACTTCAACATGACCAACATCGACGAGGTCTTCCAATTCCTCACCGCCCAGGGCCAGTCACCACGTATCTACGGCGACTCATACCTCACGCTTGAACTGATGGGGCACCGCCTCGACCGCGAAGTGGAGAGACTCTTTGTGGAAGCTAAAGCCAAGGGGCTTGAAGGCATCGACATCACAAGTTATATCGACGGTCATGTGAAGATGGCCAACGTGCTGCGCACCACGATGGAGCACTACGACGGCGGCTACGTGATGTGCGGCCTCACGGGCAGCGGCGAGATGTTTTCCGTACGCGACCCCTGGGGAATCCGTCCGGCGTTCTACTATCGCGACGACGAGATAGTGGCTGTGGCTAGCGAGCGCCCCGTGCTGCAAACAACTTTCAACCTCCAGTGCGACGATGTCCACGAACTGATGCCCGGCAAGGCCCTCATCGTGCGTCGCAACGGCGAAAGTCATTTGGAGCAGATTATGCCTGCCCGGCAGCTGAGCGCCTGCAGTTTTGAACGCATCTACTTCAGCCGAGGCTCCGACCGCGACATCTACCAGGAGCGCAAACGGCTGGGAGAGCAGCTGACTCCCGCCATCCTGCGTGCCATCGATGGCGACATCGCTAACACCGTCTTCTCCTACATCCCCAACACCGCCGAGGTGGCCTACTACGGCATCACCGACGGCTTCCGTAAACTGCACGACGAGGTGAGGACAGAAAAAGTGGTGTGGAAAGACATCAAGATGCGTACCTTCATCGCCGACAATTCCGAGCGCAACGACCTGGCAGCACACGTCTATGACATCAGCTACGGCTCCCTGCGGCCCTACGAGGACAACCTCGTCATCATCGACGACAGCATTGTGCGAGGCACCACGCTGCGCGAGAGCATATTCAAAATCCTCGACCGTCTGCACCCCAAGAAAATCGTCATGGTGTCGAGTTCGCCGCAGATTCGCTATCCCGACTACTACGGCATCGACATGCCGCGTCTGGAGGAATTCTGTGCCTTCCGTGCCACGATGGCGTTGATTGAAGAGCGTGGGATGCAACAGCTTATCGTCGACACCTACCAGGCCTGCCAGCTCGAGTTGCAGAAGCCCAAGGAAGAGATGCAGAACCGTGTGCGCGCCATCTACGAGCCCTTCACCGTCGAGGAAATCAACCGTAAGATTGTGGAGATGCTCCGTCCCGAAGACATGCAGGCTCCCGTCGAGTTGGTTTTCCAAAGCATCGAAGGACTGCATGAAGCCTGTCCTAACCACCCCGGCGACTGGTACTTCACCGGCCACTACCCCACCCCCGGCGGCACCCGCCTCGTCAACCAAGCCTTCGTAAACTATATCGACAAGCAGATGCACACCACCGTCATGACCAGCGAGGTAGACCGCAAAATCTTCAAGAAACTCGGCATCGGCCTCACCTCCGAGCCCGTCCAAAAACCGAGCGGAGAAGCAGTTCGCTGATTATCCCGAGGCAACGGCGGGTGGGCGCAAGCCAACCCGTGCGTAAGGACTGACCTTTCAACCCCGCTTTATAACCTGTCCCTGTCTGCTTTCTGACAGGGACAGGTTGTTTTTATTGTTCGCTGTAAAAAATATTTTGCCAATCCAAATAAAAGTCGTACCTTTGCAGTCGATTTCATAAGGAAATCATCGAAGCGATATGCTCGTCTCTTGCACATGAGGAACGTGAGAAATTCATCAAGCCGCAAGAACAAGTGTAAAGGTTCGCGTATTTTAGCGTGGGCTGTTTGCATCTTCTCGGCTTAAGGTAATTCTCACGACCTCTCATGTGTGAAGCGGCATTCGGTGCCACGCTTTTTAATTAACAATTGCTCAACTATGGCACCGAGAAGAGCGAAAGAAACTGAAGAGGCGACAGTATAAAACCGCCACAAAAAAATGAAAAAGAATGGAATAAAAATGTTTGGAATCGTATTCTGTGTGATGGCAACATTAGGAATGGTGTCTTGTACGCCTGAAGAGAAAGAAGAGTTCTCTTTAGTTGGGAAAACGTATGCTGCTACAAAGTATTTTGGGTCAGGTGGCACCGTTTTTGATGGCTACACGGCCTACTATGTAATTAGGTTTACGTCATCAAACACCATAGAATGTTCTGATAGAAAAAATGGCATTCACGGGGAATTACTTGGGTACGGGAAAATAGTCAGTGGCACCTACACGTTGAACTATCCTAACATTCATCTTGAATATGATGACCCAATGTTCTATAACGTCGCGTCAAGTCATCATTCTGAAGATGGAGTTTTCGTCGATGAAAGTTGCTTCCGCATCGGGGACAAGGATTATGTCCTATATTAAAATTGAACTATGAAATCATCATCTACATCTTTATTCCACTATACCAGACAGGCCAATAGTTTGTTTGGTATTATTGAGCATGGTTTTCGCTATAGCTATTGTTTCGAGGTATTCGATGAAACAGTTGCTCGGTTCATAAACCGTCCGACTGTTAAAATGGCAAAACTATTAGGTTCATGCGAAGATAAATACGGTATTGCTATTCCAATGATTTGTTTTTGCGACATCCCGATATCTCGTGCTGATAGTCACCGATCTAATTACGGAGATTTTTGCATTGGATTAAATAAGGAAATTGTTAGAGCGCAATTGCCAAACATTAATCCTGTTTTATATCAATCGTCGAATTGGATTATACACTCTCTAAAAACACTTGTTGAAAGCATACCTCGTCAGGAAGAGATTGATGATTACTTCAAACAGGTTGAGCCTCTAACACAAGGGAAAGGGACTATCGAAGGAGCATCAGAAATTATCAAAGCTCATCGGTCTGGTCGACTTCCTCAATTAAATTTTGATGCAATTCCTGCAGTAAAGCTATTACTATCCTTGGTAAAAACGGATATTAGTAAATATGACGAGCGTGAGTGGCGAATATTTTGGGATGAAGATATTGATATTAAGTTTGGATTAACCGAAGAATTGTTTAATCAGAAAAGGACTGAATACAACAATCAAATATGCAATAGATATGCGACTTTTGACAGTAACATCATAAACCACATTATTGTTCCTACAGAATGTTGTGTTCCGTGCACCATCGATAATATCAAGAAAAGCGCCACTATTCTGGGCAAAGCAGCAACTGATGATGACAAAGAGATATTGATAACTAAAATTACCACCTTTGAACGAATAGAAAACGATTACTAAAATATTTTTTTCAATATCGGAAAGATTACGTCATATACGGCAGGTGAAATCCCTGCCGTTTTCTTTTTTTTTGCCGTGTCGAAAAGATTGCGTACCTTTGCACCTGTATTCATCGAATGTCAAACCACAAAAGAAAGGAGCAAATTATGGCAATCTTTTTCAACAGAGTTCAGAGAGTGAACCCTCGCGACCCGAAGGGGGCACGCAAATGGTATCCAGTGCTGAAAAGCATCGGCAAGGTAGACGAGCACGATGTGAAGAATGCCAGTGGCATTCGATAGTGTTTTCGCAAAGCGAAATGCGTTGCAAAGCAAAAGCAAACGGAGAACGAAACAAAATGCTGGCCGACGAGACGACACTGAACCCCAAGGAGGCGGGTGTGCGAGCATAAGCGAGCAAACCCAACATTAAGAGATGACAGTCTATCTGCTGGAGAAGGTGGTGTCGCGCCTGCTGCACGACGGCCACACGGTGCAGCTTGGCGACCTCGGCACCTTCAACCTCACCATCACCGCCGAAGGGCAGAAGGAGGAGAAGAAGGTGTCGGCAGACGACATCAAGAAGCTCAACCTACGTTTCCGCATCTCGAAAACGATGCGCGAATCCCTCGACAAAGCCACCTTCAAACCGGTGGAAAGCCTCGCCTCGAAGAAGAAGTAAAAGCATCAAGCGCAACTCGCTTTTGGCAGATGAGCATCTCGTTTCGGCGAGATGCTCATCTCATATATAACAAGTTGCTCAACTCGCAACAACGAGATGAGCATCTGCCAAGAACGAAATGAGCACAATGTTTTAGAAACAAAAAAAAGGAGTCCCTATTGGAACTCCTTTAAAAAGATTGGCGGCGACCTACTTTTCCACAAACAAGTGCAGTATCATCGGCGATGTGAGGCTTAACTTCTCTGTTCGGAATGGGAAGAGGTGAACACTCACTCCATAGCCACCAAAAGTAATGGTTTTGGCACATTGGACAAAACATATAAGAGAAATCAGTTTTAAGCTTTAAGTTTTAAGTTTTAAGTGGCTGGCGCATGACTGCGTAGCCCACTTACAACTTACAGCTCACAGCTTAAAGCTATCAACGGAAAGTCTTCGGGTAATTAGTACCGCTCGGCTTTGACATCGCTGCCTTTACACCTGCGGCCTATCAAGGTCGTAGTCTTCGACCACCCTGTGACGAA
>Ga0256405_10002454_pt1 | contig 42560 bp, 49 predicted proteins | sample RumenRJG_02DNA_FD_189096 | JGI IMG/M metagenome (GOLD analysis project Ga0256405, IMG submission 189096) | Bovine rumen microbial communities from Lethbridge, Alberta, Canada - RJG_02 | ecosystem: Host-associated > Mammals > Digestive system > Stomach > Rumen | place: Canada: Alberta... | reverse complement strand
CCTCACTTTCTGCCTTGTATTGCATCAATCGCCGCCTGTCTGCTGATTAAATCACCCATCAGTTCTCCTTTCTGGATAATCGTCATCCGTGACGTTCCGTTTCTCCCACAAATGGCAGTACCCATCTTTCGGCAATGCATAATGTTCTTCTATCGGGCATCTTGTTCTCCCGTCTGCATACCATCCACCGTTGTTTGCTGTCCTGCCACAATTTACGCATGTGCGCTCTGGCTGTGCGGACGGCATGAAATATTCTTTTAAGAATTCCGACAGCACCTCTGGTTTGTAAGTCCCATAACCAATAAACTCTTGTCCGTTTTCTGTATACTTAATTGAAAAATAAGGTTTTCCCTCGTACTCTGAATATGCACTGATTGATGGATATTCAACAATGATCCCTTGGAATACTCTTGCGTTTCGCTGTCCCGGCTGTGCGGACGGCAGATGCTTAATAGCATGTACCATATCCTCATAATGCACATACGGTATATAGTGTTTGTCATCGTCATATCTAACCAGCTTGCCATCCGGGTCACATCCGAACTTGTCCCATGTTTCCATGGCTTCCAACGCCGCCTGTCTGCTGATTAAGTCTTGCATTGTTTATTCTCTCCTCTGCAATTTTGAAATACTCTTCTTTAAGTTCCATTCCAATAAAATTACGTTTCAGATTGACGCAAGCCACACCAGTACTACCACTTCCCATTGTAAAGTCAAGGACGGTTTCTCCCTCGTTGGTGTATGTCTTGATAAGATATTCAAGCAAGGCAACGGGCTTTTGCGTGGGGTGCAATCCGCGCTCCCCAATTTGTTCCAAAATGTTTTTTGGATAATTCGTAAACTCGCTTTTGTTTTCCAATCCGTGCTTTCCGTTTGTTTGCGTTGAGTTGCTTCTCTTGTTTGTTCTCGGTTTATAAATAAGACCCTGCGGATAGTATGTTCCTGAATTAAAAACCATAATGTTTTCAACTTCTCTTAGCGGTTGCTTCTTTGCATTTAAGAAGTTTACGGGTCTTTTCTTCCAATACCAATCATACTTGAAACCATTTATATTGCTCATTCGCAGAGCGGAAGAAAACGGCTCACTCCCAAACAAACAGATAGCACCGTTCGGCTTGATAATTCGGTTCAGTTCTTCCCACATCGGTTCAAAAGGAATCACACTATCCCACTTGCAGGCGGTTGTTCCATACGGAGGGTCAGTCAGCACCAAATCCACCGAACCATCAGGAATATTCTTCATCAATTCAAGACAATCGCCTTGTTGCAACCAAATCATCTGTTACACCTCGCATCAATCGCCGCCTGTCTGCTGATTAAATCACTCATCCTGTTTACCTCTCATATCTGCCCCGCAAGAAGGACACCAATGATAATCTTTAATAAAATCAATAAACTTATGCTTATAATCCCACGGCACAAAGAATCCACATTGGTCGCACCAGTAACCATCACACATAGCAATGTCGTGTTCTCCGTATATCCATTCACCTTTCGGGCGTTCCGACTGTGCGGACGGCAATGAATCAAGGATGTCTGCGTCCTTCTGCTTTCTCTCTGCCATCGTCATAGTATACTTTCCCTGCCGTTCAAGCATTGTGCCATCCTCACAGATGGCTTTTATTGCCGCCTGTCTGCTTATGGTATCTCCAACCATTTCCTCTTTGGAAACACTTGGCTGTGCTGGCGGCAACTGCAAAAGCATCCTGTGCGCCTCGCTTTTGTCCTTTGCTTTCCGCATGGCTTCAATCGCCGCCTGTCTGCTGATGGTATCGTTCAGTTGTTCGGAATTTCCGAACAGTTCATTCTCAGTCATGGCGTTTCACCTTCCTTCAAAAAGATTTCCTCAACAATCCGCAATGCTCTCCGCAGCCCTTCAACAATCATGATTGCATGGGTTTGCACCTCATGTGAGTGTTTATCACTGTTCTCTCGCAGTTCCGCAATCTCTGCATTGATTGCCGTTCGTATGCGGTTCAATGTTTCGTCATCCATTGCCGTCACCGTCCTTTCTGTGTTTGATGAACGGCACTCCGTCCCAGTCATAACCATCGTCAAAGTTCCATTTCAACTCCCAAAAGGAAACGAAGTTATCGCAGTAGCAGAAATCCGGGCGATTGTTGTTCGGAATCTTGTCTTCTAAGTCTTCCCACGGGACATACTCAGGAGAACCCCATCCCCACGCTCCGCATTCCTGTGTCACTCTTCCCTCAACGCCAAGAAGGTAGATCGTATCCCCTTCCATCAGCTTTTCGCCGTATACGTAGTCATCATCCTCTGGCTCAGACCAAAGTCCGCTCCAACGCTTTTTGTCAGTCACTGCCGTCACCGTCCTTCCGTTCTCCATGACTGCAAAAATCATCTTCACTTGTGCCGCCATAAACCCAGCCAAGACACTTAAAAAACAGTTTTCCATCTTCGTCAGTGCCGCTGTCAAAGTATTTGCAGTCCTTGCACCGCACCGTGACAGCGTCCACGGTCTCCATCTCCTGTATGATCCCGTATGCTTCACCCAAGGTCTGAACGGGCGCCAACTTATTGAACAGTTCGCATCTGCTGATAAGGTCGCTCATGTCATTCCTCCTCCGCTTCCATCGGCAGCATCTTCTCCAGGTTGGCGGCGAAATCATCCGCAGTATCATCGTTCAGAAAGCTTGCCACCTTCGTGAATCCCAGCTCATCACCGATCAGGAGGCTCGGTTTCTTTTGTCCTGGCAATGTCGTTACGCACAGCGTCAGGCCGTTTTTTCGATTTCGTAATGTCATGATCACACCTCCCTGATGTGAATTCCACATAACCATAAAACCAATTTTCTTTTTATGATGTATTCCTTCGTTCTGACGCCCTTCACGTCCTCTACAACGCGTTCTCCGTCCTTTGTGGTATAAACGAAGTCTGCGACATAACGGACGCCTCTCTCGGTCTTCCAGTGCCCTGAAACAGGGTCCTTATATTTCTGCGAAGGAATGAGGGGGAAGGAGACCTGGCACTCCAGGTCCCGGATCTCCCCCGCCTGCTGCAGGATCAGCAGTTCCTGGTAGCGTCTGGCCTCACGTCTGCTGTCAAAGACTCTGCCCTTCACCTTCGTCTTCTGGTTGTAAAATTTATTCCCGGTTTTCTTCCACGCCATTGTTGGTGTCTCCGATCTTCTTTGCCGCGTTCCTGATGATCTCCTCGGCCTCGCTCATGACGTCATCAGACTCACAGGTCTCGCACTCACATGCCCTGTTAATCTCTGCTGCCCAGCACAGGAAGTTTCCCTCTGTGATCTCAATCTTCTTTTCGGTACTGACAGACTCGTCGTCGATCAGGTCCCGGTACTTCTTGTTCTTCTTGTACTGCTTGACGCTCTCATATGCGAACTCAGCGCACATCACCCTTATGATTTCTTCAACAACCCCGATCATTCCGCGCCTCCATCTCACGCCTCTTCTTTTCCATCAGCTCATGAATGCTCTGCGATACTTCACCGGCCTGTCTGGCGTCCTTCTCCGTGATCTGTTCCACTGGCTGCGGAGCCTGGATCTGTTCCTGTGCTTCAGTCCCAATCTGTTGGAGCATCCGTTCCTTTGCCAGCGCCATTGCTTTACGGACCGGCGGAGGCACCACCTTCTGGATACGTCTTTGTTCTGCTCTTGCGTTCCATGAGCGCAGGAAGTTGGAATGTTCCACGCTTTCGTTGAAGTCTTCCCTTGACGCCTGCCATCTCAGCTCTCCGGGGCTTGTGAAATCCTTCAGATCTTCCGGGAATGCCGCATAATCCTCGTCGGCGTGAACACTTGCCCTTTTGACAGCGTTGAAGTATTTTCTCCAGCGGTCTTCCGCGTCTCCTGTTTCAGGCGCAGTGATGTCCACGATCCGCATCTTCACCTCACCGATTGACGGAGGGAATCCGTCCGTCTTTGCCGCAATTGCGGCATTCAGTGCCTTGAACACTTCATCAAGTGTGTTTTCCTGAAACTGGTATGTCCACATGGATGCCATCATGTCATAGCTGGATTCATCCTGATCGTTGTAGTGCTTCGGATAATTATCCTTAAGCACTTTCAGGATCTTTGCGGTTTCCGATTTCTGCATTCCGTTCCTCCTCCTCCAGTCTGCGGATGTAATCATCCACATCAAACTTACCTCTCTTCGGTGCCGGTCTGCTTTCTTCAAGCGCCTTCCACAGTACGCCTTTCCATCCGTTTCCCATCGCCTGGTTGATTGCATCGCAGACAACATTCTCACCGTACTGGGCAGTATACTTATCGACCTGCGCCAGGAATGCGACAAGACCGGTCTCTTTGTACGCGAATCCAGACTCGCCTTTGTATTGCATCCAGTCCTGAAGCCTGTGTTCAAGGGTGGTCAGATAAACAGGACTAGTTGAATCCGTGTACCCCCGCAGTCTGGCAAGCAGTCTTTTATTCTGTTCTGCCTTCGTCATTTTTTTCGCAGGCACTGGTTCCCCCTCTGTAGAGGGGGTTATGGGGGTGTTATATTTATCTTTTACATTTACTTTCTCTTTTACTTTTTCTTTTCCTTTTTCTTTAGTACACTTTTGTTCCTGTTTGTTCTCACTTGTTCCGTTTTGTTCCGTTTTGTTCCGTTTTGTTTCAGGTTCTTCTCCGCTTATACATTCTTCTTTGCTCTTGTTTTTTATCTTTGCCTGTCTCTTTGCTTCATTTGCGTCGATCTGAGGCTTCACGAGGAGAAAATAGCCATAAAGAACAGGATCAAGTCCTTCCGGTTCGATGCCGTCAAGAGCATAATCAGAGATCGCGGTCATGATTTCGCGGTACTGGGAGGCATCCAGTCCCCTGAATGCCTCCGCGAACGATCTGTAGAATACAAAACCTTCTCTTGCCATGGTTTACCTCATGCGTTCCAGGGAAGTCCCTCGTCGCCAACATCGCTGGGAATGTCCATGAAGGATTCCTGCTCCGGCTCCTTCTTCGCTGCCGGTGCCGCTGCCGCCCTGCTCTCTCCGAATTCCTGCTCGTCGACCACAACGTCGGTGGTATAGATCTTCTTGCCGTCCTTGTCTTCGTAGGATCCTGTCTGGATGTGGCCCCTGATCGCGAACTTGGTTCCCTTCTTGCCGTACTTCTCGAAGAACTCGCCCCTCTTGTCGAATGCGATGCAAGAAATGAAGTCCGCAGTGGGTTTCCCTTCCTCCTTCTTCCCCCACCGGTCCACCGCAAGGGTGAACCGGGAGATTGCCATGCCGGACTGGGTGTACCTTGTCTCTGCATCTCTGGTCATGCGACCGATCAGTGTAACAATGTTCATGCTGTCTCCTCTTCTTTCTTTGCCTTGTCAGGCATTTTCTTTAATGATTCCATGTACGCCTCCAGCGCACCGATCTCCATCTCCTGAAGCTGTTTCCGCGCCTTCTGGGAGACCGTGTAGCCCTTCTCGATCATCGTTCTCTTGATGTCCTCGATCAGTTCGGTCTTCTTGTCCTGCACCGCCTCTGTTTCCGGCACCGGCAGGTCTTCACCGGCGTAGATGTAGAGCCCCATGCCGAACATGGCGAGGTTCTTCACCAGGCACCGCATGATGGCCTTGTTGATGTCCATCATGGTCGCCGCCCGGACCGGGATCTCCTTGAACTTGGTCTTCACAGTGTACGGTTCCGGCTTCATGGCGTTGTTCGCGCCATCCATCACCGGCAGCCACATCTCATGTGTAACGCCGTCGATGGTGACGTTGGTAAACACCATGTATCCGGTCTGCGGATCGCAGACGTAAGGCAGTCCGTTGTACTTTGCAATCTCATAGTGAGCATCAGGGTACCGGCGCTTCACCTCCGCCCACGCGAAAGGCCAGGAGAGGTACGTCAGTTCTGTGCCGCCGGAAGGTTTCTTCTCTGTATGGTCGTTCACGTTTACCGCAAACAATGTGTCAAACACTCCTGCCATGGTTCCCTCCTCCTTATCTGATCCTCAGTGACTCTGTCTGTTCCAGGTGGCAGATGCCGTTCAGGTCCTTCCCTGCCTTGAGATCCGCTTTCATCTTTGCCCGGTCGATCTTCGGCTCCTGCGCGATCAGGTACTCATCCGGGATGTTCTCGATGTACTGCTCGTCCAGGACGAGGCTTGCAGGGTTGCGCTGAATATTGAAGCTGTGCAGTCCGGTCTTGAACTTCACCTTTCCTGTTGCCCTCATGCAGGTCTCAAGGTTTTCCGTCAGGCGTCTGATGTTCCCCTCAATGGTCCCCTGTCTCCGCTTCAGGCGCTCGATCTCCGCCTCGATAATCCCTGCCTGCCCCAGGAGCTGGGTGCGGATCGCGGCGTAGGCGTCGGCCTTGTCTTCAAGTTCTCCTTCGATGGCAGCCATGGTGTCCTCCAGTGTCTGGGGATCCGTCTCCGTGTCTTCCATCATCTCCATCAATGCCAGATACTGCCCGGTAAGTTCAAAAAGGTTCATTTTGCTTCCTCCTTTAAAAACATCTTTTTGTAATCAGGCTCGTAGTCTACCTTCGACGTCCATTCCTTCATCTGGTCAAATACGAATGCCTTCTTGATCAGATTCTTGTATTCTTCCCATTTGATGATGGTCTCATCGTCTCCGACTTCTCTCAGCATGACTTGTTCCCTCCAATCACCTTGCCCTTCTCGTCAAGTTCCTCCCACAAAAAACGCCCGCGGCCACTGTTGCGCCACTGTCCGATTCCGTAGAACATCCCTCCGTTCAGCCACTCCTTTACGTTCTTCATCAGATCGTCAACACGGACAAGGATGTCCATCTCCACCCATGACCCGGCAGGGCAGACCTCAGAATGTGCCAGGGCGACTCTTGGTCCCTGAGCGGTCTCTGCCCGAAGCGGTCTCTCGCAGTCGTAGGTCTCTTCGACATCTTCAGGCCAGTTGATGACAATGCCGGAGCCTTTTGTATCCCATCCGTCCTGCACGGCCTTGACAAACACAAGCGTATCGATAGCCCCTTTATAACTTGAAAGATAGGGAAACGACTTTCTCGCATCTGACTTCACGGTCTTGTTTAATGTCTGCTGTGCCGACTTGAAAAAGCCCTTGATCTGATAAGGCCAGAGGATCTCGTCTCCGTTCTCGTTTCTGGGAAACACCGTCATCGTCTTTTCGGTCACAATCTCTGCGCCAACTGCAGCGATCTCTGCGTCCCTTGTCTCCGCATCCGGGGCTTTTGATGCGATATACTCCGTGTGGAGCGCCGGATTCCCGGACGCGGTTCCAAGAATATCCTCGATAAATGTCAGCCTTACTCTCATAGTTTTCATGTTGCTTTCCTCCTTTTGATATTGTTCGCCTTCGCGTACAATGCGATGCTTTACCTTGGCTTCGCCAGACATCTCCCAGCTATGCCCATGCATTTCACTGCTTTGCCGCTGCCATCGCCAGACTTCTCATGGCTATGCCCTTGCTGTCCTCGTCGTCGCGTCTCAACGCCACCGCTTCGCAATTCTAGACGATTCATTGCCGTAGCAGTTCCATCCGCTTCCTTGCCAACGCCACTCATTTCTGGTCTTAACTATTCTCACGCTGGGCTATGCACTTCCATGGCTTTGCCTTGCATATCTTTGCCATCGCAGCTCCCCTCATGTCATTGCCTTTGCCAAACTAAACAAAACGACTCTACGCAGTTCCTTCGCTGATCTATGCAGTGCCTTTGCAGATCGCTGCACTACCCTGCCCGTCAATGCCATGCCAATGCAAATCCGCTCGACTCTTTTCCCTCGCGGCTCCAGGCCTTGTCATGCCAGTGCATTACTTTTCCATGCCATGCCAGTGCCAAACTATGCGTTGCCATTACAGTTCAAAGCCATGCCGCTGCAGTACACAGCCTCGCCTCCGCTCGCCTTCGCTGACCAAATCTTATCTCTGCCGCCGCTCTGCGCCGCAATGCCAATCGAGGCGTAACTACACCGCCGCAAATCGCTTCAGAACCATTCAATTCAATTCCACTGCCAGGCAAATCCCATCCTTGCTATGCCATTGCTCATCGAATCTAAACCGTTCCATACTGTGCCGCCGCGTTTCAGTACCAAACTAAGCCACTGCTATGCTTCACACCACCCTTCCCTGCCGCCGCGATTCAGCACCAGGCAAAGCCTCTGCTTAGTCAGAAGTGCTTCTTTCTTCTACCTCTTCTTCCTCTTCCTTTTTCTCCTTTCTTCGTTTGGCTTTTCTTTGAGATACCGCCGGAGTGGCTTTCGGGTTTTACTCCGGCGGCACTGCGGACCTATTCTCACGCCATAGGCAGCGCTTCGCCCGGTCTGCTGGGCAATACGCTGTCATCGGATTTGAACCGATCTTTACCAAAGGGGCCGCCGCCCCGACAGCGCCATGCAGTGCGTCCACCGCATGTTTCTGTGCGTCCTGTGGGATAAGTGGTTGAACAGGCTCTCTTCTTATCCCCAACACATAATGGAGCCTCCCGGCTACGATCCGGGGACCGGTCGCTTATGAGGCGACTGCTCTGACCAACTGAGCTAAGGCTCCTTGGTGTCCGTCACTTAAGGACGAACACTTCGTGATACTGCACACCGTGATTCCAGGCTGTTTCGTGGTCAACATAGTAAACATCAATGCATTTTCCCTTGATGTGCTTTCCAGTGTCCTGTGCCACGCGAACCCCGATTCCGTCAATCATGACCTTGCTCCCCAAAGGAATCACCTTCGGATCAACAGCAATCGTTATTCCTTCTTCTGGATAGACTCCGCTTTTTGTCTTTCCGCCTGCCCACTTGCCACAGCATTTTTTGCAATTGCAGAATCCTGTGGTTTTAAAGACTCCCAGGCTCTCCCACCGCTCTTCCGGGACCGCCTCTGCCTTTGTTGCCGTCCTGATCTCGATTGCCTGCGGCGGCTCCCCATCTTCCGGCGGCGTCAGCGGCAGCGGCTCCACGACCGGAATATCGACCAGTGAAGAGGCTGTGATCCTGTGGTGCCGAAGCACAGATGCCTGCACTTCCTGCGCCTGCTGTTCTGCCGCCCAGAACCAGATCGTGATTCCGATGATCAGTGCAATCGCCACCATAAGGATCTGCATTGCCGTCGTGAATACATGGAATCCGTTCCTGTTTACCCGCCGGAGGCGTTCGCGCTCCCGGCGTCTGACTTCCCTCTCAATCTTTGTCATGATGCCTTCCTCCGAAATTCAATTTCATATCCCTCACATGCCACAAGGACTCTCATGCTGTCTCCTGTTCATTTTGCGTATGCGTAAGTTTTTTGGCAAAAAAAACCTCCAACGGAGAATCCATACCGAGGAAATCCGTAATGTTCTGAATCTCTTCTCTGGAAAAATCTCCGTTTCTGATTCTTACATAAAGCGCACTTAGGCTTATTCCAAGCAGATCAGCCACATCCTGATATGTCTTGCCAGCCATAAGGACATTTGCCTTAAACAGAGTTTTATCAAACACTCTATGTACCTTCCTTTCTTTTGCGTAATTTCGTTTGCGTAATTCATATTATTACGCATTTGCAATTTTGTCAATACATATGCGTAATTTTTCTTTTCTTGATTGAATTTGCGTAATTTTTGGAATATGCTATATATAGGAGGTAACAGAAATGAACATTGGCGAATTAATAAAGAGCAAGCGCATATCTAAAGGATATACTTTGGATGATCTTGCAAAAATCATTGGAGTAACTGCGGCAACTATCTCAAGATGGGAGTCTGGAAAAATTGCGGACATGAAAAGAAGCAGAATCCAGGCTTTGTCAGATGCTCTCGACATCCCTGTGTACATCATTATGGGATGGCCTGAGCCAAAGCCAGACGGAGATGCAAAGCTCAGAGAGCTTGCCAAGCAGATGGACCCGGCACTTCGTGCGCTGTAGGACAAGATCGGAAAACTGAGTATTGAGAACAGGATATCCGTGGAAATATTTGTCGATGCTCTTCTTGCGAAGCAGGATAAGGAAAAAGAGGAAGGATATGCCGGATAAAATAACAGTGACTCCCCCAGGTCGGCACCGAGGGAGTCTATGAAGAAAGGAGGTAAGCCATGGCACGTTAGTGCCTGACCTTATTATAAACCACGAAATTGACCATTTCAATAAGGTCAGATTTAACTCAACAACTAAAGTTAAAACCTAAATGTTAAATCAACAACTAAAGTTATAACTCAACAAATCACGTTAAATCATAATAAACCACGCTAAATCACAGGAAAGTTGCTATAAACTTGCAATAACATTGCTATAACATTGCTATAACATTGCTATAACATTGCTTAAAGCAAATAACTTAGTCAAGGATTAGTCAAAGATTAGTCAAAGATTTAGTCAAGGAGAAGTAACCCTTTCAGAGTCGCGCCACTACGCTATCTTTAGACTCCGTGTGACCAGACGTGTGACCACCGTCAGTCTTTTGTATAGACCTTCAGATGTCCCCGCTCGTCCGTGACCATCATGGCACATTCCTTCGGGTCTCCGACTATCGGGTTGAAGAAGTACATCTCGCTGTCGATCTCCTGGAATCCTGTGACGGCGTAACCATCGTCATTGAAGTAGTACCAGCACTTGTTGATCAGCAACCACTTACCCTTGACATAGGTGTGCGCAGTATCCGCGTACCACCATCCCTTGTCATCCCGGTTCCATCCGGTCTGATAGGTCGGTACAGTGATCCAGTCCTCCCGGACCATGGAGCCTACATCCAAGTTGGTTGCTGCATGGTGATTGTCGTAGAGCAGGACGTCGCCGGGGAGCAGGTACCGATCAGATGTCAGGTACTTCGGATCCGTCAGCACCTGGAAGCCAAGCTGCCGGAATCCTTCCCTCATGTTCCCGCTCCAGTAGTAGGCAGGGTCGATCTTGCGGAGCATCGCGTCGCCCTTCCGCAGTCCTGCTGCCTTTACGCATGTCGCCACGCCGCAGGTACAGTCGCTCTCACATGGCGTCGTGATCTTCGCCGGGTCATAATTCGGAACCAAAGCCAGCTCATGCCAGAAGGTATCCCTCTGGTTCTGGTCGTAACCGATCTTGTCGTTCTCAGCCGCCGCCCTCGCGCAGTATGCGATGTCCGCCGCGACAGTCTTGTTGGGATACCGAAGGACGCAGGTCCAGGGCCTGTTGTACCATGGGATCACCGCGTACTCAGTGCCGGTCTGATCTCCTGCCCTGCCGTTTTTGTATCTGCCGGTCTCGTCATGTCCAGAGTTTGCGATCATATTATTACCTCATAAATCAGTATCCAATTTCATGATTTCGGAACCAAGATCCTTCTATGCTTGCAAGTTTTCTGATTGCTGAACCGCTGTAATCACTGTGTGGATGGATTCCATCCCTAAGTGCAAGGTCCTTAGTAGAAATAATATGAGAATTAGTGCTGTAATCCAGTTTCCCGGTTGAATTGTTCCAGTACCACCCTGTGTTTACTGCTCTGACGCTCCACCCGGTTTCTTCCCATGTTTTAATAATTGGAATCGACCAGGTCTCCGCAATCGTTTGCTGTGCCTCTGCGATGGAAGGATGTATTGTGTTCTCGTAATGGCCTGCAATGATAATAACTGCCTTTGGGTTAACGTCCAGAATATGCTGAATCAGTTTGTTCATAGCGCCTATAAAATACCGCGAGTCAACACTGCTGCCAGTTGGAACGGCCGCGATAGATGCATAATCGTAATCAGCTCCAGCATCGTTATACCCATGATCAAATACATATGCGTCTACATTTCCAACACTTCCGCCCTGTAAGTATTTATCTAACTTGATGTCATAAGAGCAATTCTTATAGAACGTCTTTGTTGTAGCATCTATCGTTTCAGGAGCATTTGGAATAATCGATTTCCATGCAGACCAGTTATCGAAAATAGACTGTTTTTCTGTTGAAGACAATCCAAGACTGCGTAATAGTACGTTTGCAAGAACTCCACTGTATCCGTTCGGGTCAGACTCCGTAACATAGTTATAGTTGCCAGACCGCACACTGCTCTCGCCTAATGCCTCGTTGTAGACAGTAGCTCCAAGCATATCACCAATCAAGGATGGATATGAATATCCGTTCACCTGCCCAGCCGGGATGGAAGTGCCAAACCAGGCTATTCTTTTACCTGCCCACGGAGTACGGTTGTACTTTCTGCGGCATATCACCAGATTACTGACAAAGGCATCAATGTCCGCAATCGCAGAACTGTTATTCCAGGAAGCGGCAATCTTGACAGACATACTCTCTTCAAAAACATACGGAGCAAAACCGCTTGTTCCGTACCTTTGGAGGATCATCGACTGCCATGTGCCGCCAACAAACTTATGAACAAAATAATTCACCGTTGCCGGTGCTACGATATAATCACCCGGTTCCACATCAATGGTGTTAATGGTGCAGACAGATACATTGGCAGTTGCTCCACCAAGACTCCCAGATGATCCATCATAGTATCCATACTGCCAGACCACATCATGGTTCAGATATCTTTTGCTGTCGATGTAATCATCAAATACGTCTGCCGCTTTTGATGTTTCCGTGCCGTTATATCTGTAGATCTTGACGTTGCTGTTGCTCTGCGTATAGTCAATCGAAGAACCGTTTGATTTACTCAGATTGATATGAGCCACTACATCTTCCGTGAAGTAGTATGTTCCAACAGCATGATACTTATACAGTGAAGTGGTGCTTCCGACATAACGGACTATATCAATGGTATAGCCGCTTGCGATCCTGATGTAGCTTCCCTTCCTGTACACCAAAAGATCATCAAAGGTCGCGCTTACATTAGAGGACAATCCCTTTTTGTTGCCATCGCTTGCGTCATAATATCCCTTTGACCAACTCGGTGTGAACAGTTCAACGTGATTTAAGCCGTTCCAGATATCAGCGTCTTGTGTCCTGATGGCATTTCCCAGGGTGTTATATGTCACACCATCCGCGCCGATTCTTGCATTCTGAACTTCTGCCGCGCTTGGGGCTTCTCCAGACGGTGCAACGATCTGGTCGATCTGGCTCTGAAGGGATGCATCTGTGTTTGCCCTTGCTGTAGATTCCGCATTCAAACTGTTTTGCAGTGCGGCGTCTGCGGTCTGTCTCGAATTGATTTCTGCATTAAGGCTCTGTCTCAGAGATGCATCTTCGTTTGAAAGTGCTGTGTCGGCAGCTTCCCTTGCCGCTTTTTCTGTTGCATCGGCAGCTTCCCGATCTGTGATTTCTTGATTAACTTTTGCAATTACCTGCCTATATTCTGTTTCAACATCTTCCCCCAGGCTCTTCTCCGTATAGAACGGAGCCATGAAGGAAGACCACTTCACCGTGTCGTTCGTGTCGTTCCCGGTCACGCACACAAACACAGTACCGGTCACTGCGACCTGTGCGGCAGTCACGGTCCACGTCAGATAAATGTAGTCATCATCTACGTTCTTCTGAAGTTCCGCGATATCCAGTGGTTCGCTGTTGAAGATCAGATTCACTCTGAAGGTTAAATCAGACAAGTCCGTTCCGCTCTGCGAATACCTCGCGATGCGAAACACCCGGTTCTCCATACCGGTGTCGTAATTCGTACCGATATACCGCTCATTCTCCGGGATCAGCAGCTCACGGCCTTTTACTATAATCATATGTTGCTCCTTTAAAAAAGGCCGGCCCGAACAGGACCGGCCTTGCTTCGTGATCCGCTGATCACATATTATCGAGTTTCTTGATGAGTCTCTGGATCTCTCCCTGCATATCCGGCGGAGCCGCGTACATCAGCTCCCGGAGACCGTCAGTCACGTTGTTCCCGCGAGAGTATCCACCATGGGACATCCCCTCTCTGGACATCCCCTCTCTGGAGTACCGGCCCATGCTGTCTCTTTTGCCGGACATGCGGTAGGAGCCTCTCATGGAGTTGCCTCTCATAGAGCCGCCCATGGCAGCGGTGCGGGGATCCTCGTCGTAGTACATGTAAGAGCCGCCGCCCTCGCATCCTTCCATGACCTTCAGCACGTTCTTCGCGGCATGCGCCAGAGTGTCGATGGTCTTCAGGGAATCCTGCGTCAGGTCCTTCTGCCCATATTCACAAAGCTCATCGCAGAGCTTATCAAAGAGATTGTTCAGTTCCTGCATAGGTCACACCTCCTTAACCGTTGGTGGTCGCTGCGGGAGTGACAGGATTCGCCACGGTATACGCCGGGATCGGATACGGAGCAACACGGTTCACGATGTACTGAGTCTGGGCGGTATTGTCAGCAATAAGCTGTGCGGTCTGCGCGGTCTGAGACGCCGCAAGGTTCTGCATGTTGACCATCGTTCTGAGGTTCTCGTTCTCCCTCTTAAGGGCATCGATCTCCTGCTGGCACATCTTGTCTAGGATCTGCTGGGTCTGATTCTGGATAGCAAGCCTGGTCGCCGCGCCTTCGTTCTGGACGAGGTTCTGCGTCTGGCAGGTCGCCAGTCTGTTGTCACAGCAGCACTGTGCAAGCTGTCCCTGGAGACCGTTGAATCCCTGAAGCATAGAGGTCTGGAAGCCGAAGGTCTGATTCATGTCCGCCATCTGTCTGGCGTTTGCGGAGATCTCGGCCTGTGCAAATCCGTTCTGCACATTGCCGAATCCTGCGGTAATAGACTGCTGGATGCCGTTCACAGTGGTGTTCAGCATCTGATCACGGAAACCATCATTGATCTGCTCGGACTGGTTCAGCCACGGATACAGACCGCCGCCGCCGTAGGCATTGCCTCCGTTGTTCCATCCGCCAAGAAGGATAAAGAGCAGGATGATCCAGAAACCGTTATCACCGAATCCCATGCCCCCTCCGAATCCGCCGGATGGTGCCACAGGCATAATCATTCCAGTTCCGCCATTGCTGTCCATCATAGTCTGTCCTTTCTACCGCTTATTTTTTTGCGGTTAGCGACTGCCTCCATCGGCAGCCGGTTTAAAGTTACATGTTCAACATGCTTCTGAGACTGTTCGCCATCTGCACGGCCTGATCATACTGGGCCTGCGTGACGCGCCCTGAGTTGAGTAACTGCTGTACCTGCTCCTGTGGATTCCCTTTGAACTGCTGCCGGAACTGCATGAACCTCTGGATCATGTTGTTCTGCGGCATCTGCGGCCCCATCTGCTGATAAAGCGGGTTCATTCGTCTGCTCCTTTCAGGGATTCCCGGATCTCCGCGATCTTTGCACGGAGTTTTTCCAGGTCGTCTTTGGTAGCGTACTCCACGTTCTGGTTCAGCGGCTGTCCTCCACGGATGGTGTAGTCAAGCACCTTCATCTGCGGCAGTCCAGACGCGTCCGCCGACTTGAGGTAAATGACCTGTGCTTCGCTGTCCCAGAGCGCTACAGTCGTTCCCGGTGCTACAAGATAACTCTTCGCTCCCGCTTCTCCCTGGACCCAGATGGGGCTATTTGTCTGCTGCGGCATAGCCGTTCTAAAGTCCTGCGGATAATACTGAGGGAACTGCGAATATCCGGGATATCCATAGTTGTAGGCCATCAGTTACTCCCTCCTTCTCCAGACGAACTGTGGGACTTCATGAGAGGAGTCCCACGCATCATATATATCTCCATCAACCACGGTAGCTACATGGCCTCCGAAATAAAGGACATAGGTCCCTTCTGAGTGTTCCTTGCAGAAATCTTCCGCAGTAAAACAGTCCGGGCATGTGTCCGGGAGCGATTCACGGACAAAGCCGTAATGTCTCAAAACTGCCCCGCTTACCGCATCGGAAGACGGCATATCGGCAAGCATATAGCCATGTGCTACAAGCAACGCGTATGCCGTCTCCCAATCACAGGAGAGTGCCTTAGATATCGCTCTGACGGAGCAGTCCCCGACGTTCCTCCCGGCGGGGTTGTTTTGAAACTTAATCCACATGTCATCCTTTCGGAAGCTCGTTTGTATACTTACTCAGGAATCCCTTCACTTTCGCCCAGACGCCCTTTACCGGCAGGCCGCACAGGGCCATGTTTTTGAGGATTGATACTGCCTCATAAGCAATGAAAAGGATTCCGAAAAACTCTGCCGCTCCGATCTTGCCGCCAAAGAAGTTCCGTACTTCCTCAGGCAGAGCACCGATGAAGTTGAAACTTGTAATGGCGTCCAGGATCAGAAGGAAACTGATTGACAGGATCATGGATACCTTTCTGATCGCTCCGTCGATGCCGAAGGAGCTGTTCAGCTTCCTCTGCTTGACTGCGCGGAGAAGGCCAAACACGGTGTCCATGCATACTGCCAGAATAAGGATCTGGATGATGTCGTTATGGAGGGCCTCATCGATCAGCGTCACGAAGTTTTCCATGATCTCCACCTCAAAGTTCGGCAAGTTCCTTGCCCTTCCCGGCGAGATCCCTGATAAGCTGTGCGGTCTTGCCGTCCTGTGCCAGCGACTGGTTGATGACTTCCGCCACTTCCACAGGAACCTCAACAGGTTCGCCGCGCTTCACAAGCCAGGTCATGCCGTTAATGCCCACAAAAAGCGGGTCCTTGTACTTGTCGCCGTCATAGAAAAGATTGATAGTGGTGGTCTTGCCGGAAAGACCTTCCTTTGCCATAGGTGCTTTTGCTGCCATATGTTCTCTCCTTTGTGCCAGGGGCCATGCGGCCCCCGGCGTTATTTATGATCAGTCAAGGGAGCAGCCGCTCTCGATGCGGATCATGTACTCCTCGACCAGTCTCTCAGCGGTCTTGGTCGCCTTCCAGCCTACGGTACTGTACTGGTTAAGCGGTCCACCGGCCTGCTCTTTGGGCTTGATGATGGTCTCAAGGCCACCGCCCTGGATAGCGGTCTTGCCGTAAGCATTCTTGCCGATAATCAGGGTCGCGTAGACGTTCGCACTGGAAGCACCTGCGCTCTCGAACACCTTCGCCTCGGTGGACTCAAAGAAAACGACGTTGTTGATTCTGCCGATCTCACCGTTGTACATATGCTCCGGGGACGTATGCTTCTGCCAGTCAACCCACTCGGTGTCTCTCATCAGATCATAGGCCACCTTCGGATGAATGATTGCGGCATAGTATCCGCCGTCAAGCATCGGGGCATCCTGTGCCTTCAGTGCCGCGACTGCCTTCTGGATGTCCTTCACGGTGAGGACGTCGGTCTTTGCGACTGCCGCTCTGCTGGCCTTGCCGTTAGCATAAGCAACATTGCTCCCTCCCACTAAAATTTCTCTCGTGATGGTGTCCAGTGTACGTCCAGCCTGCTGTCCGATCAGCTCGGTTGCCTCGGTGATGATCGGGTCGATAGCGGTAAGCTGGAGCATGTCGGTGATCTTGACGAAACCACCGTACTGGTTCACAGTCGCGGGGATTGCGCTCACGTTCAGCGCCTGTCCGTTCGGGGTAACGCCCTCAGTCAGCGGGGTCAGTGCCTTCGGCAGCTTGCTGAACTTACGGAATTCGATGGTCTTGCCGTTGCCTCTGGGGATCGGCTTCTCCTGACCAAAGCGGTCATGGACCAGGTACGGCTCTGCCAGCCGGATCAGGTTTTTGTCGTAAAAAGTTTTCATTTCCGGGGACAGATCGTTCCCGGTGGTTGCGCTTGTGGTTGCGTTCATGACGTCACCGAAACGCTGAAGGTCAAGCGCATACATGAGCTTTCTGTTTTTGTTCATGTTCTGTCTCCTTTAATTTTTGAAGGTCAGCGGCCTCCTCAATCGGGGCCGGTAGCTGTTCACAGGGTAATGTGTTCGCCGCGCTGTGCGCGGAGCACATACTCTGCGATCTCTGCGTTACTCATTTTGGAGACATCGGTTGCGACTTTTGCGGACGCCTGCCCGGACATGCCGCCTTCCACAGGTCTGGATCCGCGCTGTGCGATGGTAGTCGCGGTCTTCTTTGCGACCTGCTTTGCGGTGTAGGACATCGCCCCCTGAAGGATGCCGTCGGCATTCATTGCGATATATGCCTCGCGCATCGGGATAGCATACTGGTTATCCGGGTGGATCAGATTGACAAACCGCTCATTTTGCATCATTTCTGATAGGTCAAAGTCCGGGAATTCCTGCTTCAACTCTGCCGCTTCAGCTTCCCTCTGCCGGAGCCATGCTTCACGGCTTCTCTGGAGCGCTTCTGCCTGACGTTCCTCTCTGAGCCTGTTGTTTTCAGCAGTAAGTTTGTCCATCTTGATCTGCTGTTCGACAGTCAGACCATTGCCGTATGCTCTTTCTTCGTATAAGGAGTAGTCCTTATCCACGGCTTCCTGCATGGCGTCAAGATCCTCCGGGTCCACACCATACTTCGCCGCATACACATTCAGAATAGGTACGGCTTTTGCCCAACGATCCTCGGCAGCTTTCGCCTTCGCAAATCTCTGGCGAATAGCTTTCTGCATGGATTTGTCGTATGCCTCCTTATAATCAGGATTGGCCTTTAACATCTCCTCAAAAGTTGCTTTCTGTGTCTCCTGTGCAGCGGCGTCCTGCGGTGTTGCCTCGCCCGCATTCCCAGCGGCGTCCTGGGACGTTGTTGCTCCGCCCGTATCTCCGGCAGCATCTGCAAACTGCTGGAGGTGAAGCATATAGATCTTTAACATTAGGTCTCCCTCTGCCGTCTCTCCGGCGTGTCCGTATTTGTTTACATCGTCAGTTTATGAGAAATAAAAAGAGGAGTACGCCCTTTGCTATGACGTACTCCCAAAATATTAATGATAGTTGAAAGTGTTTTCGCTGAATCCTGCCAGTTTCCAGAGGAGAAGCTCGTCGTCGTACGATCCCTTGTATTTTCCAAGGTAATCATCCATATACTTTTTCCGCTTCTCTGTCTGCTGTTTCTTGTCTTTATCCTGAATGGATCTCGCCGCATCGACAGCATCCCGGCCTTTCAGGTAGTCCTCAAAGGTCCCGTCCTTCCACTGTCCCACCTTTTTATCAGTCTTCTTGTAGAGTTCCTTGATCTCATCGGTGGTAACACCGTTTGCCAGCATCTCCAGCGCAACGGCACCGGCTTCATGACGGGTCACTCCGCCATCCTCACGGGCCTCCGCGATCCTGCTCTCCCATGTCCGCTGCGTATCGGTCTTTTCTTTCGACTTCCCTTCATTCATCGGGATCTTCGACTCAATCTTTTCCTTGTCCGGTACGAACACCCAGCCGCTGTCTGTCGGTACTAGGTCACCGTACTCCCGGAGTTGTTTCACGCCGAACTCCCACTGTTCCTCAAAACTCTTGCCTTTCAGCCATTCACGGACGGTCTTCCCGCCTGTGAAGTCCTGCACAGATCCGTAATACTCAGAGATCTTAGCATGCGGACTCTTTGAACCGGACGGGATGGAGACGATATTGTTCGTATTGTTGACCTGCGTGGACGTAAAGCCGGACAGGCTCTTCTCCATCTGCTCCTGCTCCACGATGTGATGCCAGTTCTGCGTCCGTTCCGGGTCTCCCAGGTCTTCACGCAGCTTTGTGAAAGAACTGTAGCCATGGTCTGGTACATTCCTGATGGACGGTGCTTTTGCATCCAGCGCCACACCCAGATAGCTCCGCAGATTGTTCGGGTCTTCGTTGATCCGCTTATACATGTTCTCGGTGATCGGACGCCCGACGGCTTTCTCAAGGTTCGCCTTCTTCGTTTTCTTCAGCGCCCGTGCCGCCTTTTCCATGTCGCCCTTCCTGGCGGCATCCACTGCCATGTTGGCGTACTGGTCACGGGTAGGCGAGGTGTCCTTCAGCAGTCCCTTACCAGCTTCCCATCTGCCCATCGTGCCTTCGCGCAAATCCTGGTTATAAAGGACCACGGAGTTCGCAAGGTTCACAATGTTCTCTGCAAACCCTATGGGCGTGAACTTGGAAACTGAAAGAGCAAACTTTGAGATGGCCTGCGCTTTCGCTCCGGTGCTGGCTTCTTCGTTCCCCATCGTCCCGATCATATTACCCATGTTGTTGATTAGATCATTGATGAGGGACAGTCCGGGTGCCTCGATGTCGTACCACTGTGACTTCTCGCCCTTCAAGGCGGAGTAGATATAGGTAGCAAAGTCTACCATGCTGCTGGCACCGAAGAATCCGCCTGCGGCAGAACTGAGGAAATTAAGACCGGTCTTCTTAAGCAGTGTTTCAAAATCGATCTCGCCCTTTTCATTCCGGTAGGGTTTCCCCTTATGAAAGAGAAGGATGTTCAGCGCGGTCCCCATCAGTGCGAACGTGAGGTTGGATGCAGTCCATGATGCAAGGGTCTTATAGAAGTTCTTCGCGGACTCCTCACTGTACTTCGCTGCCGTTTCGCTCCCGTTCTTCGCTCGTTTCTCGTCTGCTTTCCACTGGCCCCAGGCGTCGATCAGTTCGCCGGACATCTGCATGGACTCGGTCTTGAACATTCCGAAAGTCCGGGAGCCGATGTCGGTCTTCCGCAGGTATTCCGGGCGGAATGCCGCTTCATACTGAGGCTGTGTACGCCAGAGGACCTGATTGTACCGTTCCGCAAGCGTCTCATCATACTTCTTGTCTCCACGGTGCAGGTCCGGGAATTCCTTCCTGACGTTCTCCTCTGTAGCAAGGAAAAGCCTGTTGGTGGTCCATACGTCCATCGCCTGGTTGAGGTTCGGTGTGTTCTTCGTGATGGGATCCTGTTTCTTTGCCATCTCGCCCAGCTCGATGGTGGACTGCCCCTGACGCCTTGCCCATCCCCACGGGGTGATGCTATCCATGTACTGCTCGTCTGCTTTCGTAAATCTGTGGGCAAGACCGTACATGAGCGATCCGGTGTCAATGATGCTCCCCGCCATTGCGTAGGACGTTGTCTGCTTAAGAGCCACGCTTGCGTTCAGTGTCAGCGTAGATCCTGCGTAAGCGCTTCTCATGGAATCAAGGATTCCGCGCTCCGCTTTCCGCCCACCGGCATTGATATCATCGCGGATCAGGCGCTCGATGTAATCGGCAGTGTCAGAGTTCCATGCGTTCTTAATGGCGCTCTGTACGCTGTTTCTGGTGCCGGTGAATTCGTCCCTATGTGAGGTGTATCCGTATACCTTGTTCCAGTTCCGCAGCGGGATCGCAAGGCCGTAATACCGGGCAGTGTTCCTGATGTGCCGCTTCAGCACCTGCCTCGCATCTTCCAGGAGGATCTTGTTGTTGGCGCCTTCCTGCCTCTTCTTAAGGTTGTTCCATCCTTCCAGCGTAGGATCCTGGAAGTTGTCCATGGATTTCGCCAGGAAGTTCTTATCCGAAGAGATCGGGAAGTAATTGTCCACAATGGCCTTCAGGACGCCGTCCAGATCCACGGATGTTTCATTGATTGCATCCTTCGCGTACCCGTCAAAGAATGTCTCCAGAAGACTGGCGAACTCCTTCTCCGATTCCGTCATATCAGCGCAGATCTTGTTGATATCAGCCGGATCAAGGATTATCGTAGTTCCCCTGCCGTAGGCATCTTCAATCAGTCCCTTCGCGTAAGCACTCGGCTCCGGGACCGTCATGCCGTCCGTTGCGATGTGCCTCTGATTGTCACGGTTCTTTGACGCCATATACAGAGATACTCTCATGGCGGGACTGATCAGTGCCGTCTGTCCGTATTTACTGGTGATAGGGATCGTCTGCTTTGCACCGTTCTTCAGGAAGTCCTTGTTCTTCTCGTCCTTCTCGAATCGCTCAAACAGTTCCGACGACATCTTTTCAAACGTCTTCACCCTCGTATATCCATCAAGTACCTGCCGGTACAAGGACTTCATCGCAGAATCCCGCTTATAGCCGGACAGCCGGTTGAATGCCCTCTCCGGGCTTAAGTTGTCACGAAGGTACTTCGCAGACATCACCTTCACAGGGTTCGTTACATCCAGCGGCGTCAGCTCTTTAAGATCCTGCACGATCTGCCGTCCAACTTCCGCAGCGGAACGGTTCTGCTCGTCTCTGAGCAGCCTGTCTGTGGTCTCCTGGTAGTGACTCAGGGCAGACAGCTCGGTGATCATGTCACTCACTTCTTCAAGGCTCATGTCCTTGATCTGCTTCTTGAACAGACGCTCGACCTTCTTCCAGTCATCCTCGGCATGGAGTGCGAGATAGTTCTCGTCCGTCTTCCGCATTTCCATGATCTCCAACAGCTTATTGTGGAGAGAGGTTCTGGTCGTGTCGGTCATTCCAAGCGCAGTGAGGTCAATGTCCTTCAGCAGTTCCTGCACCCTCTCAGATGCGAGACCGGGCTTGTTCCGTGATTCACGAAGCGCTTTCTGTGCCAGCTTCTGGAACTTCACGCGGAGCTTTCTGTCGTTCCTCTTGTCCCGCGCCGCCTGTTTCTGCGCTCTGTGTGCCGCGAGGATCTCATCGATCTTCTTGTCCTTCTGTGCCTGCAGATTTGCAAGCCGCCGGATCATGTCGTCGTGCTGTTCGCCCAGCTTTGTTTCCGCTTTCTTCTTCAGCTCCGCGATCCGCCAGTTTGTATTCTGACGCCACTGCTTTTCAAGATAAGCAATCCTGTCGTTCTTTTCCTGCCGGAGCTTCTCGATCCGCTGACGTGCCTTTTCCTTTTCGGCTCCGACAGCGACCTTCATCTTCTCCTTCAGTTCTGCGATCTGTGCGTCTTTCTGGGCAGTCACCTGTTCGATACGCTCAAGGTAGCTGTTGCTTAACTGTTCCATCAGCTTCTCTTCGCGCTCGGTCAGTTCAACCACTTTACCGTCAAGGCGAAGACGGGAGGAGTAACGGACATCATCGATTTCGGGATCGAATCTTGCACTAAGCGGAATTACATTTCCTTCATCGTCATAGGTTACCGGTGCAAGCGTTTTTCTTGCGGCATCCTTCTGCGGTCCAGTATACCCAAGTGATGCGAGGTCGAGTTTTCCCTGCTCCCAGAGCTGCGGAAGCCTTCCGTTCTCTTTAAGAATAGCATCGCACTCTTCCTGTGATAATGCACGTCCGATTTTCAGAGAGCCAGAGATAAACCATGAGCCGATATCATTGGCGTTTGCCATCGGATTTGTAGCAAACTTATACCCGCCGTCGACGGGCATTTCCTGCATATCCTCATAGATTACCTTACCATAGCTTGCTTTGCCCTTTTCGTTTCCAATATGAGACCTGGTATAGTCCTTGTCGAACGCCATCTCACATTCAAACACCACCTGGTTGTAACGGTGATAATTCTGATACGGGTGTTCCTCGGTCCCGGTAAACGTCTCTTTGTTGGCTTTTGCCCTGCTGCTTTCGGCAACATATTCCTTATCCTGCTTTCCGCCCTGTGGGAAGAACGGGAGATCTCCCGCATGCCAGCCGGGGCGATATGCCAGTGCAGTAACACTTTTAGCCTTGCTCCCTTCAGGAAGGAATCCTCGATCAATGAGTTCCCTACGGATCTCTTCGTTCGGGATCTCGACCATACCGCCAGTCTTTCCGCCTTCTGTATAAGGGTTCTGCGTAGACGGCACATAAAGTTTCCCGTTCTTCGCTTCAAAGTGCCAGGTGTCCTGTGCATCGAGCCAGACGCCCTGCGGGAGCTTCTGTGTGCCAGATACAAACAGCGCCGTCGGTTTACCGTCAGGTGCAACAGTAAATACCTTATAGACCTTCTGAGTCTTTGCCGGTGCCTTCCCTGTTCGCACTTTATATGCCAGAGTTTGTTCGGGGATGGCATCTGTGAAGCCAGCATCCTCTGCGGCCTTCGTTACCATCTCAGCGGCTTTGCTCATGTCACCAGAGTTTACCGCCGCCATATATTCTTCGTCCTGCTTCTCTTTCTTTTTGGAAAGATTCAGTTTCGAAGAATACTGGATCCCCGGATGCTTCTTCTTGTAGTCAGCAACGAACTGATCAACAATACCTTTTGCAACAGGATAGCTGTGATGGTCTCCGGCGTACTCGGCAAACATGCGCTGGATCGCCTGCATGTCGAAGTTCGGGCGGACCGGCATCTGCGGGGAACCAACTCCGTCGTTATCATACATCTTAAAATCGATGAGGAGTTTCCAGTATCCATCCGTGGAACCGTCCTTCTTCAGTGAGAACTTCGCCTTGCCGTCCACCATGGTCTTATCCAGGAACTTATAGAACTTTGGTCTCTTCCCGTCACGGTAGCACATATCGAGGTACTTTTCCGCGTTCTCCTTGCCGCTCTTGGAGAAATCCCAGTAGTCGTTCGGCATGTAGTTCAGGCACTTGGTCTTGACCTGTCTGCCTCTGTATTCATGGGTATGCTTGCTCGGATCAAGCCATTTCTCATTCTGCTGATAGGTGTAGTCCTTTGTGGTGCTGGGCAGGCCCATCGCCTTGTACTGCGACTTCTTCCACTGGCTCCTGTGGAACGGGATGATAAAGTCGATCCTGTCATCCGCCAGCGCCGCGAGAAGCATCTTGTCGTCGTAGACGCAGCAGATGGTGCCGACGTTCTTGGAATGCTTGTTTCTGAGTTCCATAGCGGTCTCAAACGGCATTCCCTCTTTGCTGTTGAAGATAAGTTTACCGTCCTCGTCAAATCCCCATGCATCGATACTGAGGTTTATCTTCAGACCTGTGTCGCCAAATGCGGCAGCAAAGTTCGGCTGTTTCGTGTACCCCTGCCCGTTCAGGCCAACCACAGACATATCCATGATTGCCTGCATGGCATCGATGATGTGGATGATCTCGCAGTCTGAGAAACTCTGGAACCGGATGCCACCGTTCCTGTTCTTTTCGATCACAGTCAGTTTGTTCTTGAATTCCCGCAGGATCTCGTTACTGTACGCGCTGTGGGACATGTAGAGTTTCGGCTTCTGCTGTGACGCAAACAGATTCGGGTCGCCGGGTTTAAGTGTGCCGTAATGGTTCCAGAAGTATTCATACTGCTCATAGCACTCCGGGTGCGTGAGGCGGATCCATTCGATGCCGTCAGGCGTGTTCGCCTGTGCCATGTTCGGCTGCCAGTTTCCCGGGTAATACTTCTTATACAGTTCCAGGAACTTCTTCGTGAACTCTCCCATTGCCGCACGGGAGCCTTCGACATAGCACTTGCCGCAGGGGACTTCAAGACCATTGTCGTCCATCATCTTTCTGATGGCGAGGACTTCATCCCTTGTGAGCGCCGTGTTCGGGAGCAGTTCCTGAATAGCCTGGAACGTACCGATGAACGGGCCACGCTTCGGACATAACGTGTCAAAGTCAAAACTGCCGCCATACTCTGCATTAGATACGAACGGAGAAAGGCCGGAGTTCTTGTAGTCATACCTGCCACGGTCGGCGATGATCATCTTGGCAACACTGTTGACATCATCGATATACTTCTCGGCCTGTTCCTTAGAGACGTTCAGGTTCTGGCAGATGGTCTCTATCGCCTTTGCTCTTTCCTTCACATACTGGGACTCATTCCACAGGTCCGCACTGTACTGGATCGGCAGTGCATTTGCAGTTCCGTCTTTGGTATCGATGACGGTGTTCACCGTTTCCAGTGCCTTCGCCTGTTCAGGTGTTACGCCTTCCATTGTTGCCACAGGGGCGTCTTCCGCCTCCGCGTCAAACGCACCGCCCAGTTTTTCGTTGCAGTACGGGTGCAGTATGTCACCAATGACCTGCATGAAAGCCGCAGCATCTTCGTATCCTTCAACGCCATCAAACTGATTGATCCTGGCTCCGCCGTCGCAGACCATTTCCTTGTTGGCATGGGCCATTCCTTCGGGTGTAGTGTTCCCCTGCTGGTACAAACCGGAGACCTTCGTGATGATCTCGTCTGCACCGGCAGCGTCGATGCCCATATCCATGAGGGAACTCTTCAGGTGCTTCATGGCATCAGCAACAACGATCCGCCCATCGCCAACACCTATCTCGACAGCCTCATGATACGACTGCTGTTCTGCCGTCGTGTTCGGATCGTTTACCCTGATATTTACTTCCCCGGTATCAAGGTTGACGCTTGCCCTTACCTGTTCGCCTCTTATTGTGGCAATGTCGTTATCACTGCCGTAATATGTGACCTTCTTCGCGCCAGCTGCTTTGAGAACGGCACCGCCCTTATTCACTGAAGGTGTAGTGCCGCTGGAAACAAGGTGTATTACTTGTCCGGGTTCTGCTTCCGGGAAGATCTGAGTTGCGGGTACCTCGCCAGTAAATCTGAGAGTTCCTGCTTCTGGGTCTGCCGCATCTTTTCCAGCTCTCCAGGATGATTCCGCAGGTACTCCTGCCGCTGATGGAATGCTTCCATTTCGCTCTCCGGCACTGAGTGATACAGGCCATCTGCTCCCTTCACCTGATAAATTCGATTCTGGTTCTCCTGTGCCATAACCGATTGCCTCCCTTGAAAGATTTTCCTGTGTATTTATATTCTGAGTATATCCGTTCATTTGAGCACTATCAACAGCAGAAGGTCTTGCTTCCGCTCTGATCGCCTCGATTGCGGCAGTATTCTCTGCGATCCGCCTGTCGATCTGAGCCGCACGTTGTGCAGTCTGGTCCTGTTCCGCCAGCCGGTTCACGAAGCGCTCAAGAGGCTGTCTGTCAGTAGTGGGGACATACGAACTGTCCTGATTGACGCCGCTGTTGATAAGTGCCTGTCTTCTACCTTCCTGGAGCTGTGCCTGCTGGTTTGCCCTTGCATCTGCAAGCGCGGCAAGGCGTTCCGCTCCCGCCCGTGACTGATTCGCAGTGATCTCCGGCGACTCATTCTCGTATACCGCGAACGGACTGTTTAACTCATCATTGAGCTGTTCAACGAACGGATACTGGCTCCTTTCATACTGTGCCGCCTGGATCTGCCGCGCCGCACCGTCGATGTCCTGCATGGCAGTACGGGTATACGGATTTCCGGGGATGTCGCGCTGTGCCGTCACCGCGCCGGTGGTGATATCGGTAGAGGGAATCTGTGCCTCGGATGTCTCAGTCGGCGGTGCCGCAAGTGCGCGGAGCTGTTCCATTCCGGGAACCGCAGGAGGCTGTGCCTGTGCTTCCGCAACGCCCTGCTTCATTGCCTGGTCGATGGCAGCCGCAAGGTCCATGGGGACAAGTGCTGTTCCCGTCCCGGTGGCAGTGCCGGTACCTGCTGATGCCCCGAAAGTATTCGTCCCTCTCTGCATCGCCACGAAATCTGCCGCCCTGGCATCAATAGCGTCCAGCGCCGCCGTCATGGCGTCTACCTTGTCCTGCTGGCCTCCGAAGTAGTTACTCTGAAGTGTTTCACGCAGTGTCTGCGTTCTGTTGTTTATTGCCTCCTGCCAGGAATCAAGGTCTTCTGAATTTGCCGGCCTCATTGTTGCGGCAAGCTCGATGTCCTTTTCCAGATCTTCATACTGCTTTTTCAACCAACTGAAATTCCTGCTGTTGGTCTTATAGGTGTCCATTGTCGCGGACAGAAGGTTCATTGCAAATGCGGTCCCGAACTGGACTGCAGCCTGCTGCCGCAGTGAATCGGTATACGCCTTTTGCAGGTCTTCCTCTGTGGCTTCCGGGTGCATCGCCATGTAGTTCTTCCTGAAAAGATCGGTAGGGGTTTTATCCTGCATGGCATACTCAATGCCGATCCTTGTACCTGCTCCTGCGGTCGCCGAAGAAAGGTTCTTCACCCAATCAAGGAACAGAGTCTGGCTTCCGGTCCTTCTAAGAAGATCTTCCAGGCCTACCGCTGTTGCCATCGCGGCGGCGGACTGTGCCGCACCTGATACGGTGGAGACCCCGACGTTTCTTGCAAACTCGGTCCCGCTCATTAACCCTGTGGCAAGGCTTCCTGCCTGATGTGCGGCTGTGCTTCCGCCAAACAGGATACCGCCGGTTATTGCTCGCACTGCGAGTTTCGGTGCCTTGATGCCCTCCGCAGCGGCCCCAAGCGCTTCGCCTCCAAGGGCCATGGTGCCGATATTACCGGCGAGGCTACCTGCCCCAAAAGCATACGGATGCCGTTCCTGAAGGCCCTGCGCCTCTCTAAGTTCGTTTTCGTACATCTGGGCGGACTGTTTCTGCGCTTCTTCGTTGCCCGTCAATCTGGCGAGTGCCTGCTCCCCTGCGGTAAGCATGGACGGGATCCCGGTCCCCTGGAGCGCACCGGCGATTATCGGGTTGTGCCTGTCAAAGGTGCGAAGTTCACGGTCGCTCTGAGCCTTGTTGGCATTCTCAACCCTCTGTTTTGTCCAATCGGCAGCGGCATTCACTTCTTCCTGTGTGGAACTTCTGATCCCCTGCCCGGACTCCGGTGCTTCATCCATCATCTTTTTCAGTTCGGGGGTAATGTTCATTTCTCCCGTCTGCTGAAAGCGCCTGACTGCCCCGCCGACCTCAAAGGGCCTCGGTGCCTGATTTGCAAGTGCGCGGAGCTGGCTGTCGTCATAATATGCTTCCTGCTGGCGGTGGAGCTGGTCCGCATACTTATCCGCCTCGTCAATGCTATCGAACTTGCCAAGATACTGCCCGGTCTTGTAATACTGATCAATAGCCTGGTCTTCCGTAAGCTGGACAGGTCTTCCGTGTGCATCTCTTCCGATAGTGGGGACAAGGATCTCCTTCCCAGATTCGTCACCGAAAGACATGCTGTTCACGGTGGAAAGGCTTCCGTCGCGCTGCCGGTACTGCGGCCTGTTGTAAAGGTCGATATTCCCCTTCCCATACTGCCCCAGGGATTCCCCCAGACGATTCTGGACGAAGGCATCCATGGGAGTCTGGGTGCGACGATATGCATCTGGCATTGTCTGCCTTACAAGACCGGACAGCAATTCCCTGTCAGATGCGGATCTGGTCGGGGCAGCAGGCTGTGGAGTCTGAAGATTTTTCGACACAAACTGCCGGAAAGCCATTCTTCTTTCCGTCTGATCATCACCTTTACCGATAGCCTTCTTGTTCTCATGATACTGCAAAGAACCGGCAGGGGTGGTATCGGCAGTATGTATTACCTTTTTCCTTTTCGAGTATACCTTCTCGGTCTCATCGCGCATGCCAATCTGTCTTGCCATGTCTTACCTCCGAAGTCTCATCGCCTGTCTGATCGGGCTGAATACATTCTCTTCGTCTGCTTTCTTTTTGCGAAGTGCCGCATCCCTTTGCATCTGTGCAGGATTTGTACTGACGCCAAGTCCGGCAGAACGAACCAGCTCAAGCCCCTGTTCAGGCGTAATCAGTCCGGTAACCACGGCATCCTCAATGCTGTTATATTTTGCCTGGTCTCCAAGCTGTGCATTAACTGCATTGGCAGCAATATTACGATTAATGTCATATCCAAGCTGCGTTGCGAACGGTTGTCCTGTAATAACCTCGGCATTTGGCTTCCCGGAAGATTTTCTTCCACCACGGCCACGTCCACCACCACCAGACCCCCCTGCAAGCATTTCTGCCTGCATCTGTGCAGCAAGTGCATTGAGCTGTTCAACATCAGCAGGATCAAGCATTGACGCATAGTGAGAAGGTACCTGCTGCCCGGCATTTGCCATCTTCAATGCCATATTGAAGGCATTGTCATAATCGCTTAATGCGTCCCTCTCCTTCTGGTACTCCTTCTGGTCTCCGTACTCAAACTCCTGCCATGCACGGTTCGCACGGTCCTGGTATTCGTTCCAGTCCATGCCAGTGTCGAACTGGTACTGCCCCCAGTCGTTGCCATACATGTTCTGGTACTGGTTCGCATAGTAGTTCCGGTCGTTCATCCAGTCTCCGACGGTGTCGCGGTATCTCGCATAGTCGGTGTTATCAAGGCCGGTCACCGCACCAAGCTGATTGTATCTGTTCGCCTGTTCGTCTCCGTACATCTGGTACGCCAACTGCATGAGCTGGAGGTTCCGGTCGTTCATGGCCTCCATGGTGCGGTCGTACGCCTGTCCGGCAGCGGCAGTCGCCGCAGTGGAACCGTACCCGCCGGTCGCCGCCTGCATGGCACCCATGGTGTCTCTCATGCCCCTGTTGGCCTGTGCCTGGTACTGCTGTGCGTACTGGTTGTACAGGGTCTGGTAGTTCGCGTCCTTGTTAAGGTCGAACTTCTGATTCTGCGGATTAAGGATGCCGTCCAGGATGGTCTGGATCGTGCCTTCATACCGCGACTTGAACGGATCAGGCCGGTTCTCCTCGGTCTCCTTCATGAGGTCGTAGTATTCGTCAGTGTCCGCGCCGGTACGGAACTGCCGCCTCTGGAAGGTCTCATCGAAAGGGTTGTACTTTGCCCGGACATCAGACGCCGCATTCCTTGCCGCGACTTCTGCCACTCCTGCCGAAGGAGCCTGTCCCACAGTCACGTTGCCCAGTCCCTGTGTCACCGCCTGCGAAGGGCCGTTGAAGCTGATCGGGTTGCTCGGCATCCCCTGGATCTGCGACGCGGTAGGCGTCGGGTCGTTGTACCATCCATTCGGCGCCGCGCCGGTCCCGGAGGTTGGACGAACCACGCCGATGTTCCCGGACGTGGGATTCGCCGCAGTCCTGCTCACGTTGTTCCCGGAGGAGAGACCAAGGCCCTGCCGGATCTCATCCTGTGAGCGCTTATTCTTTTTCACTACAGTTGCCATTCTCTTTTTCTCCCTCTCCCTCTTCGGGATCTTGAAGGATCTGCTCGATAAGGCAGATCCGTTTGCAGTTCTCAATTCCCTTGACGCTTATCTGGTTCAAGAGCGAAAGTACGCTCTGAATCTGTGTTACCGTGTATCTAATATCCTTGCTCATGTCCTTGCCCTCATCGCCTTCCTGATCTGCTCTGTCTGGTACATCACTTCCGCTTCGGAACAGCTTCCTGCCGCCGGACATAGCGCCTGTTTCCCGCAGGAGGGATACAGCGCACACTTCCCGCAATGGTTCCGCGTCTTCGCCTTCCAGCGCTTCAAGACCGTCTGGTCATATCCCTTCGCGTAGATGGAACCGTAGTTCTCACCGTAGGGATGATGCTCACAGGGAGACAGGTGTCCGTCAGTGGTGATGCATGCTACCTTCCTGTTGTCCGCCATGCAGGACGTCCCGAAGCGAAGGACCGGGAACTTTTCTGTGCGTTTGCCAAGCTCCACCAGATGTTCCTCGACTTTCAGCAGACCACGGTAGTCATCTTCGTTCCCACCTTCGTACAGCATCGTGCAGTATGGGCGGACTCTTCTGATGTCCTTCACCGCGTCTGCCACCCTGATTGGCGCTTCCGGCCCTTCGCCCGGATGGTAATGCGTCCTCAGGTTCACCTTGATGCCAAGATCTGACAGGCGGTGCATGCTGTCCACCAGACGTTCCCAGGCTCCTTCCGGCAGTCCCTTGATGCGGTCGTACTCTTTGCCGGTGTCGTCCGCAGTGAGCTGGAGGTGGTCGATGTGCAACGCCTGAAGGAAATAATCTTCCACCTTCGGCAGCAGGTCTCCGTTCGTGAAGATCTCCGAAGTGAAGTCCACGCCTTCCTCGTCCAACCTGTCAGCGATGGTTCCGATCGCCTCCGTATTCATAAGAGGCTCTCCGCCAAACCATCTGATCCTGACCTCGTTGTCCCTGTTGCTGTGGGACATGATGTACTCCGCGACGTCCTCCGCTGTCTGCCTGCTCATGGTCATTGCCATGATGCCTTCCTCGTAGCAGTAGGTGCAGTGGGCATTGCACTTTGTCGTAGTGAAGATGATGAACTTCCGCTTAATCTGGCTTCCGGGGCCGTCCGCGTTCTGCAGCCACTTCTGCCGAACCATGTACGCGAGGATGGCCTCGTCCATCTCCTCCGGCACCAGGAACCATCTCTGTATCAGCGTCTCCTCGTCAGCATCAAGAAGCGCCTCTCCGGTCAGCGTGTTGTACTTCGCGTCTCCTTCCGTGATCACGAATCTGCTTTCCCGGAACTTCACGCCTGCTTCCGGCGTCTGCGTCCCAAGCACTCGCATGGCAAACTTGTTAGGGTCGTTCAGCACCTTCATCAGCAGTTATCTCCGATCTCATCAGTGCTTCCATCACACATGCAGTCGCACCCATCACCCGGACATCCGTCACTTCCGCAGTCGTCGCTGTCAGAGCAGTGCTGCCAGCACTCGTTCTCCACGGTGGAAAGTCTGTTGTCCAGCCACTGCAGCGTCCTTGTGATGTCCCACATGGTGCCGTCCTGTCCCTCGTACCATGAGTCGAGCAGGTACAGCCTGCGGAATCCTGCATCTCCTGTGCCGCCATTAATGCCTGCCTGGTCCGTATTCAGTGCCGGATTCAGTACGCTTCCGATCCAGTTGGTCGCCATCTTCCGGTTCTTGAACTCGAATCCGGGAACGCCGACCACGGTGACTCCGTCTTCCGCGATGATGAAGAAGTCGTTTGCCGTCCGTGATCCGTAGTAAGAAGCATAGATGTGACTTCCTTCGATGGTGGAGCCGGTGATGTTCCCGGTAAAGCGTCCGTTATTCGCTTCGATGCTCCCATCCAAACCCACTTTGAAGTTGCCGTTCACGGTAACGACGCCTTCAAGTTTTATCTTTGACGCCTCGATCTGTATCATCTCTTCGGACAGATTGATGGCGGAGACGATGCCGTCCTTTGAGACGTAGTTGAGCTGTATGCCCTGCAGCGTCGCCTCGATGGTGGCCTGCCGCTGTCCGTCCGTCACCATGGTGAGCCGCGCCAGTTCGGAGTAGTTCTCCTCCGGGTCGAGGTTGTTGAACATGTAGTCCAGTTTCCTCTCCTGCTTGATCAGGTACTCCTGCACCTTCTTTATGCTGTCGATGGATTCAAGGTCACTTACGGAACCAGGAGTGTAAACTGCCATTGATCTCGCTCCCTCCTTCCACCGTGATGCCCATTGCCAACAGTTTCACCTGTCCTTTGCCTTCCATCTTCCACCGGAAGCGGCTGCACCTCTGCGGCACGATGGGAATGTTGTATGTCTTCGCGGTAACGGAATGTACCGTACCGGCCCGGTGCCAGATAGGATCCTCGTCAAAGCGGAAGAAGACGTTCGCCTCTGCTCCCGCGTCCATCCACAGGCTGAAACGTGCCTTAGAGATCCACTTCGTATCGAGCATGGACTCCCGCAGGTCGCCGGACTCGATGCTCCACTCGATGAGGTCGGTGCTGCCGCCGGTGATGGTCCGCAATGTGTTGTCTCCGTCAACGTAGTACAGCTTGCCGTCCCCGAATGCAGTGAAACGGAACTGCACCGGGTCTTCCTGATACCACGCCTGGTATCTCTGGTCGTAGACAAGGAGCGCCCTCTCTCCGTCCTTCAGACAGGAAAGGTACAGCCTGCCGTCCTGAGAGCCTGAGACGCCCTCTGACAGGTCAGAGAGTATCTGGTCAGAGATCTTCTCCGGGGAGGCACCTGTGAAGCGGTAGACGCCTCTCCTGCCGATGTAGAACAGCACCTGGTCCGCCACGCAGAGTGAACCTGCACTGCCTTCCCTGACTCCCGGCATGTGCATCTCACTGAGCTGATAGTTTGAAGGCTTGTTGCCGTAGAGGATGTGGATGGCCTGCTCCTTGAAGAAGAGCACCTGCCCCATGTAACTACAGCAGCCGGTGAAATCTCCATCACTGCCGATGGTCACTGTGTAGCTGTCCGTCGCGATCCCCTCGTAGCAGTTCCAGTTTGTCGGGTCGCCCAGTTTGCAGGCATATACCTCATGGTTCTCACTGTTGCAGGCCCACAGCCGGTTCTCATGTTCGCAGACGAAGTCGAAGTCCTGCGACGTCCTCTTGATGGTGACGCCGGACGCCCTTGTGAACGACGTGCGCTTAACTGTCACGCCGGTCTGTTCAAATGACGTGCGGTTGATGGTAAGACCGCTGGACTGCGTGAACTGTGTCGCCAGAGTGCCGTCCACCAGTATGTAGTTCGTACCTGCCGCCCGGACAACGAAACTGCCATTGTACGAGGCGTTGGTGCATCCTGCGATGGTGACCTTGTCTCCCTCTGAGAACATCGTCCCCATGTCCTCTGCGTAGATCCGCGTGAGGTTGGAGCCTTCGTAATATGCGCTGAATGTCGCGGCACTGGACTGCGTGTAACTCTTCGCCGGGAACGGTGCGTTGATGATGACGTAGTCCGCTCCCTTTGCCGTCACTGCCTTGTTCTCAAAGTTCAGTGCGTCGTCCTTGCACCCGACCACCTTGAGGACGTCCAGCGGGGAGAAGTTCTCCTGGATGCCGGTGGCGATGATCTTCGTGCTCCCGCTGTCCGCAAGCATGCTGACCTTCCCGGTGAATCCGTTCTGGATCACGCCTGCGACCACGATGTAGTCGTCCCCGATCTCGGAGATGACCTTCGTGGCAGGCTTGCCGTCAACCAGGAAGGCCGCGTCATTCACGCCTTCAAACGTGACGCCGTCATACTGCCGGAGGACGTCGTCGATCCCGGCAGCAGTGATCTTAACGAAGGCGCTGTCCTTCGACAGTTCCGCGAAGGTGATCGTCCCGCTCTGGTTGTATGTGGCGTCCACACTGGTGACCTCGCCGGTCGCGGTGTTGTAGATCTTCTTATCCGGGAAAATGCATATATATGCACCCATGCCCACGATCTGCTTGTCTCCGTCCGTTACTGTCAGACCGGAGACCTCGTTCCCCTGGTAATAGCACTTGGTGCCGTCCACCCAGAAGAGTCCGTTCTTGTGGTACAGTCCGTGAGGTTTCGTTATCGTCCTCTCTGCGGTCCCTCTTGCCTCCCTTGTGGCGATGGCAGGGAAGAACCGCGAGGACATGTTCTGCATTGCGGAGAAGGTGTTCTCCTCGGTGATCAGGCGCTCATCGAGGCCTCCCCACTGACCTACTGTCCGCTCCCGCTTCTGGCCTATGGCGCGGACAGGGTCGTACTTACCAGAGGCAGTGAGGTAAGGTAAGCTCATGGCTCCTCGGTACATGGTTCCTGCGGTACTCCGCAGCGTATTCCTGCCATGCCGCCTGATGCATCGCAGCGTCCGCGTTGTAACGGTCCAGCTCCATGTTTGCAAAGTCCATCTGTGCCAGAAGATAGGTCACATAGACCGCCTTGTGTGCGTCCTCTACCAGCAGTGTGCGCTCCGCGTCCTCCTCGTAGTTGTAGGGGCCGTGCGGGATCTCCGGCGGATTCATGTACTCCTCTGAGGATTCCGCATGCTCCGGCTCCGCCCTGCTCACCACCTGGTCGTATACCTTGTGCTCGATCTCGTTCACCCAGCCGGTCTCCACTTCCTTGTCGAAGGCGTTGGGCCGTATCTGGTCAACGTATGCAATCAACTCAGCGAGTGTCATTGTTCTCACTCCTTTCGGTCGCCTCCGCGTCCAGGATCTGCACCATCACGTTGTCTGGGTACAGACCTCCGAACTGGCAGAACTCCGTGATGATGCTGTCGAGTGCGGCATTGATGGCGGGATCTCCGCCGGTCTCAACATAAATGTGGTGCGGGTCGTCATCGGGCCATATCATCCAGAGGGGGATCAGCTTTGCGTCTGCCCACATCCGCACCATGTTGGCGAGCGTGTTCACCAGGGTGCTGATCCCGGCACAGACAATGTCCTTCCCTTTCTCGTCATATCCTGCATGGCCGCTCACAATAAACTGCGCGGACCGCTCGTCCTGTCTCAAAGCGACTCTGATCATCGTACCTCTGTCGCCTCCTTCGCCCTCTGCGCGGCCTTCTCGTAGGTGCTCCCGCTACTCTGAGGTGCCACCGTGCCTCCTGCCTGTGGAACAGGTGCCTCATCCGGTGCCATGCCCATCTGCTGCTGAAGTGCCATCAGAGGTCTGGTATCGCCGTTCGCTTCCGCAAGTGCCTGCGCCAACTGAAGTTGCATCTGCTGTGCCTGCTGAAGCTGTTCATAAAGTGTACCGTTGTTCTGGATGGTCTCCCGGACCTTTTCCTTCCCCTCAAAATCCATCATGTCGATTGTGGCGAGTGCCTGGTCGCTTAACTGAGGATTGAAAAATCCCAACTGATAGAACTGCAATGCCAGTTCGTTCTGTGCCGTTCTGGAATAGGGATTGCTCCTCTGGGCCTTGATGTTGATGTCGAACACAGGCTCCTTCGTGCTGAAGTCCATACCGAACTCAGTGATGGTCTGTGCCTGCATCCCTGCGTTGTTGAACTCAATATACTCAGGACTGCCGTTCGCGCCGGTGATGCGGAAGGCGCGGGGGATGTCGTAGAACTGCCGCACCAGTTCCACCACGATCTGGCAGATCTCGGTGTATGCCCGGTAGGAAGTTTTGATCATGTCACGGGAACCTTTGGAACCTGCCTCCTGAAGCGCCGCGATGGCAGAGGCAGCGGTCACGCCGGATACCGTGCTTCCCTGTGAGAAGTCCCTGTTCCCGGAGGTCTCCTTCAGCTCGTCGATCTTTGCCTGGAGCACCGCAAGTGTGTTCCCGGATAGCTCCTTAGTCTCGATGGGCCGCAGGTTGTCCTCGTTGGGAGAGCCGGAGGTATGCACGATCTGGCGGGTCGTGTCGAGGAACTCCTCCTCATTGACGCCTGCGCTATCCTTCTGGAAGTATCTCGGCTTGGATGCCCAGATGGCGTTGTCCAGGATCGCGCCGTCCAACCGGTCGATAAACTCCTGCGGGTTCCGCATGACGTCGATGTAGCCGTATCCTGCCGGGGTCCCGCGCTCCTCAAAAAGTACGTCAAACGTAAAGGGATATTTTCCGTGTCGATAAAATCCTTCTTCCGCGTACTTCGGGTCGTCCTCTGAGGCGTAGAGAATGACGTCGTCCACATACTGGACATAGTGCAGGACGTCGCCCCTGCCGTGATTCACCTTGTAGTACCAGTCAACCACTACGGACTTGTGGGACGTGTCAACATGGTCGTCGTAGTGGTACTGCTTCTGTGTCAGGCCGGACTCCCTCAGTTTCCCCTTCAGTTCCGGGTGCTCCGCCTCAAGCTGGTCATTGTCGCGGAGGGTCAGCAGGAACACGTCCTTGCTGTCCTGGATGTTCTGGATCCCCGGCTCCCAGTACATATTGAGCACGTCAATGGGTCTGATGTCGATGTCCCCGATGCCGTTCTGAAGCGTCGGATTGTAGAAGACGCCATAGACTCCGACTCCGTTCTTCAGCTTGTCCCACCAGGCGGAGCTGTAGGTCGCCTCAAACTGGCAATTATCCATGATCACCGGAATCACGGAAGACAGCGTCTTCGCGGCCTGCTCGTCGTCCCTTGCCCTCGGAAGCACCGCAGGCTCCGGGAAGTTATCCATCGCATCGGCATGTTTCATCATGATCGAGTTAAAGAGCCAGCCGCTCACCGGTTTCGCGCCGAAGTTCTGGCGCTTGTTCTCAAGTGATCGCGGATTGTGCTTGAAGTTCTCCCAGTGCAGGAACTTCCACCAGTCCTCGTTCTCGATTATCCGCGCATCATAGTTTGCCTTTCCCTCTTTGTACCGCTCAAGCCTGTCCTGTGCGGCCTTCAGCTCGGCTTCCCCTACAGCGCGGGTCCTCACCGGGGCAGCGGGAGTCGGCCTCGCGTCTGCCAGAGAGACCGGCTCGGTGTTGATAGGTATATCAGCCATATATTCCTCGTCCTCCTGTGTATTGATGTCTGTCTGCCCAGAGGTTCAACGGGTCGCTCTCCGGCGCTTCCTCTGTCAGAACAGGTTTCGGGTTCAGCGGATTCTCCATACAGACATAGCGGATGCTGTCGTACAAGTGATCTTCCATGGTCGTGTCCACGTCCTCCGGGTGCCGCTCGTCATAGATGAGCACCGGCAGCGTCCTGATCACGTTCACGCAGGACTTGAAAACGTACATCATCGGTATCCCCATGCTGTCGAACGCGAGGCGGTAGTGCATCTGCATGAGGCCAGCGAGGCGGGTGTGGTCTCCCTTGCTGAAGTACACGCCTTCCTGCTCCATCATGGACGCGATGCTCTCGCCGGTGGTGTTCTGCCAGATGGCAGGGTCCGCGATGCCGATGATCCGCTTCCCCTTAAGGTATGGGTCAGTGCTCTCGATCTCCCGGATCTTCCGCGCAATCTCTCTCGGTTCCATCTGTACGCCGGTGTCCGCCTGCCTTGTACATCCGTAATATTCCTTGAAGAGAAACATCCTGCCGTAGTGGTCAATCGCGATCCAGACCGTCGCAAATGGTTTTGAATAACCAAAGTCGAATCCCCGGAAGATCTTCATGCTGTCGTCCAGGTGGAAGTCGTCGATAACATGCGTCCACCTCCGGTCCTGGTAGTGTTGCGGGTCGTTCCTCCACTCCGCGAAGACCTGACCTACAAATGCGTTCCAGTCTCCCTCAAGCCACGCCTTCCGCAGTGCTTCCGGCAGTGCTTCCAGTTCATGGACGTACTCCGGGTAGGCAGTCATGAGTGCTGTGTTGTCGTATACTTTGGACTGTATAAAGCTATAGTCCTCCGGGCGCTCTCCGCCGATGTAATCCTTGTCGATAAAGATTCGCTTTATAAATGCATGTCCCTTTCCGCCGGGGTTGCATGTGTAGTAGATCCTCTTTGGGAACTTGTTCACGCCACGGACGCAGGCGGTGAGTTTTTTTATATGCTCTTCCGGGAGCTGCGTCGCCTCATCTATGAACAGGACGTCCACCTCTAATCCCTGATAGCGTCCTATGTCCCTTTCGGAGTCCAGGTAGCCAAACAATATCTCACTCTTGTTTGGGAAGTGGATTTCCTTCCTGCTGTCGTTGTACTTTGCAATCTCTCCCTTGCCGCCGCACCGGAGCAGTTCCTTAAGAGGTTTTATATGGTTCGCGATCAGTTCCGGGTACGTCCGGCGAATGATCATTACCTTGATGCCAGGATTATAAAGGCACAGCCTCACCGCTTTCGTGCGTACTGCCCACGACTTTCCTCCGCCCCTGCTGCCGCCATACCCAACGTGCTTGTGGTGGTCCTTGAGGAACAGTTTCTGTTTCTCTGACGGTTTACCCAAATAAAGGTTAGCCATTGTATTCTGCCCCTTCAGGATCATCGTCCACGATATGAATAGTGGTGTCGATGTCCTCGATCTTCATTGCCTGGAACGGTTTTCCATTCGCCTGCTCGATGATAGTCTTGGCGGCAAGGATTCTTGCAGACGCAGGCTGTGTTTCGTCTGTCATGATCTCCACCAGTACACCAAGCGCCTGCATGGACCGTTGTTCACAGGCCTCCTTAAATTCCTGCGATCTGGCCTTCCTTCCAGCTCTCTTGTGTGGAGTATGACCTTTTACGAACCTCCCGGAACTGTCCCTCTCAACCATTTCAGTTCCAGTTTTTGTGGTGTTTGTAGTCTCGTCCTTCTTTTCCATGCTCCCATCATGCCCTTTTTCGCAGTTCCGGTACGCCCTTTGCCAATAAAAAAGGCCAGTCTTTCGACTGGTCTCACCTGTTTAGCTTCTCCCAATTCTTGTAACATTCGCATTGCCGGTATCCATCAATGCTGTCGCAGTTCTGCCGTTTGAATTTCATGAGATCGTTAAAGCCTTTCCTTTTCACCATCATGGACGAACCAGGGCCGGGGTCCATGCAGTTGCACAGGATCCCGGCGATCTTGTTGTTGTCAGACCGAACGATGCGCTCATAAAGAGGGCATCTGGCCTTCAGGTTCTGGTTCGCGTAAAATCCCACCTTACTCCTCCTGTCCCCCTTCGTACTCTCCAAGTGCCGGGTATGGCGATCCGTTCCAATCGTGATACTTTCGTGCATCTTCCTTTGTTACCGTCTTGATGCATATCGCAGACCTGTCGTCTATTGCCATCGGGCAATCGTGGCAATGGACATGACCTGTTTTGTCTCTGCGGCTGAATACCCGGCAAACGGTCTCCTGCTCTTTAGTCAGTTTCATCCTGTTTCCCTTCCATATCATTCGGTCTTATCAGAGGAGTGTATCCAAGCTGTAAACATTTCATCATTGCAAGCTCCTTCACATCTTCGGGCATTGATGTAATGTATTGCACCGCTTTGTATACTCCCGCCGCCATCACCTTCCAGTTCTTCGGCATCTTTACGCCGTACCGCTTGCAGTATGCTTTGACTTTACTCAGGTCATCCGTTTTCACGAAATGGATAAAGGCGACATCTCGTTCCTTTACGATGTCATCCATCCTGTCCCCCTTTGTATTCCTGACTGAGCCATTGCTTTATGAATCCGTTAGTTTCAAACAGATACTCATAAGGTTGCCCAAACACTTCCCGGAACTTTATGCCGTTCGTCATGATCGGATGCTCTGCCGCCCACTGCATGATGGTGTGTTCAGCTATTTTTGGGTATTCAATTATCAACCTTGAGCAAATGCTTCCATCATTTGTCATTGGGCATCCTTCGCACACCTCATACGAATCGCACATTCTTTTAAAATTCTTTGCCACCGTTTGAAATTCAGCCATCCTGTCCCCCTTCCCGGCGATTCCATGCGTCTATCTTTGCCTTATCGAATCGGTTGCAAAGCGGCGTATCAAAAGACACAATCGCACCACATCCACGATGATTCTTGCAGTAAAACATTTTCATTGGCAATACAAGGTTCATAAAATCAACCTCGCTTCCGCAAAACGGACAACACTTAATTTTTTCCATCTTGTCCCCCTTCCCACGGTTTCGGCACTAAATATTTTGCCCACCGGGTTTTCATCACCTCTGGCGGCTTCTTCTGAGGGAACATTTCAATCTGTGCTGTGTTGTCCCTCAGAATCTGCCGTTTTGAGTTACACCGTTGCCAATTAATGTCTCCTGCGATTCCTTCGCACTTCCATCCACTTGCCTTGAGGCTTGCACCGTTCTCAGTTTCAAGGATGTATGTCTGTATTTTTCGGAATCCCATGTCCTTTGCGATTCTTGCACACGCACCGTAAAGCATTGAGCATCCGTTTCTGATGCCGTCCGTGCATAACCTTGCGACCTCAAGCGTTAAACCATCATCGGCATTTCTCGCTACAGGATTGGAGCATATTGCCACACCATGCAATTCTTCACCTTGATACAAAGCAATAGCAAAACGGCATCCTGTTTTTTTGCCATGATGTCTGTGATGTTCTTCGACAAAGGCATTGGCGTTTTTGATGCTGATCGGTTCAATGTGCATCCGTATCACCTTCCCACGGTTTCGGCAGTGGCATCCATGCGACCACTTTCCAATATGCCCTTGCTCCTGTCAGTTCCCACCGCTTCAACCGTTTCTGATATTTGGCGTATGTTACTCGCTTGGTTGTCCCATCATACGCCGTGACGGTATATGTTCCCGATTCCTCTGGAAACCTTCCACTGCCCCACGGAATCCACCCCGGCTGTTTCGGCGTGACGGACGGCAATTGTTTAATCTCGTTCTGCATATATCTGTTATCAACGGCATCATTTAGGTCATGTGAACTGTAATCAATCAGCCTGAGAACCTCGAATCGGCTCACTGCATCCTCGCACCTCGGCTGTGCGGACGGCATGAAATATTCTTTTAAGAATTCCGACAGCACCTCTGGTTTGTAAGTCCCATAACCAATAAACTCTTGTCCGTTTTCTGTATACTTGATTGAAAAATAAGGTTTTCCCTCGTACTCTGGATATGCACTGATTGATGGATATTCAACAATGATCCCTTGGAATACTCTTGCGTTTCGCTGTCCCGGCTGTGCGGACGGCAGATGCTTAATGGCATGTACCATATCCTCATAATGCACATACGGTATATAGTGTTTGTCATCGTCATATCTAACCAGCTTGCCATCCGGGTCACATCCGAACTTGTCCCATGTTTCCATGGCATCCAACGCCGCCTGTCTGCTGATTAGATCACTCATTCTTCTGTCCTTTCTTCCCTGTATGGCTCTGGATAATCGTCATCCGTAACGTTCCTTTTCTCCCACAAATGGCAGTACCCATCTTTCGGCAACGCATAACGTTCTTCTATCGGGCATCTGGTTCTCCCGTCTGCATACCATCCACCGTTATTTGCTGTCCTGCCACAATTAACACAAGTGCGTTCTGGCTGTGCGGATGGCACCCGCTCAATCGCCTTGTAGATGTCATCTGCTTTGTACCACGCCTGATGCTCTGCACTGTTTGCGCCGTGAACCATTTCGCCATTTCTGTTGATGTGATACCAGTCAACGCCCTCTATGGCATCAACGACAGCCGCTCTGCTGATGCAATCCTCAACTTGTACAGTATTTGTACCAGTTGGCTGTGCGGACGGCAGATTCACAATCTTGTTCAGACAATCCGAAATAACATACCTGTCAGAATCAAGCGGTCTATATATCTTCATTTTGTTCAGCGCATCAATCGCCGCCGCCCTTGAAATGGTATCATCCTTCATGGTGGTCACCGCCCTTCTCTTTAAACATCGCCCTCTTCATCATATCGAAATACCGAAATTGCACATCTTCATCCGGGCTGTTGAATCTCAAACAGTAATGCCAGCAGATTACTTCATCTGTAGTCGCATCTCTCAGTGTCAGGAGCATATCAGACGGAAATTTTGATATATCGAATCGCGCATTTTCCGTGGCATCCTCAATCGGACAGCCGCCATTCTCAGGGAATTCCGGGAAACCGTCTGGTCTTTCCTTGTGCGCTCTGCACCGATAGCACCAATTATCTTTAAACACTTCAAACTCTGTGCCGTTTGAAAACGGCGTTGATGGCGTTTTACTCATGGCGTTCACCTTCCTTCCAAAAGATTTCCTCAACGATCCGCAATGCCATTTGCAATCCTTCTACCATCATGATTGCGTTGGTTTGCACCTCATGTGAGTGTTTATCACTGTTCTCTCGCAGTTCCGCAATCTCCGCATTGATTGCCGTACGTATGCGGTTTAATGTTTCGTCAGTCATGCGCTTCACCGTCCTTCCGTTCTCCATGACTGCAAAAATCATCTTCACTTGTGCCGCCATAAACCCAGCCAAGACACTTAAAAAACAGTTTTCCATCTTCGTCAGTGCCGCTGTCAAAGTATTTGCAGTCCT
>Ga0256405_10002453_pt1 | contig 42588 bp, 37 predicted proteins | sample RumenRJG_02DNA_FD_189096 | JGI IMG/M metagenome (GOLD analysis project Ga0256405, IMG submission 189096) | Bovine rumen microbial communities from Lethbridge, Alberta, Canada - RJG_02 | ecosystem: Host-associated > Mammals > Digestive system > Stomach > Rumen | place: Canada: Alberta... | reverse complement strand
ACTCTCATTGTACCAAAGAGGGAGAGTTTTGGTATAACCTTCGACGCGCACCCGCATAGCGGGTGGTTTATTTGTCTCGTGCGCGTTGCGCACTCGACCGGCTCATAAGCCGCAATGAGAAAAATGCCCGCAGACACCAGTCTGCGGGCATCAGGTTTATGAAAGGAGTAAGATCATTATACGTCATTCCTTACAAGGTCTTCCAGGGTCTCCCCTTTTACCGCTACATAGCTCTCATTTCCGCCCCTTAACATGATGGTAGCGGGTATAGGAAGTTTGTTATAGCGGGATGCCATGGAGTAGTGATATGCACCGGCTGTGCATAAGGCGATGGTATCTCCTCTTCCCACAGACTCGGGAAGCATCACGCCCTCCTGAAGGATGTCCCCTGATTCACAGCAGCGTCCTACTACGGATGCCTTGAAAGTACAGGGCTCATTCATCTTATTGGCAACATAAAGAGTATATGCCGCCTTATAGAGAGCGTATCTCGGGCTGTCAGGCATACCGCCGTTAACGGATACGTAATTCTTGTATCCAGGGATCTTCTTGACGGTTCCCGCAGTGTAGAGGACCATACCGGCATCAGCTACGATGGATCTTCCGGGTTCCATATGGATCTCAGGAAGTTCCAAGCCCAGTCTTTCGCAAGTCGTCTTGACCGCTTCAGATACCTGTCTTACCTTGGTATCTATATCCAGATAGGGATCTGTATCAACGTATCTTACGCCGTAGCCGCCTCCGAGATCCAGCTCATCAGCCGTGTAGCCAAGCTTGTCGCGGCATTCAGCCACGAACTCGAGCATGATCACAGCAGCCCTTTCGAATACATCCTCGGTAAATACCTGGGATCCCACATGGCAGTGGAAACCTTTAAGTTCAATGTGAGAATTCTTCAGGGTTTCTTTGACTATCTCAAGGGCCTGACCAGTCTCTATGGCTGTTCCGAATTTGGAGTCCACTTTACCGGTAGCGTCAGCCTCAAAGGTATGAGGGTCGATACCGGGAGTGAGTCTGAGAAGCATTTTCTGTTTTATACCCCTTCTGCCTGCTTCCGCTTCCACGGCCTTGACTTCCTCTATATTATCGGCAACGAAATATCCTACGCCGTGATCCATGGCAAAGGCAATATCCTCATCCGTCTTATTGTTGGAGTGGAAATATGCTTTTTTCAGATCAAAGCCGGCCTTATATGCCGTGTATATCTCTCCCGAAGATACGACATCTATTCCCATGCCCTCTTCAGTCATTATCTCATAGATACGTTTGAAACTGTTGGCCTTGGACGCATAGAGAGGAATGGCCCTTTCATCAAAATATTTCATGAAAGCATTCTTATATGCTCTGCACTTCTCCCTTATCTTATCTTCGTCCATCAGATACACAGGTGTGCCGTATTTTTTTGCAAGTTCCACGGTGTCCTGTCCTGCGAACAGGAGGTGTCCGTCTTTTGATATTTTTAAATTATCACAGATCATCCAATCACCTGCCTTTTAAATAATCATTATACATTATTTGTATATATTTTAATCGTTTTAAGCGTTCTGTGCAATCTTCTTTTGGAGCCAGTCCTTGCCATCCACGTAACGTGATACGATGTAGGATACTACGTAGTCTCCTGCGGAGTTGATCATGGTTGCCGGAGGATCAACAAGGTTTCCTATAGCTACCAGGATAGGGAATGCAAGCTCGATCTGTGTCGGGAAGAAGATGGAGCAGATGATGTATTCTCCGATGTATCCGCCTCCGGGAACTCCGGACATTCCTACGGATGAAAGAACAGCTACGAGAACGATAGGAATGAGCTGTCCCCATGAAAGAGGCTGACCGAATACTCCGAGTACGAAAGCAATCTTAAGTACGCAGGAGAAACAGGATCCGTCCATGTGCATCGTAGCGCCCAGAGGAAGTACCATCTCAGATACGTCCTTGGAGATACCGGTCTCTTCTGCTACTTCCATATTGGTAGGGATGGTAGCAACAGATGAGCAGGTACCGAGGGATACTACGGCAGGTCTTGCGATGTGTGAGAACATTACCTTTACAGCTCCCTTGCCGCCGCCGAAATATGCAAACAGAGGGAACGCTGTGAAGATATACACGAAGCAAAGCGGATAGTATACGAGCATTGCACGGCCATAGGACTCGGTGATCATTGAACCGTAGTCAGCTACCAGGCCTGCGAAAATAGCGAAGAATGCAATAGGTGCATAGTATGTAACGATCTTTACGAACTTCAGCATTACTTCTGTCAGTCCGTGAAGGAAATTCGTAACGACGCCTTCTCCGTTCTCTGCAAGGTTAGTTGCGAATCCGAACAGCAGTGAGAAAACGATGAGAGGAAGCATAGCTCTTCTTGAAAGCAGTCCTACGAAGTCATTTGCTGTGAAGAAGTTTACGATCATGTCGCTGGTGCTTGCATACTCACCCATCTCTTCAGCTTCAATGTTTTCCCAGGGTGTAAGTACGGGCGGGAAGATCTTCATAAGTATGAACATGATGACGGCAGCGATAGCGCCGGTGATCACGAAAGTAGCAACTGTGGTCCCGAGAATCTTACCTGCTCTCTTTTTTGACTTCATGCCGGCAATGGATCCCGCAATGGATGCAAATACCAAAGGAACTACTATACAAAACATCATGTTAATAAAGACTTTTCCAAGAGGGCTGATGGCAGCCGCAAATCCCGGCGCTACCCATCCTGCAACACAACCAAGGATCATTGCTCCGATCAGTATTGCAAGGAAGCGGTAGTTCTTCATTACTTCATTCTTTTGCATTACAATTCACCTCCAATTATAATTCCAGTTCTTCATCAAGGACATCACCTTTAGCTACTATGTTGGTTGGTCCTTTCAGATAAATATTATTTATATGACCAGGGTCTTTTTTGTCCCTGTCGATATCAACGTTCAGCCGTCCGCCTCTCACGTCTACTTTGACGTCCTTTCCCGACACCAGACCTTTAAGCGTGAGCGCTGCGACAACGGACCCCGTCCCGGTGCCGCAAGCGTAGGTAAAGTCTTCCACGCCTCTTTCATATGTTTTCTCGATAATATGGTCGTCTCCTATCAACTCATAGAAATTGACGTTTGCTCCTTTGGGGTATCCTTCATAAAACCTGATGGATCTTCCAAGCTCAAAGAGCTTATCCAAAGGATACTTTTCCAAGTCCTTTATCTCTACAACGCTGTGGGGTATGCCGGGATCACCGAGTTCCACATAAGATGCGCGGACACTCTTGTTCCCCACTTTGATCTCCTCGTCAAGTTTGATTACGCTTGGATCGTTCAGCCTTATTTTGTATGTGCGTTCAGAGATCCTTTTGCCGGTCACAAGGCCCGCAGTGGTTTCTATCCTCTGGGTCTCACCGGACAGCCCAGTCTCGTAACCGTATCGGCATATGCAGCGAGCGCCGTTTCCGCACATTTCTCCCAAACTTCCATCCGAATTAAAAAACAACATCTTAAAATCTGCTTTATCTTTATATTCCTCAGAAGGTTGAGCTACCACCATAAATCCATCTGCGCCGATAGACAAATGCCTTTCACACAAGGTCTCCGCTATATACGGAAACTTTTCAGCCGGAATATTACCTTTAAAATTGTTTATGATAATGAAGTCATTTCCGGCGCCGTTCATTTTCCAGAATTCCATAATTATCTCCTATCTTATGCCCTCATATTCATCTTTAAGCATGGAGTAATACATTCTTCCGACATACTCTCCATTATAGTAAAAATAATCCCTTAGAGTCCCTTCGTATGTGAAGCCGCACTTTTCGATCACCTTTTTTGATGGTAAATTGATGGTCTTTGTGCATATTTGTATTTTATGAAGACCTATCTTCTCAAAGCCATATCCTATAAGTGCTTCGGTAGCTTCCGTAGCATAGCCCTTGCGCTGGAATTCAGATCCTATGCAATATTCTATCTCAGCAAAATTATTTTTTGAGTCCACAAGGAAAAAGGCGATCTGGCCTATACACCCGTGTCCATCCTTGTCCGTTACGGCCCATCTGTAATAGTCACTTCTCTCATATGAACTGATATACTTATTCAGTAAGCCATGTACCTCATCAAGTGTTTTATAGACCGGTTCTGCATACATGAACTGGATATTCTCGTCAGCGACCCAGTATCTGAGCATCGCCTCTGCATCCGAGTATTCAAAAGGCTTGAGTATAAGGTTTTCCGTTTCGATCGGCAGCGTTCCACAGTGCTTCAACATTTCGATCACCTGCCCGTCTATCATTTTCAAACCCCTTTATCTCATTAAAAAGCAAAAACGATGCCAAGTCACAAAACCCTTGAAAACCGGGGGTTTTGTGTTTGCATCGTTTATTATTCGGCAATATATTCCCGATTTCAGGAAAGCTTTTCCTTAATTCGGGAAACTATAGATTGTATTTTTTTATTTTTTCATAAAATGCAGTTTTGCTGATCCCAAGCATTTTTATGGCTTCCGCATTCTTTCCGCCATTGCTTTCAATAGCACGTAAAAGCAATTTTTTCTCTGTTTCCTCCAATGTATGCTTCAGATCGCCGTCCGTCATGGCAGCCGGTTCATCCGGCTCATCATTTAAAGACGGTTCAAAATCATCCAGTGCCAGATAATCTTCATAGATCATCGGAGCCTCGCACATCGCAACCGCTCTCATAATGACGTTTTCAAGTTCTCTGACATTTCCCGGCCATGAGTATTCCATGATTTTTCTGTAGGCACTTTCGGAAAGCGTTTTAAGCTCTACTCCGTTTTCCCTGCATGCAGCCTCAAGGAACAGATCCGTCAATTCTCTGAGATCTCCCTTACGCGCTCTTAATGGCGGAATATAAATAGGGAACACATTGAGCCTGTAGTACAGATCTTTACGGAATCTGCCCTCATTTACAGCCTTCTTTATATCCATATTGGTCGCAGCAATTACCCGCACGTTTACGTCTATGGGCTTAGCAGATCCTACACGATATATCTTTTTGCTTTGTAACACCTGAAGAAGTTTCACCTGCGAAGTTAAAGGTATTTCTCCGATCTCATCCAAAAAGATCGTTCCGCCATTGGCTTCTTCAAAATATCCGACTTTGCCCTTTGCCAGCGCGCCCGTGAAAGAGCCTCCAACATATCCGAATAACTCGCTTTCAAATAAGTTAGGCGGAATAGCGCTGCAGTTTACTTCCACAAACGGTCTGGAGCTTCCGCTCAGGTCATGGATCTCTCTGGCTAACCTTGTTTTACCTGTACCGCTTTCACCGGTGATAAGCACACCGAATCTGCCTTTGGACGCCCTGAATGCCATCTGCCTGACCTCAAGGATCTCGGGAGTACTTCCGCTGAGTCCCTCTGAATCCTCGAAGATGCTTTCTCTTATGTGCGGCAGCCTCTTGGTCCTCTGGTATTCTTCAAGCTGCTCTATTAGCTTATTACGGCCTTCAGCCAGATAAGCGAGAGAGGATGCATCCATGATGGTGATGTACACTCCGTCATATCTGCACCACTGCTTACTTCTGATGATATTACAGTAAAATCTCCTCTTATATATCTCAAAAATACCATCATAGAACTCATCTTTTTTGCTTTTTAGCATTTTATCAATGAGTTCTACGAATTCTTCCCCGAAAATGCTGTCCTTATATGGTGTGCCGATAATGCGATCCTTCTCAGTTCCTCCCTCTGTGAGTTTTGCCAGGAAGGCTTTACCCCTCAGGAGTTTTCCTATCTCTTCCCTGCGATATCCGTAGCCCCTGGCCTGGAAAAACTTCACGGATCCTGTCTTACCGTCCAGCACCACCATATGACCAACAGCTTCAAAGTATGACATATAGTAGGCTTCATCGTTAACTCTGATCTTTATCGTCTGTCTGCCGAAATCTATCAGACTTTCTATATCCTGTCCGTTTCTGACAGTCTTGAGGACCAGCTCTCCGTTAGGGTTGTAGTTGGACGCGTACTTATATTCCGGTCCGTTTTTTCTTCCGGTATTGATGCTGCTCAGACCGGATGAAGAATAAACCCCTACCGCAAGGATCGCATCGCCTTCTTTGATATCCTTATCCTTTATGCCTATGTATTCCAGATCCTCAAGTTTAAGGTCATCGTCGTTTCCGATGTCATTATCCGCTATGATCACGATATCGCCGTCAGAAATAATGCCTCCCTCGTGTACGTTGTCACTCTCAAGGATTATTCCCGTGACCTTTCTGGCCAGTCTGGAATATGCACGGATCACACCCTTTTCATCTATATAGATCAATCCGCGTCCGCTGTTCTCTATAATGTTTTCAATGGTGCTGATATAATCATCCATTCCATTACCCCTTAAACATATGATTTCATCATATCCCGTGATATCTCTTAGCCTCTTCGCAGTCTCTGGTTATCTGTTCGCAGAGTTCTCCGATGGAGGCAAATTTCGCTTCAGGTCTCGTCATCCTGATGAATTCCACCCTGATCTGCTTTCCATAGAGTTCTTTGTCGAAGTTGAAGACATGGGTCTCGATGTTCTTCCTGAAAGCCCCTACAGTGGGCTTTACGCCCACGTTTGTGATCGAAGGGTATCTGACTCCGTTATATACCAGATAAGTGATGTAAACGCCATTCGGGGGCGTTACCATGGTCTCGTCGATCATGATATTGGATGTGGGGAAGCCTATGGACTTGCCCAGCTTATTTCCTACCACCACTTCTCCCCCGATGGTGTAGTTTCTCCCAAGAAATCTGTCACACTCATCGATGTCTCCGGATCTTATGAGCTCCCGGATCAGGGTGCTGGACACCACCTCGCCGTCCACCATGACCGGTGGCATCTCGTGAAGTCTGAATCCATACTCCTCTCCCAGACGCCTCAGCGTCTCCGTATTTCCCGCAGCCTTGTATCCGAATCTGTAGTTGAAACCGCAAAACACATCCTTGGCATGGAACTTCTCCAAAAGAAGATCTCTGACGTAATCCGCGGGCTCCATGGTCATTATGTCCTCGTTGAACTCGATGTCGATGTAATAGTCCACCCCCAGGCTCTCGATCAGATCCCTCTTCTCATCGGAATAGATAATGTTCTCCACATGTTTTGCTCCGGGGATCAGATTCTTTGGATGGGTGGAAAAGGTAAAGACCGCCGCCTTCTCAGGTATGCCCTGGGATGTCTTTTTCCTGGCTGTGCTGACCGCTTCCTTTATTATGGCCTGATGTCCCAGGTGGACTCCGTCGAAGTTTCCGAGGGCCACCGAAGTATCCGGCATATCTGTGATCTCTTCAAGTTTCGTGTATATCTTCATGTTTTTCTTTCTGTTTTCAGGGATGCTGCCTGAGAAAAACCTTATCCGCCACCAGCTTGTGATATCTGTCGTTGTGGACGGCAGTTCCCACGAAGACGCGGCTGCCCGCCTCGTCGTCGTAATATATCCTGTACGTTCTTAAAAATTCCGAATGAAGCTTCAGCCCTGCATGGGAGCCTTCGTTCCTCTCCCGCTCCTCGCGGTCATAACGCTCCTCTTCTTCGCTGAGCCTTTCGATCCAGGGGGCCTGCTCCGGCTCCTTGAGTATCTCACATTCCCCGTAGCCTATGTGCCAGCCGTCAAAAAACCTTCCGGCCGTCTGCCTTGATACCAGCACCTCCCCCAGTTCTCCCAGAGGATAGTCGATCCCGTGAACGAATATCGTAAGAGGTTCGGGTATCACCTCTCCGAATCCGGAATGCCTCCTGATCCTTAGGGGCTCTCTCGTCTCTATCTCGATCAGACCGGCCTTTTCAGCAGCCTCCGCCAGTTCCATCACCGTCACCGATTCGTCCTGAACGAACGTCCCGGAACCGGTCCTCCTCAGCCCGCTCATGGCCGCTCCGCAGCCCAGCGCTTCACCAATGTCCCGGACTATGGATCTTATATATGTTCCTTTGGAGCACCTTATGGTGAGCCTGACTTCAGGCAATTCCACGCGATCCACTGATATCCTGTCTATCCAGACACGTCTGGATCTTATCTTCTTCATAAGGTCCTCGGGCATCTCCTCGTCGGAATGCATGTACTCGTAGAGATGCCTTCCATCCACCCTGACAGCGGATGCCAGCGGCGGAAGCTGGGATATCATTCCGGAAAATGATCCGTCAGCGTTTCGAGTCACCTCTCCGTCAAAGAGAGAGCTTACTGCGCCCCGCAGATCCTCTTCTGAAACATCTCCGCATCCGGATTCCTCCAGCACATTTCCCGTTACGTCCAGGCTGTCGGTCCTCAGACCCAAAATAAGGGAAGCCTCATAGGTCTTCAAATCTCTGTCGAGATACTCGTTTATCCTTGAGGCTCTGTTTATCAGCACCGGAAGCACGCCCTCCGCCATGGGATCCAGAGTACCGGTATGTCCGATCTTCCTGATGCCGATGATCTGGCGCAGCTTGTATATGACGTCGTTGGACGTCATTCCACCGGGCTTATACACATTTATTATTCCGTCCTTTACCGGATCGGTCATTTTTTCTCCCATTCCTTCAGTTGCTGAAATAGTTCTTCAGGTCGTCTAAGATGATCCTCTCTGCCTCGGCCAGGCTCATGTAGAGGGTGGCCCCTGCGGCTCTCAGATGACCTCCGCCTCCGTGCTTGGAGGCAAGGCTTGCCACGTCCACAAAATACTTGGACCTGTACGACACCCTTATCACATTATTCTCAACTTCTCTGAGAAAGACGGAGACCTCCACGCCCTTGACTGACCGCATCTCTCCGACTATCTCGTCAGTTTCTCCGGCCCTTACGCCCATGGCGTCCAGCTCCTCTTTGGACAGCGTCGTGACCGCCCAGCGGCCGTCTTCAGATACCGTCATCTTATTTATGGCATAGGCTGTTATCCTGACCTGTTCCTCCCTCTTGCTCTCATAGAGCTCAGTGGAGGCACGGACGAAGTCGCATCCCCAGGATGAAAGCTCGCTCATGATCTCCCAGCATTCCCGGTTGGTATTGGAATACTGAAACCTGCCCGTGTCAGTAACGATGGCAGAAAACAGGCACTGGCCTATATATCTGTCGGTAACTGCCCCCTCTATCAGGCTGAGAAGCCAATACATGAGGACTCCGGCCGCCGCGGCGTCCGGGTCGATCATATTAAAGTCTCCCAGGGGCTCCTTCAATGAGGTACCATGATGGTCCAGGACCAGCTTCACCGGCGCCCCAAGGAACTTGTCCCTGTAGGCCGGGAACCTTTTGAGTTCTCCGCAGTCGACGGCCATGGCCACATCCAGATCTTCATCTGAAATTATGTCCCTGTCCGATGTGAAGCAGGGCTTGCCCTCCGGATCATCCGTCAAAAACATGAGATTTCCCGGCATGTCCTCTTCATAGAGGGCATAGGCGTTCTTTCCCTTCTTCCTGAGAGCCCATATCAGGGCGCAGCAGGAACCCACGGCGTCACCATCGATGCCGATGTGCGGGAAAAGCAGGATGTTCTCAGCTTCCAGCAGCTTATCTTTGAGGTTTTGCGCAGTCTCTAAGTGTTTACTCATCGTCTTCGTCCTGCTCATTGGGATCCACTGCATGATACTCATCGAAGGGAAGCGTGGACAGAATATCGTCGATATGCCTTCCATAATCCTCGGCGCTGTCGATCCTGAAGATCAGGTCCGGAATGCGCCTCACCTTAAGGGCCTTGGCGATCTCCTTCTTGAAGAGACCTTTTGCAGAGTTCATGCCGCGCAGCACCTCGTCCTGCTGTTCCTTCCTGAACTCTTCGTCATCGGAAAAATCCAGTGTGGTAAGGTAAACGTAGGCGAAGGAGCCGTCGTTGGTCACGTCGACTCCCGTTACGTTCACGAAATTCTCGGTGATCCGGGGATCCTTCACACCGTTGATGAGCATCTCACCTATTATTTTTTTGATCTCTCCGGCCATACGGTCGGGTCTGTGATTCTTGGCCATTACGCTCTCTCGACCTCTACCATGCGGAAGCACTCAATGATGTCTCCCTCTTTGATGTCGTTATAGTTTTCGATTCCGATGCCGCACTCATAGCCCTGGGCAACTTCCTTGGCGTCGTCCTTGAATCTCTTGAGTGAACTGATTTTGCCCTCGTGGATGACGATACCGTCTCTGACCAGTCTGACTTCGGCATTCCTCAGTACCTTGCCCTCTGTTACATAGGCACCGGCGATGGTTCCGACGTTGGGCACCTTGAATGTAGCCCTTACTTCCACCTTGCCGAGGACTTCTTCCTTGAACTCCGGATCCAGCATACCCTTCATAGCGTCCTGGATCTCGTTGATGATATCGTAGATGACTCTGTAGAGCCTGATCTGAACGTTCTCGCTATCCGCAAAAGATGTGACCGCAGTGGTGGGACGAACGTTGAATCCTATGATGATGGATCCTGTGGTGGATGCCAGCATTACATCGCTCTCGTTGATGGTTCCCACTCCTGTGTGTACCACCTTGACCCTTACGTTCTCTGTATTGAGTTTCTCAAGAGATGAAACGATAGCTTCAACTGATCCCGCCACGTCAGCCTTGATGATCAGGTTAAGGTCCTTGACCTCGCCTTCCTGGATCTGGCTGAACAGCTGCTCCAGAGTGGAGGAAGCGTTCCTTGCCAGGATCTCTTCTCTCAGCTTCTCTTTTCTGTTCTGAGCGATCTCACGGGCTGTCTTATCGTCCTTGACCACGTTGAATTCGTCTCCTGCCTCCGGAACATCGTCCAGACCCAGGATCTCAACTGCGGTGGCCGGGCCGGCCTTGGAGATCTTCTTGCCTCTGTAGTCTGTCATGAGCCTGATCTTACCATAGCAGTTTCCTACTACCACGGACTGACCGGCCTTTAGTGTGCCATTGTCCACAAGAAGTGTGGCAACGGGGCCTCTGGTCTTGTCCAGTCTCGCCTCAACTACAGAACCCTTTGCCAGTCTGTTGGGGTTAGCCTTGAGTTCCAGCACTTCTGCCTGAAGAAGGATCATTTCAAGAAGGTTTTCGATTCCGTCACCCTTCTTGGCTGATACGGGACAGCAGATGGTGTCTCCGCCCCACTCCTCTACCAGGATACCGTGCTCTGAAAGCTCCTGCTTGACTCTGTCAGGATTGGCACCGGGCTTGTCCATCTTGTTGATGGCAACGATTATGGGAACTCCGGCGGCCTTTGCGTGGGAAATGGACTCTATGGTCTGGGGCATTACACCGTCATCAGCAGCTACTACCAGAACGGCGATGTCCGTTACGTGTGCTCCCCTTGCACGCATAGCTGTGAAAGCTTCGTGGCCCGGGGTATCCAGGAATACGATCTTCTGTCCGTTGGAATACACCTCGGAAGCACCGATGTGCTGGGTGATACCGCCGGCTTCGCCTATGGCTACGTTGGTCTTTCTGATAGCGTCCAGAAGGGATGTTTTGCCGTGGTCTACGTGACCCATTACGGTAACGAAAGGAGCTCTGGGAACCAGATCCTCTTCCTTATCCTCGAAGTCTTCTATTCCCTCTTCGGGATTCTCTTCCTCGACCTTTGCTACCACAACGCTGATACCCAGCTCGTCTGCCAGGATCATAACGGTGTCTTCGTCCAGGTTCTGGTTGATGTTAGCCATGATACCCATCTTCATGAGGGCCATGATCACTGTATTCAAGCTGATGTCAGCCTGCTCGCAGAATCCTCCCACTGTGATGGGAACGGTAACTGCGATGGTTCCGGTGGGAAGATCCTCCATGATGTCAGGCTCTTCCTCCTGGACCTGCTGACGGTACTGAGAATGCTTCTTGGGCTTCTCGGCCTTTTCCAGAGAACGGAATTCCATTCCCTTCCTGGACTTCTTGCCGCCTTCTTCCAGCTTGCTGAACTTGTCGTGTTCCTTTTCGCCCCTCTTCTTGTCGGGCTTTCCGGAATATTTCTGGGACTGGTTGGCCTGAACGGAGAAATCTCTGACTCTGGGCTTCTTGTCCTGAGGCTGCCTTCTGTCGTTCTGCTCCCTGTCCTTGTTCTGACCTCTGTTGTCGGAACCCTTGCCGCTTCCGTCCTTCTGCTGGGGTCTCTTTTTGGAGTTTCCGCCGTCCTGAGGCTTTCTTGCGTTCTTCTCAGCGTTTCTCTGAGCCTTGCGCTCTTCTTCTCTCTTCCTCATCTTTTCGGCGAGAGCCTCTTCCTCAGCTTTGACTTCAGCTGCGGTCTTTATGATTTTGGGGCCCACGAATTCCTTCTTCTTGGGCTTCTCCGGCTCGGGCTTCTTGGGTTGAGGAGCTTCAATCTTCACTTCGGTGGCAGCTTTTTCTGCTGTTTCCTTTACCACCTCCGCGGTCTCCTTCACTGCCTTTGATTTTGCCTTCTTGGGCTTCTCCTTGGCAGGCTCTGCGGGAGTTTCAGGCTTCTCTTCCTTTGCTTCCTTTGAGGCCTCCTGGGCCTTAAGAGCTTCTTCCTTGGCCTTGGCTTCCTCTTCAGCCTTTCTGGCAGCTTCAGCATCGGCTTCAGCTTTGGCTTTCATCTCCGCCTCTTCCTTGGCCCTGGCTTCCGCTTCAGCTTCAGCCTTAGCTCTGGCTTCGGCCTCTCTTGCAGCCTTCTCTTCTGCTGCCTTCTTGACGGCCTCTTCTTCCTTAGCCTGTTCCGCTCTCTGAGCCTCAAGGGCCTTGTCGGTCACGTCCTTTGACACAGGAACGAGCCCCTTGGGGATCCTGGATGTCCTTCCCTCAAGGTTCTTATTGGGGACTACAGTCCCTACGATCCTGCTCTTGCCCTTGGCAGCCGGCTTCGGAGCCGCAGCCTCGGCACTGTCCTTCGGCTGTGTCTTCTTGGCCTGCTGTGGCTTGGGGATCACGGCGGCCTTTACGGTCACCTTTGGGTCCTTCAAGTCATTGGTGTTCTTCTCTGTCATCAAACGCACCTCCCGTTGATCTTGTATTGTCGATCGCCTTTGCGACCGTATCTGCAAATTCATTGTCCGTGATGCCGAAAACTCCTGCCCCGTATCTTCCCGTGGCCTTCGCAAGAGCATCACTCTCACCATATCTTCTGTTCTTCACGCCCAGCTTCTCAGCCTTGCGCAAAAGCTTTTCCGCGGAGTTCTCCGCCATGTCCCCGGCTACTATCAATAGCTTCACGGACTTTTTTTCCATCTCGATGAGACAAGTATTGGTACCGGATCTCAGTTTCCCCGCCTTAGCGCAAAGTCCCATGTATGAAAGAACTTTTTTGCTGTAAAAGGCGGCTCTCTCCTCGTTTGTCATGAGTTCCGGATCAGGTTTGGTCTTGGATCTTTTGCTGTTCAATCGGTCCTCCTGAAATCCATCCTGCGCTTCTTCTGGGCCTTCTTATGGCACTCAGGGGAGTTTTTGCACAGATAGGCGCCCCTTCCTGCGGCGTTTCCCGTCTCATCGTACTCGTAGCACTTGTCCATGGGACGTATAACGTATCTGTCAAGTTCCTCCTTGGGCTTGGACTGGCCGCAGCCGGCGCATCTTCTCATGGGAATGGATCTATTCTTCATCTGAAGTTTCCTTTTCAGTTTCTACGGCCTCAGCCTCTTCAGCAAGAGCCTCTTCCTTGGGCTCATCGTCTCCGAAGTACTGGCTGTGGCTCTTGATGTCTATGGTCCAGCCGGATACTCTTGCAGCAAGTCTGGCATTCTGGCCGCCCTTGCCGATAGCAAGTGAAAGCTGATAATCCGGAACTACGACTTCCGCCTTCTTCTCATCGGGATCGGGTACTATTACTCTCTCCACCTTGGCGGGGCTCAGAACGTTGGCTACCAGCTCGTCGGTATCCTCTGACCAGGGAATGATGTCTACCTTCTCTCCGTTGAGCTCGTCAACGATGGCCTGAACTCTGGTTCCCCTGGTTCCTACGCAGGCTCCTACGGGATCCACGTTCTCATCTTCAGTATATACAGCCATCTTGGTGCGGGAGCCGGCCTCTCTTGCTATGCCCTTGATCACCACTGTGCCGTCCTCGATCTCGGGAACTTCCAGCTCGAACAGTCTCTTGACCAGGCCGGGATGGCTTCTGGAAAGGAATACCTGAGGTCCCTTGGCAGTGTCCTTTACGTCCATGACGTAGACCTTGATGCGGTCGTTCACTCTGTACTTCTCGCCTGCCACCTGCTCGTTTCTGGAGAGCACGCCCTCGGTATTGCCCAGGCTTACGTATATGGTATCATTGAATATCCTGCCGACTCTGCCTGTAACGATCTCTCCCTTTCTGGAGACGAAATCGTCATAGATCATCTTTCTCTCGGCTTCTCTGATCTTTTGCACCACGACCTGCTTGGCGGTCTGGGCAGCGATTCTTCCGAATCCGCTGGGATCTACCTGGAACTCGATGATGTCGCCTACTTCGTACCTGTCATCGATCTCCCTGGCTTCCTCAAGTGTCATCTGAGTATCCTCATCCTCCAGTTCTTCAACTACCTCCATCCTGAGGTATGCCAGTATCTCGCCGGTCTCGCGGTTGATCTCTACTCTGACATTCTGCTCTGTGCCGTAGTTCTTTTTGTAAGCCCTGATGATCGCAGCCTCAATTGCCTCATAGATGACGTCCCTGGGGATGTCCTTTTCCTTTGACAAAGCATCGACGGCTTCGATAAATTCCATGTTCATTTTTGGATCTTCCTTTCGTAGTAGCTTTTAGTCGAATTTTACTGCAAGATTTACCTTGCTTATCTCTTTAAGTGAAAGTTCAATGCTTATTTCTTTCAAAGCCTGGGGACTGATTCTGGCCCCCGGCTTCCTGTTCTTTTTTTTGAGGTCTATGACCGTATCGAAACCAGCCTTGTAGTCCTCCCCGTCTTCCGCAAAAGATGTGAGGATGCCGGTGAAGCTCCTGATGCCGAAGTTCTTAAGGTCCAGTCCTTCATACTCCCCTGAAAGCGGCGCATACAGGCTGACCTCCACTTCCTTGCCGATGGAAGCCTCGTAGTGCCATGGCTTCTTAAGTTCTCTGTCCATCCCCGGGGAACTGACCATGAGATAGTAGTTCTCCGCGATGGGATCCAGCTTGTCCAGCTCATCCGAGAGGTAAACGCTCACCTTCTCACAGTCATCTGTGGACACATACTCACCGTCTGTCCGGTCGATGAAGACCTTAAGGTATCGTTCTCTTCCTTCCTTGGTGAACTCACAGTCCCAAAGTCTTATGTGGAAGTCCTCCGGAACCTTGGCTATGAGTTCCTCCACAAGGTTCACTGTTCCGTTTGCCATAAAATACCTCTAATCAATAACTTAGGAGTGGCTTTCGCCACTCCTAAAGCAATAACGTACATTAACAACATGGTCATATTACTATACGAAGCCATAAAAATCAAGGTTTTTTTGATATTTAGGCTATTTCTTGACCTCGTCAAAGATCTTTTGCATCCTTTCGTCCAGCTTTGCAGATACCTCTGCACAAGCCTTCAGTTCAATGTTGGTCTTCTCTGAGATCTTACCCTCGTTGTTCTGCTTGTACCTGAGTTGTCTCTCAAGTGAGGCCCAGAAATCCATGGCAACGGTCCTCACCTGGACCTCCACCGGGGTTATGACCTTGCTGTCGATGTGATATACAGGCACATTCAGCGCCAGATGCAGGCTCCTGTATCCGTTCTTCTTGGGATTCTTGATATAATCCTTGAAGGATACCAGCTCGATGTCGTCCTGAGACGTAAGCATGTCCGCCACGGCGTACACGTCTTCGATGAAATTGCAGACTACCCTGAGTCCCGCTATATCTCTGATGTTTTCTCTTGCGGAAGGGACCGATACCTCGCAATCCAGCCTTCTGAGCTTTTCTTCTATGGATTCCGGCGTCTTCAGTCTCTTATCAATGTGATGAATGGGGGAATAGTCGTTTCTGACCTCGAAGTCGCTTACCAGTATCTCCAGTCTTGTGTAGACCGTCTGTATGGCGTCATCATACTCCCGGTGAAAGAGTTTAAAGCCTTCGTGTTCGCCGAGAGGTTTGTTGAGGCTCTGATCAGTCCATTTCAAATCAAACGTCACTTCCTTCCGGATGAAAATATTTATCTCTTGGTTACCTTAAGATCCACTCCAAGGCCCAGCACATCCTTGATGATCACATCTCCTATGGCAGGTCTCTCTTCAAGTTCGATCTTATCCACCAGCTCCATGAGCTCCATGATCCTGGACTTGGGTATGGGGCCTGAAGTCTTGGCAGGTACTCTGAAATCATAGAGTGTGCTGTCGGTAGCAGGGCTTCTGTCCTCTCCCGTAAGATTCAGTGATGCAGGTACGTTTCTCTTGAGTCTCACCGTGGTGGTCACCACTCTTGAGGGAGTGGTCATCTCGTTTCTTCCGTAGATCTTGCCCTTGGGGCATCCGTTTCCCGTGACCCTGTAATTCTGGTCGGGATATACCTTGAGGTGACAGCCTCTGGGGCATGACGTGCAGATGAATTCATTCTCGCCCATCTTAAAGGCTGCTCCGTCCGGGCTGGGCGGCAGGAAGTGGACTATTTCGCCCTTCTTCCTGTTGTATCTGTAGGTGCCGCTCTTCATGAGCTGCTGCCTGACCCACATGGTGTAATAATTGGTGAGTACATATTCCGCAGCAGACCTTCCGGCCAGCTCCGCTTCCTTGGTGACATTATCCACCAGGTCGTGGACGTGAGCTACGTTTCCGCAGGCAAAGAAGCCTTCTACTGTGGTCTCCATGTTTTCGTGGACCACTGTGCCATTGGACTTCTGATCCACCTTGATCCCTGCCTTGAGGGACAGCTCGTTCTCGGGGATCAGTCCCACTGACAGAAGCAGCGTATCGCAGTCGAAGTACATCTCAGTTCCCGGGATGGGCTTCATCTTGTCATCAACCTTGGATACAACTACCTGCTGGACTCTGTCCTTGCCCTTGATATCAGTCACCGTGTGTGAAAGATAGAGAGGAATATCGAAGTCGTTCAGGCACTGCACCACGTTTCTGGCAAGACCTCCGCAATGAGGCATGACCTCTACGCAGGCAAGGACCTTGGCTCCTTCAAGAGTCATACGACGGGCCATGATGAGCCCGATGTCACCGGAGCCCAATATTACCACACGTCTACCCGGCATGTAGCCATCCACGTTGACATATCTCTGGGCCGCTCCTGCAGTAAGTATGCCTGCAGGTCTCGTTCCGGGCGTGCTGATAGCTCCCCTGGTGCGCTCTCTGCATCCCATGGCGAGGATCACTGACCTGGCCTTAAGTTTCCTGTAGCCGGTCTCCTTTCCTACCACTGTGACAGTCTTGAGGGGTTTGCCGTTTCCATCGTCCTCGTCCGTTCCCAGATCCAGAACCATGGTATCAAGCATCACCTGTATGCCGGCTTCCTTCACTCTGTCGATGAATCTGGATGCGTATTCCGGACCTGTCAGCTCCTCTCCGAAATATCTCAGTCCGAATCCGTTATGGATGCACTGATTGAGGATCCCGCCCAGTTCTACGTCTCTCTCTACGATAAGTATGTTCTTGAGGCCGCCTGCATGTGCAGCGCAGGCCGCAGCCATTCCGGCCGGACCGCCGCCTATAACTATTACGTCATACATCAGCGCACCTCCTTAGTTCTTCCTATAAACATCTCTGAACCGTCTCTGTCCTGAAGGACCTCTTCGATGGTCTTGCCGAAGTCCTCCACGAAGAGTTCGGAGATCCTGGGACCGCAGAAACCGCCCTGGCATCTTCCCATGCCGGTGCCTGCCCTTCTCTTTACTCCATCAAGGGATACCGGAGGAATTGGGGTCTCGAAGCAGTCTCTGATCTCGCCTTCTGTTATGGTCTCGCACCTGCAGATCACTCTGCCGTAGGCGGGATCATCCTTTACCAGCTGTTCCTTCTCCTCATCGGACAGTTCCTTGAACCTCACTCTGTGACGTTCCATCTTGAACTCTTCCTTAGCTTCTGCCTGCATGCCGGCCTTGAAGAGCAGCTGAGTCACGTATTCAGCAATGGCAGGAGCTGCGCTGAGTCCGGGTGAACAGATGCCGCAGCAGTCCACGAATCCGGGAGCTGCCTCCTCGATGATAAAGTCATCCGCATCGGTGGTGGCTCTGATTCCTGCGAAGTTTCTGATAGACTTCCTGAAATCTATATCCTTCACGGATCTGGTGGCCGTGCTTCTTACAAAGTTAAGACCCTCAGTGGTATTTGCGGTGTCGTCCCATTCCACGGGCTGCGCATTGGGGCCCACCAGCAGGTTTCCGTGTACCGTGGGTGTCACCAGTACGCCCTTGCCGTTCTCATTGGGGCACTGGAAGATGGTGTGGCTGACTCTCGTTCCCTCAGCCTTGTCCAGCAGGAAATATTCTCCCCTCTTGGACTTCTCCACATGCTTCCTCTCCGCCACCATGTCATGTATCTTAAGAGCATAGGTACCTGCAGCGTTAACTATGTAAGGTGCCTCGAAGACCTCACCTGCTGCTGTGACCTTCCATGCGTCTCCTTCTCTTTCGATGTTCTCCACACCATGGCGCAGAAATACTTCCGCACCATTCACCATGGCTGTCTCCGCCAATGCCAGGCAGTATTCCCAGGGTGAAACTATGGCAGATGTGGGCACCAGAAGAGCTGCCTTTACTTCAGGAGCAAGTCCCGGTTCTCTCCTTCTGGCCTCATCGCCGTCAAGTACCATTACGCCCTTGACTCCGTTTGATATACCTCTGGACATCAGTCCCTTCAGAGTCTGCACGTCATCATCGGTGAATCCCACCACCATGGCGCCGTTTCTCTTGTATGGCACGTCCAGTTTCTCACATATTTCTTCGCAAAGTTCCGAACCCCTCACATTGAGTTTAGCCATGAGGCTTCCGGGAACAGGGTCGTATCCGCCGTGGATGATGGCGGAGTTGGCCTTTGTGGCGCCGAGGGCCACGTCGTTCTCTCTCTCCAGTACTCCTACCTTGAGATCATACTTTGACAATTCGAATGCTGCAGCTGCTCCCACTATTCCGCAACCTATGACGAGCACATCGAATTTTCTGGCTTCTTCTTTCAATTTTTCCCTCTCCGTATCCATTTTTTGACCGGATCATGCATCCGGTCATACCAAATCAATTTATTATATCAGAATGCGGAGATAAATACAAATAAAGTATGATAATAATTTATTTAAAAACAGAGGCCCATGGCTCATCACTCGTACACCCTGTACAGTTCCCACTTCATCTCCCTCACAAAATATCTGAGCTCGTAGTCTATTATTCTGTCATCCACTTCAGAGTAGCAAAAGTACACGAAATTAGGGTGACCTGCCGGCGTCACAGAGTCTACCCTCTTTATCTGGTCCACGGTCACCGTCTTCTGATGTCCGTCCTTGTACCTGATCTTAAATTTCCTGGGCTGGGGCGGCTTCCCAACGTATGATACGCTGAGCATGTCCACCTCTCTTTCAAGCACTCTCATCGGGACCTCCAAAAAAGAACATTTGTTCTTTTTTTGATTATAGAATAATGCCCCACCTTTGTCAACAGGCGGGGCACGTGTATGCAAAATAAGTTTTTTGCGCCTCACTGGAATCTGAGTCCTACAGATAAAGCAGGGATATCACTGCAGCAGCCAGGGGGATAGTTACGAGAGACATCAGAGTGGTGATGGCTACTCCTTCAGCCCCCAGAACTGAGTTCTTGTTTTCAATGGCGGATATGGCAGCCACCGCTACCGCAGAGGGGAATGCCGCGCCGAAGATCATGATGATTTTTATCTCCACTGCAATTGGGAGCCAGTTCACCACCAGGAATGTTATCACCGGGCAGATGATCATCTTGATCAGAGACATTATGATCAGGTGCTTGTTCTTCAGGATCGACTTGAAATCGCTCATCCCAAGCTCCATTCCTATCACCAGCATTGAAAGCATGGTGGTGGAGTCTCCGATTATGTCTATGGGATCCATTATGAAGGCCGGAAGTTTGAGGGACAGCGCCATTATTATGAGGCCTATGACGGCGGCGATGGTGTTGGGTCCCAGGATCTTCTTCAGAGCCTTGGTCCTGGAAAAGTCCTCTCCATCGCCGTAGTGAAGTCTTACCGTTCCGGGTCCGTAGAGGTACAAAAGCTGGGTCACCTGGAAGAAGACCATGTAGAAGAGCACGTCCTCACCAAAGATGGCCAAGGTTATGGGAAATCCCATGAAACCGTTATTGATGGAGACAAAAAGCATCATGTACACGCCGCAGTCCTGATCTGCCGGGATCTTTAATATCTTGCGGCACAGGACCTCCGATATGGCCATGAATATTCCGAAATACACGATGCTCAGCACCATGGCTGTGATGACGTTGCCCCACAGGCCTTCGCCGATCTCCTTGGACGCCATGGTGGATATTATGAGGCAGGGCGATGTCACACTCATAAGAAGACGTGACAGTACCTTGTCCATCTCGCTGGGAAGGATCCCCTTCTTATTAAGGACGAATCCCAGTCCCATAAGTATGAATACAGAAGCTACTTTTGAAAGAATTATACCCATCAGCCGAAATTGATTACCCCCTGATTGACCAGGAATATAAAGACTGACAGAGCCAGAGCGATCACTCCCAGAACCATGCAGGCCTTGGATGCCTTATCTCTTTCCCTCTTATAACTGAAGGACAGAAGGATCAGACCCACTCCGGAAACGCCTCCGTACAGGGGTGCCATGCTCTCCCCCATGCCGTTCTTTCTTGTCACCACCCATATGATGAGGGCAACTATGAGCAGGAGAAAAGCACCGAAGTAGATTATTTTCTCCTTCCTTGTGGTCTTCTTTCTTTCTGCCTTCTGAGCCTGGATGCGCTCCGCATTATCTCTTCTTTCGGCATAGTGGTAGTCACTGTTCTTTTTGCGTTTTTTGCTCATCTTTTGATGCCTCCAAAAATACTGTCAGTGTATTCTACCACAAAAGATACTTGTTTGGTACAAAAGATTGAAACAAAACATTCCTTGTGATAGACTATTTCGTGTGCGGGGAAGACCCCGCCGTTTCAAACAGGAGGAAAAAATGACTGACATAACCATGCGTCTCGACCTTTTGAGAGGCGAGATGATGAAAAACGACATTGATCATTATATGATCCCGTCTTCTGACTTCCATGATTCCGAATACGTGGGAGATTATTTTAAGGAAAGAGAATATATGTCCGGATTCAACGGATCTGCCGGAACGCTCATAGTCTCCATTGACAGCGCCAGGCTCTGGACCGACGGAAGGTACTTCCTGCAGGCTGCCGACCAGCTGGAAGGATCCGGCATCATCCTCATGAAGCAGGGTGAACCCGGCGTGCCCGACATCGATGAATATCTGGCCCAGACCATGCGCTTCGGCGAGACCCTGGGTTATGACGGACGCACCGTCACCGTGGCCTACGGCGAACAGATCCAAAAGAAGCTCAGCCCCAAGGGCGTACACTTCAGAACAGATATGGATCTGGTGGATAATTTCTGGACCGACAGGCCTGCCCTTCCCTCAAATCCCATCTGGGTCCTGGAGGAGAAGTACGCCGGACACGGTGTCGAGTACAAGCTTCAGGCCTTAAGAGATGCCTACCATAAAGTTGGTGCAGAAGGAGCGGTGCTCTCCGCCCTGGATGACATAGCCTGGCTGTACAACTTCAGAGGTAACGATGTGGCATACACTCCCGTTGCCCTGGCCTACACCCTGGTCACCGACCGGGAGGCCGTGGTCTACATCTCAAAGGATGCTGTAAGTCCTGAGGTAAAGGCATATTATGACTCTATAGGTGTCCGTTTCAGGCCCTATCAGTCTGTATATGGAGAGGTTTCAAGGATCGATGTTCCCCTTCTGGTGGATCCGGTAAAGATCAGTGAGACGCTGATGGCCGCAGTGCAAAAGCCCGTTCGCGGAGCTGATCCAGTCAGACTGGCCAAGGCCATTAAGACTCCCGAGGAGGCAGCCAACTTCCGTCAAGCCCACTTAAAGGATGGTGTGGCCCTCACCAAGACCATCTACTATATCAAACAACTCACCGCTATCGGCAAGATCCACGAAAAGACTGAACTGGACATAGAACATTTTCTTACCGATATGCGTAAGGATCAGAAGAACTTCCTGGAACTCAGCTTTGAATCCATCATAGCCACAGGTGCTCACGGAGCCATAGTTCACTATGAGCCAACTCCTGAGACAGACAGACCCATCGAGGACGGATTCCTTCTGATGGATACAGGCGGTCATTACCTGGAAGGCACCACTGACGTCACGAGAACCCTTTCAATAGGAGAAACCACCGAGGAGATGCGTGAATGTTACACCGCAGTGCTCCGCGGTCACCTGGATCTGATGAGCGCAGTATTCCCCGAAGGAACTTCCGGTCCTCAGCTTGATACGCTGGCAAGACGTCCTCTCTGGGAGATCGGCCACGATTACAATCACGGCACAGGACACGGCGTCGGATACGTGATGTGCGTCCATGAAGGCCCCCAGACCATCCGCAAAAAAGACCTGGAGCCCGGCGTAAGCTTCGCCCTCCGCCCCGGCATGATCACTTCCAACGAACCCGGAGTATATCTCACCGGAAAGTTCGGAGTAAGGATCGAGAACCTGGTGCTCACCGTGAACTGCGAAGCTCCCGGCATGGACGGTTTCCTGGGCTTTGAGACCCTCACAGTCGCACCCTATGACAGAGAATCCATCATTCCGGAACGCCTGACCGATGCGGAGCTAAGGACCCTGAATGACTATCATGAGTCCGTCTATCAGAAGCTGTCACCCTATCTTACAGGAGATGAGGCCGAATGGCTGAGACAGGAAACGGCTCCAATTGAGAGATAAATATCATAAACATGCAAAAATCCGGATGCCTTAAGGTATCCGGATTTTTTTGCACTCATTATTTCGTTGTTATTTCACTTCCACCAGTTTCACGATGACTTCCACCATCTTTCTCATCTGGTCTACTGAGCAGAACTCCATGATTCCATGGAAATTGCCGCCTCCTGTCGAAAGGTTTGGACAAGGTATCCCCATGTATGTGAGTCCTGCGCCATCTGTGCCTCCTCTGATGGGCGAGATCCTTGGCTCAACTCCGCAGGCTCTCATGGCATCCTTGGCTCTGTCCACGATCTCCATGTGGGGCTCCACAAGCTCCCTCATATTGTAGTATGTGTCGCTCATTTCCAGTTCCACGGTGCCCTCGCCGTACTTCACGTTGAGGAAGTGCACTGCTCTCTCCACAAAGGCTTTTCTCTCTTCGAATTTTTTGCGGTCGTGATCTCTGATGATCATGCCGATGGTAGCCTCCTGCTCGATGCCGGAGAAGGCATCCACGTGATAGAAGCCCTCATAGCCCTCGGTGTGAGCCGGTGTCTCCGCCGGTGGAAGCATCTGGATGAACTCGCTTCCGATGAGGACAGCGTTTTTCATCTTGTTCTTGGCAGAGCCCGGGTGGATATTCACGCCGTTGATCTTAATGGTGGCTCCGGCAGCGTTGAAGCACTCGTACTCGATGCCACCCAGCTGATCACCATCCAGAGTATAGGCGTATTGACATCCGAACTTTTCGGTTGAGACGTGCTCAGTGCCCCTTCCCACCTCTTCATCGGGGTTGAAGCAGAGGCAGAGCTTACCGTGCCTGATCTCAGGGTGAGCCAAAAGATATTCCACTGCTGTCACGATCTCAGCGATACCGGCCTTGTCGTCAGCACCAAGAAGTGTGGTCCCGTCGGTAACTATGAGTTCCTGTCCCACAAGCTTGCTGAACTCCGGAAAGTCGTGAAGTGTGATGCTTACACTGTCATTAAGCTTGATGTCCCCGCCTTCATACTTAAATCTTCTGGGATGGATGTCAGCTCCTGATACAGCGGACGAGGTGTCCATGTGTGACATGAGTCCTATCGCAGGAACGTCCTCGCATCCGGGCGTAGCCGGAAGGTGGGCATATACGTAACCGTACTGATCCACTTCTGCGTCCTTAAGTCCAAGGCCAAGAAGCTCATTCTTCAGATGATCCGCCAGATCGAAGATCTTGGGATTGGTGGGAAAATCATCAGTATCGTCATAAGATGTGGTTTCAAATGAAACGTATTTCAAAAATCTTTCTATGAGATCCATTTTTACTCCTTCTACGGCTTACACCGCCGGTTCCATCAGCCTACTCTCTCGAAATCGTCGGCACCGTGCTTGCAAAGAGGACATACGAAATCTGCCGGGAGCTCTTCACCCTCGTAGAAGTATCCGCAGATTTTGCAGACCCATCCGTGGCGCTCCTCCTCCAGCTTCTCCTGGGGCTTCGGTTTAATGTGCGCGAAGTAGTAAGCGTAGGTCACCGAAGGTTCATCGCTTAAGATCCCTGCTTCAACCACGTCAGCCACGAACAGGGTATGTGTTCCGTAGTCATAGGAATCCACCACCTTGCAGGACATGAAGGCGTTTGCGCCTGTGGTTATATAGGCCAGGCCGTTGGCCGAGTGTCTGTAGCTTACGGGGATGTGTTCATCAAACTTGTTGACTTCTCTTCCCGTCTGGAATCCAAAGTGCTTGAATGTGCCGAATACTGCAGACTCTGAAAGGAATGAAAGGTTGAACATTCCTGTGGCCTTTATCATGTCATGGGTGAAGTTTGCCTTGTTGACGGCGATGGTCACTCTGTTGGGGTTGGATGTGAGCTGCACGCCTGTGTTTATGATGCAGCCGTTGTCCTTGCCATCGGCCTTGGCAGTGAGCACGAAAAGCCCGTAGCTGAATTTTTTGAACACGTCAGGATCCACCACCGCATCAGCCATGGCCTTCTCGTCGATCACAGGAGCCTCGAACTTGGGGATCGTCCTGTCGATGGCATCGATCAGAGCTTCAACTTCCGCCTCCTGTCCCGGTTTAAGGCTGGACTTGAGGGTCACGGATTCATTAAGGATATTCACGTTCTTAAGCGGGCTCAGGATCTCCTTCATGAGCCTGCCGGAAGTGGGTGCCCAGGAACCGTTCTCAACCAAAGCCACGGTTCTGTTCTGAAGATTATGGGCAGCCAGGTCTCTTAAGAACTCCTCCATGGATACGAATATCCCTGCGTTATATGTGGTGGAGCAAAATACCATATGGCTGTACTGGAAACAAGCTGCGATCATCTCTGAGGCAGGTGTAACGCTGACGTCGAACATCACCGTCTTGACTCCCCTGTCTCTCAGACCGGATGAAATGATCTCCGCTACGTTTTCGGTGTTTCCGTATACGGATGCGTAAGCGACAACTACGCCGGTCTCCTCAGGTGTATATGTGGCCCACTTCACGTACTTATCGATGAAGGATTCAAGCTTCCTTCTCCAGACGAAACCGTGAAGGGGGCAGATCATCTTGATCTCCAGGCTGTGAGCCTTCTTGAGGATCTGCTGGACCTGCTCGCCGTATTTTCCCACGATATTCGTGTAATAACGTCTCGCTTCATCCATATACTCGTTGTCGAAGTCCACCTCGTCGGCGAATATGGCTCCGTTCAGTGCCCCGAAGGTACCGAAGGCATCTGCCGTGAACAGCACGCAGTCCTCGTGCTCATAGGTCATCATGACCTCCGGCCAGTGGACCATGGGAGCCGAATAGAATGTGAAATTATGTTTTCCTGAGGTGAATGTGTCTCCATCCTTGATGATCAGAGACTGTCCCGACAGATCTCTGTTAAAGAACTGCTTTATCATGTTCATTGTCATCTGATTGCAGATGACTGTAACATCGGGATACCTCAAAAGAAGTTCCATCATGGTGGCGCTGTGGTCAGGCTCCATGTGCTGCACTACCAGGTAGTCCAGCTTCCTTCCGTTAAGCACGTGTTCCACATTCTGGAAAAAGATGGGACCTACAGCCTTGTCCACCGTATCGAACAGGACCGTCTTCTCATCAAGCAAAAGATATGAGTTGTAGGAAACTCCTCTGGGCACGGAATAAACGCCCTCAAACATGGCGAGACGCCTGTCGTTGGCGCCCACCCAGTACAGATCGTCCAGGATCTTCTTTGTACAGTACATGATTACCTCCTCTTTATCAATAAAGGCCTGAGCCTATTCTTCACCGTTAACCATATCAATGAGCTGCTGGAGATCCTCTCCGCAGGCTCCGCATTTATTGCCGACGTCCCCTACCTCTTTGAGAGTCTTAAGGTCCGTTATGTTATTCTCCTTTATTATTTCCATGATCTCTTTTTTTGTTTTTTGTTTGCAGAGACAGACCTTGAAGTCGTCTCCTACTGCTTTCATATCCATTTCGTCCTCCGTAAAAAACTCATCTCAAGGTGCAGCAAAATTCGCCCCATACCCTAGTCTATATAATAACAAAAGAGCGCGATAAAATCACGCTCTTTTTGAAATGCATCATAGTTTGTCTTTGACCCTCTCAAAGTTAAGCAAGGTTCTTGGGAAGGGGCTTGTGAACAGCCTTGGAGATGGGTCTAACTTCCATCTCGTGAGCCCAAAGCTCCTCAGCCTTTGGAGTCCAGTCTTCTGCATACTTGTAACACTTGCTGCAAAGATGCTCTGCACTCTCCTCTGCCTCAAGGTCTGTGGACTTGGCGCCGGTCTTTGCTATGATCTCCTTGAGCTTGTCAGGGTTCTCAAGCATCGGGCATGGTCTGAGAAGGTTGTCATTGAAGGGCTGGCCCTTCATGTATTCCAGGAAGAGAGGCTGCTGGAGGCACTCCAGAAGAGTCTTCTCTTTGATGTTAGCTCCTGAATAGTGGATGAATACGCAGGGTTCAACATCGCCATTGGCGTTGATGTGGCAGTATTTCTCGCCTCCTGCAACGCATCCGTTTACGTATTCGCCGTCATTCTGGAAGTCGATGGCAAAGAGCTCCTTGCCCCCTTCCATGGCTCTGATCTCTCTGATCTTGTGGAACATGTACTCCCTCTGTTCAGGTGAGAGAAGCAGTTCTGTGGAAGCATTCATTCCAACCGGCATGTAGTGGAAGTACCATGCGAAGATGCAGCCCTTCTCGATGAGCATATCAAGGAACTCATCGGAGGTTACAGTCTTGTAGTTCTTGGATGTGTAGCAGATGGATACTCCGAAGGGCAGCTTGTATTGGTGCATGAGATCCATGGCAGCAGTAACCTTCTGGAAGTGTCCTTCTCCACGTCTTCCGTCATTGGATTCCTCGAATCCCTCGATTGATACTGATACGAAGAAGTTCTTGACCCTCAAAAGATCCTGGCAGAACTGATCGTCTATAAGTGTTCCGTTGGTGAAAGCATGGAATGCTACCTTGGGATGTGCTTCGCAGAGCTTGATTATGTCCTTCTTCCTGATGAGAGGCTCACCGCCTGTGAACAGATATGCTCTGATGCCCAGTTCCTCACCCTGTGAAACTACTGAATCCAGCTGCTCATATGTAAGGCTCATCTGGTGACCGTATTCAGCGGCCCAGCATCCTGTGCAGTGCATGTTGCAGGCTGTGGTGGGGTCGATGAGGATCAGCCAGGGCATGTTGCAGCCGTACTTCTCTCTCAGCTTTCTGGAATTCTTGTATCCAGTAAGACCGGCTTCGAAGAATACGTTCAGAAGGAACATCTTGAGCACGCCGGGGTCTACTTCTCTCATGATCCTGGAAACATAGTGCCCCCACTTGCTGTCAGGGTTATCAATGATCTCCTGCAGATCCTTGTATGCCAGATCTGACCAGGAATCACCCATGATCTTCTTTACCATGTTGAGGAGAGGTCCGAAAGTTTCCTGAGGAGACTTGGTCTGACCCTTCTCGAGAATATTGTCCAAAATTTTTCCGAATGCAGCCCTTTCAGCTGAATGGACTAAACTAGCCATTTTTTCCTCCTGTGTCGATTACTTTATATTATCAAAAAATACATTACTACTATATACCCTATGAGCTGTCTAAATCAATCCCTATTTTAATGATTTTGTTAAACTAACTCACCTAATTTCTTGGATTAGATTACCATTTCCGCCAAACTAAGTCAAGGTGTTTTGCGAATTATTTCTCTTGATTTTATATACAATCATGGTATATTATTAGTTGTAAGTTTGTATGTATTGGGCCATGGAGGATAATACTATGGAATTTAACGAGAAGACACTTGAAGAGTGGCTTCCCTACTGGAAGGAATATGTATCCAACTACAGGCTCCCGGACTGGGAGAGCATCCCCGACTTCGGGCTGTACATGGAGCAGGTCGTCACATACATCCGCGACAAGATCGGCTATGCCAAGGTGGGTCCGGACGGTGCTGAGATAATCACCGCCTCCGCCATAAACAATTATGTACGAAAGAAGCTCATGCCCGCCCCTGTGAAGAAGCGCTACTACCGCGTCCACATAGCCTATCTTCTGATCCTCTGCATCCTTAAGCAGTCACTGAACATTTCAGAGATATGCAAGCTGTTCCCAAATGAAGTGGCTGATGAGGACCTCAGGGTGTTTTATACGGCCTTTGCAGATCAGCACGCGAAGGCGGCAGATTACTTCATAAGGCGTCTTGAAGATGACGGCAACCGGGTCCTCCACAGCGATCTTTCCGAGACTCCCTATGACCGCATGAGCCGGTTCATACTGGACATGGCCATACTCTCATCTTTTGCGAAGCTGATCTCAGAGAAGCTCATAGAGTACAACAGCACAAACAAAGAGTCATAGTCATAATATGCAAAAAACCTTGTCCCTCGGGACAAGGTTTTTGATTGCTTTAAAATGTCCGGCTACGCCCTTATTACCACTCTGGTTCCGTTGGGCGCCATGTTGTAGAGCTGCTGCATCTTGTTGTAGGGCAGGTTCACGCAGCCGTGAGATCCGCTGTAAAGGTAGATGGTGCCGCCGAAGTAGTAGCGCCAGGTGGCATCGTGGATGCCGTAGTAGTTTCCTTTGAAGGGCATCCAGTAGTTAACGGTCACATCCCACTCTTCTTCATCCTTCTCTCCCTTAAGGTTCACGTCTCTCGCGTGAGCCAGGATCGAGAAGGTCCCCTGAGGCGTTTCAAATCCAGGCTTGCCGGTGACCACAGGGCTTTGAAGAAGCACCACTCCATCCTTGAGGTACCACAGAGTCTGTTCGCTCAGGTCTACGATGATGCCGCTTCCGTAGATGTGGAGGTCTTGTCTCTTCATCATCTCCTGATACTCTTCATATTTTATCCTTCCGGAGGATGGATAGGGTGTGACCGTGTAGCCGTATTCAGTGAAGGGCTGCATGGAGATATATCCCCTTTCGTCGAAGTGGTAGCGGTATCCTCCCACCAGGTCGAAGCCCCTTCTGTTGGCGTTCTGCGGAAGTCCTGCAGCCCCATCTTCGATGAGTCCTGTGCCTCCCAGGATAGTCACGGTGGTCATTCCCTTGGAAAGCTCATAATTGTAAGGCCTGCCGCAGGCTTCGTTGGCCGAAAGTATGACGGGGCACTTACGGATATATGCCAGAAGTCCGCCGGAGAGTCCGTCGGGGAAGGATGCGGAATATGCCATGACCGCCTCTTTTGCACCGGGGAAATAGTGCTGAGCCACATTGACTGTGGTCTCATAACGGTCGTTTCCATTTATCCTCTGTACGCTTCCGTATGCGGTGCAACTGTCAGCCACAGTCTGGGGCACTGCTCCGGTACCGCCTATAAGAGTAAAGCTGTGATCTCCATATGAGAAGGAACTGAGATAATCATTCTGATCTTGAGTCAGCCCCGCTCCTGCCAGAAGTACCGGTTTCCCAAGAGCGGACACCGAAATGGCGTCAGGGAAATTCGCTCCTGAACACACTATGACCTCTGTCTGGGGAGTTCCGGCAGCCTCCATAAGCTCGTCGGCCTTGCGTATTACTGCCAGATTGGTCTCAAACCTGTCCTTGCCCCAGAGCCTCACCGTATGATACTGCTCCAGGTAGAGTTCAAGTTCTCCGGTCACAGCGCCGCTGCCGCCTAAGATGTACACTGTACCCTGAGGGCTCAGCTTGTTCTTGATGTAGTCCGCCGCATCCCTGAAGTTTTTCCCATCGACCAAGATGATGGGCGCCTTGGCAGCTGCTGCCAGATAACTTCCGGAAAGTGCGTCAGGATATGACGTGCCGCAGGCTACGATCAGACTGTTCAATGGGCCGCCGCCCAGTTCAGCCTTGACCTGATCAGCCACCTTAAAGGCTGTATCATATCTGGTGGATCCTGCTATCCTGTAGATGCCGGTCCTGCCCGCAGCCTGAACTGATGCACCAGGAAGAGTCACTGCATAAGCGAGAAGCGTCACAGACATGACGCAGGTCATGAGGATGACGATCATCATCCTTTTAATCAGGCTATTGATTCTCATTTGTGTTATTTTTCTTTTCATTAGAATTTAATATCTGCTTTCCCCGCTTACTCCGATCAGCGATATTCCACTGGCCTTTCCTCCCGGAAGTGCCTTGATGAGATCATCTATCGAACTGAACCGGTCTCTCAGTCCTGCATTGTATGGTCTGAAATAGTATGCTCCATCCGGGGCATCCTCTCTCGACACATAGATAGTGTGTATCTGCTTGAAAATATTGGTCCTGTCATTCATCACGGTCAGGATCAGGTCGGAACAATACTGGCCCAGCACATCGAAGTCCGACGGATCGGAGGTGAAATTGGTCTTAAGCCCCATGCTCCTCAAAAAATCCGCCATGGCCCTGGATGACACGCCGAACCTTCCGCCCAGCATCACACCGCTTCTTTCGAAGCACTCGATGAGATCCGGCAGTTCCACCGCCCTGGCTCCCCTGCCGTATCTCTTAAGAAGGTTGTATACCGCGATCACTTCGCAGCCTGCCACAGCCATGTTGGAGCGGCCGATGGCAAGGTCAGAGAGCTTCGACTGATCATTGATCAATCCCAGACTGCCCTTCAGACCCATCTCACCTGCCTTGATGTAGTTGGCCGAAAGGTTCCCGTATGGATCCTTCTTATTCCTGTTAAAGATGTTGCCGCCGGTAAGAAGGGCTTCAGCCCTAAGCAGACTATCATTTTTCATTATTGATCTATTTTCTGGCTTCAAATACAGCCTTGCATCCCTGTATGTCATGTAGCAGTCAAGCTTTGACACGACTTCGAAGGGTGCGTGCATGCTGAGTACAGGTACTCCGGCATCGATAGTCTCGATGTTTCTGTTGGCCATGTCCAGTGCCACTGTGCCGCCGCCGCCTTCATCGATCTTGCCCATTTCGGACAGCTGCCAGAGAACTCCGTTATCGCTGAAGATCTTCCTAATGTATGCCACTGTCTCTGCGTTGGCATCGGAAGCTCCGCCCTTGCCGCGGCCGCCGGTGTACTTGCAGATGGCGATACCGTGATTGATGCGGGACTCGTTGTTCTTCTCAAACACTTCCATGAAGATGGGATCCAGTGCTGCCGTAACGTCTGCGGACAGGCAGAAGGACTGTGAGAAGCAGTCATAGAGATCAACGCCCTGGCTCTTGCAAAGAGAATTCATGAAGTGCTCGAAGGCCTGGGAGATCATTCCCGTGATACCCATGGAGCCCACTTCTTCCTTGTCGGCGAAGATGCATACCGCTGTCCTGTCGGGGATCTCTTCCATGTCCAGAAGGGCCTTGAGTTCAGCGAAGGCGCATACTCTGTCATCGTGACCATAGGCACCGATGAGGCTTCCGTCGAAACCGATCTCTGTAGCATCGAAAGCAGGTACAGCCTGAAGCTCTGCAGACATCAGATCCTCCTCGATGATGCCGTACTTCTCGTTTAAGATCTCCATCACGTGCTGTTTGAATCTCTGCTTGGCTTCCTTATCCTTAACGGGCTCGGAGCCGATGAGAAGGTTCAGGTTCTCTCCCGGAATGGCTTCGCTCATGGTCTTGGAAGCCTGGGACTTGCCGAGATGAGGAAGGATGTCAGTGATGACGAACTTGGGCTCATTGCCCTCGCCCAGCTTGACGTAAAGATTGGTGCCGTCCTTCAGGCAGACCATTCCGTGGATCTCCAGAGGGATAGTGACCCACTGGAATTTTTTGATCCCGCCATAATAGTGAGTCTTAAGATAAGCCATCTCCTCATCCTCATAGAGGGGCTGGGGTTTGAAGTCCAGTCTCGGTGAATCTGTATGAGCAGCGGCGATGTTGGCTCCCTCGCTGAGAGGTCTCTTGCCGATGACTGCCAGATCGATATTCTTGCCTCTGTTGTTGTAATATACCTTGTCGCCGGGCTTGAGTTCCATTCCCTGAACGTAGGGCTTAAATCCCTTGGCCTCAGCAAGCTTTATGCACTCAACGACGCATTCGCGTTCCGTCTTTGCAGCGTTCATGAAATCGATGTACTGAGAGCAGTAATCTTCCATTTCCTTTCTCTGCTCATCGCTTATTACATCGTATCCGTTTACCCTTTCAAGTAAAATACCCATATGGTATTACCTCCTGTTATTTTATTCAGAGTCGTAAAAATCCATTAGATAGTTTACAGTAATATGTGTCCAAATTCAAGTATCTCTGAAAAAATCATTTACCATTGTTTTCGCCGGTCCATTTGCTCATCCCTGCCCCATCTCTTAAAGAAAAAAAGAGCATCCTTCAGAAGCTCTTCATCCATTGCAAAAAAATAAAAACCCCGGACACATCTGCATGTCCAAAGCGCAGCGTGCCCGTACGTTTACTTGTCCTCGGATCCCGGATGATCCGCCAATAGTTTTGCGGCGTCCTCTCTGGCCCTCATGTCAGCAGACCTAAAAGCTTCCACCAGATCTCGCTCGTACTCAGTCAGTGTGCTCTCAGTCACGCTTTCTCTTCCCAAAAGGTAGTCGCAGGATACATCGAAGATGTCTGCCATCTTCTCGAACATGTCCAGTGGAGGAACACGGTTCCCCGTCTCATACCTAGAGTAAACGGAAGACGATATTCCCAGGAGTTCAGCAGCCTCTTGCTGGGTCAATCCACGGGCCAGACGGATTTTTTTAATGTTATCAGCTAACATATCGTGACCGTCTCCTTTAATCAAAAAACCCCTTATTTATAAATAATAAGGGGTTTTCCACAATTATGATGTTTCAAAATTGGCAAATATCAAGGATTCGACTTGCCAATTTGGCAAGTATTACCTTTACAGCCTTGGTCCGGCCTTTGCCAGCTTGTCTGCTCCTGTGTACATCTCGTATTTTTTGAAGTTATCCATGAACATTCCGGCAAGTTTCTTCGCCTTCTCTTCCCACTCTGCTGGATCTTCATAGGTATCTCTGGGATCAAGTATGCCGTCATTTACTCCTTCCAGTTCCGTCGGAACCTTCAGTCCGAAATAAGGGATCTCCTTTGTGGGAGCTTTATCGATATCGCCGGACAGAATGGCATCGATTATACCTCTGGTATCCTTAATGGATATTCTCTTGCCCGTTCCGTTCCAACCGGTGTTCACCAGGAAGGTCCTGGACCCGGACTTACGCACTCTCTTCAAAAGCTCCGTAGCATACTTGAGCGGCTGAAGCTCCAGGAAAGCCTGTCCAAAGCAAGCTGAGAAAGTGGGCGTAGGCTCTGTTATGCCTCTCTCAGTTCCGGCCAGTTTCGAAGTGAATCCTGACAGGAAATAATACTCCATCTGATCCTGATCGAGGATGGATACCGGAGGCAGTACACCGAAGGCATCTGCCGAAAGGAAGATTATGGACTTGGCTGAAGGTCCTTCAGACACAGGTCTCACTATCTTCTCAATGTGATCGATGGGATAAGACACTCTGGTGTTCTCCGTAACACTGCTGTCCGTATAGTCGGGAACTCCCTCCTCCGATACAGTGATGTTCTCCATGAGGGCATCTCTTCTGATGGCGTGATAGATATCGGGCTCGTCTTCCTCGTCCAGATCTATGGTCTTGGCGTAGCAGCCGCCCTCGAAGTTGAACACGCCCTGGTCGTCCCATCCGTGCTCGTCGTCGCCTATCAGAAGCCTCTTGGGGTCTGTGGAAAGAGTGGTCTTGCCTGTTCCGGAGAGTCCGAAGAATATGGCTGTGTTCTTGCCCTCAAGGTCGGTGTTTGCTGAGCAGTGCATGGCAGCCACGCCGTCCAGAGGCAGGAAGTAGTTCATCATTGAGAATATGCCCTTTTTCATCTCGCCGCCGTACCAGGTGTTCAGAATAACCTGCTCGCGGGAGCTTACATTGAAGGCAACGGCTGTCTCGGAATTGAGTCCCAGCCTCTTGTAGTTTGTGACCTTGGCCTTGGAAGCGGTATATACCACGAAATCAGGCTCGAAGTTCTCCAGTTCCTCTTCAGTTGGTCTGATGAACATGTTCTTTACAAAATGAGCCTGCCATGCCACTTCCATGATGAAGCGGACAGCCATCCTCTCAGGACGGTTGCCGGCGCCGCAGAACGCGTCCACCACGTAGAGCCTCTTGTTGCTAAGCTGCTTTACGGCTTTTTTCTTGAGCTGTGCCCAGACCTTCTCAGATATGGGGTGGTTGTCATTGGGAAACTCCGGTGTGTGCCACCATACGGTCCTCTTGGACTTTTCGTCCACTACGATATACTTGTCTTTTGGGGAGCGGCCGGTGTATATGCCTGTCATAACATTTACAGCACCGTTGTTAACCAGCGTACCCTTCTCATATCCGGTAAGTCCCGGATCCGTCTCGTCATAAAAAAGCTTCTCGTAAGACGGCTGATAAACGATTCCCTTTGATCCTGTGATCCCATACTGTGTAAGGTCTACCGTGCGCATTTAGATGATCCTCCTGATCAGAATAACTTTCATTGATAATGGCGCATGAAGCGCCTCATATACAATGTTACCTATCGATTGTAACACAAAAAATATATTTTGAAACAGTTATCCAAAAAATACTTTCTTGCCTCAGACTTTGATCTCCAGCCACTTGCCTCTGGCCAGTCTTATGAGGAAGATCGCCCCTCTGAAGGCCAGCTCGCAGGCCATCGCTATCCATGCTCCTGTAAGCCCCATGCGGCCCACAAGGATCAGCATCATTGTGATCCTCACGCCCCAGATGCTCACCATGGTCATGATGCCGGGGACCAAGGTGTCTCCCGCACCTCTCAGCGCACCTGCCGCCACTATGGATGCTCCGAACAGAGGCTCCACCAGAAGTTCTATTCTTAAGACGCTGGCCGCCAGTATCCTTACCTCCTCTACAGGGGTAAGGAAGCCCAGGACCAAAGGACAGGCGAAATACATGATAATGCCGGTCAGACCCATTATGATCATGCCCATGAATGTGGATATCCAGGCGAAGCTCTTGGCCATTGGCTTGTTCTCGGCTCCTATGCTCTGTCCTACCAGCGTCATGGCTGCTCCCTCCAGACCGTAGCCCGGCATGTAGCAAAGAGCTTCAGCCGTGACTGCGAAGGAGTTAGCGGCGATGGACACCGTACCCAGAGGAGCCACGATCCTGGTGGAAGCCACCTGAGCTCCGTTAAGTGCGATGGACTCCATGGCCATGGGTATGGCGATTTTGAGAGCCTGTTTGAACACATCCAGGCGGATGGGAGCATGCTCATTCCTGAGTATCCTGAGGAAAGGCTCTCTTATGGCTCCGATGAGCAGCAACACGATACCCACCAGCGCATTGGAGAGCACCGTGCCCAGAGCAGCTCCTGCCACTCCCAGACCTGCGCCTCTCAGCTCGAGGCCCAGCACCGTGAATTCTCCGTATATCAGAAAAGCGTTGAAAACTATGTTCAAAGCACACCTTGCTATGGACAGAAGCCCCGGGGTCCTGGTGTCGCCTATGGCCTGAAGGCTCTTCATGGCGTAGAATCCCAGATTGTTCAGCGGAAGAGTGGATGAGATTATCAGGAAATATATGGTGGCATCTCTTCTGATCTCCTGCTCCGCCCCAAGCAGTCTCGGAAGCGGAAAAGCCAGCACTGAGCCCAGCACCGCCGCAGCGCAGGCCACCATCAGTGACACTTTGATGCCCTGTCTGAAAATGTTTCTGGACCCTGCGCCGTCATTCGCCCCCGCTCTGTGAGAGATGAGCACCGAATAGCCGAAGACCGGCGCCAGAGACACGTCCTCGATCAGCCAGATGGATGACGACACCAGTCCCACCGATGCGGAAGCCTGCGCTCCCAGACGTCCCACCATGGCCGCGTCGATGTACTGCATGGCGATGACGGTGATCTGTGCCAGGATTATGGGCAGACTGAGTTTGAGAGCGATCTCGATCTTCCTTATGAGGGACAGTTCCCTGTTTGTTCTGATCTCTTCAGTAGGGTTAGGTCTTTCCATTGCAATTATTCATTGTATCACAACACATGCAGCTTTTGTGGAACATCAATAAAATCTATTGCGGATATTTTGCATTGGAACATTATAGATGATATAATACTCCCTGCCGGATCGCGTGCCGGCGGGAGACGTAATGGCAGACACAGACAGAGTGACCAAAACTTCAGACCAGGCGGGAGCCCCGAAGCTCTGGACCCGCGACTTCACCATAATCACGCTGGGGTCCGTGGTATCCATGTTCGGAAACGCCCTTTCCGGCTTCGCCATCAGCCTCATGGTGCTGGACTACTCCAGCTCCACGTTTTTGTATGCCATCTACATGATATGCTACACTGCGCCGCAGCTGATCATGCCCATCCTGTCGGGGGCCTTCCTGGACAGATTCTCCCGCAAAAAAGCCATTTACTCCCTGGACTACCTGTCCTCTGCGCTGTACGCCATAGCTGCGTTCCTCCTGTTCAAGGACTGGTTCAATTTCGGCATATTCGCCGCCTTTGCCTTCCTTGTGGGGTCCATAAACAGCGTGTACATGGTGGCCTATGAGAGCTTCTATCCGCTTCTTATCGCGCCGGAGAACTATTCAAAGGCCTACTCGGTGGCCAGTATCCTCGAGACCTTTTCCTCCGTCATGGTGCCTGTTTCAGCCTTCCTCTACAATCAGATCGGCATGGCTCCGATCCTGGCCATAAACGCAGTGTGCTTCTTCACAGCAGCTACGGTGGAGACCAGGATCAGGCAGGAGGAGACCTACACCGTGACCCACAGTCTCAGGAACGAATATGATTACGGTGAGCGTCCCTGCGCTATGCAGGATCAGGAAAGGATCCGCTACACTCCCGAGATCGTCCTTAAGGACATCCGCGAGGGGCTCAAATATCTCTGGAGCGAGAAAGGTCTTCTGGCAGTTGCAGCATACTTCGCCTTCTCTTTCTTCGGAATGGGAGCAACCAACGTGCTGACCCTGCCCTACTTCAAGTCCAACTATGACAACGGCGAATACGTCTTCATCATGGTGTTCGCCCTGGGCGTCCTGGGCAGGATGCTGGGAGGCACTTGGCATTACCGCCACAAGCTTCCGGCCGCAAAAAAATACACCATCGCGCTGACCGTCTATCTGATGCTCAGTCTCATCGAAGGTGTGTATCTGTTCCTTCCCATCCCTCTCATGATGATCCTCTTCTTCTTCCACGGAGTGGGCGGGATTACCAGCTATACCATAAGGATCTCCGGAACACAGAATTATGTCCCGGATGAGAAGAAAGGCCGCTTCAACGGCGCCTTCAACATGCTGAGCACTGCCGGCATGCTTCTCGGAGAACTGTTCGGCGGAGCGCTGTCAGTGATACTTCCGGTCCGTACCGTGGTGGTGATCACCATGGCGATCCTAACACTGGCTGCGGTCTTCTTCATCGGCAGGAACCGGGAGGAAGTTTCAAAGATATATAACATGTAAAACAAACGCGGGGATGCTCTTTCGAGGCATCCCCGTTTTTATCGTTTACCAGCCGGTCCCGATGGAAACTATTTGGTATTCTCCATCGACTTTATCAATATACAGCACGTTGGATTTATGGATTACATCTCCGGCTCTAACGCCGTTTGCCGGAAGCCAGTAGTTCAGATTGTTCTCCGTAGGATCGATCGTCACTGAATAATGAACGGAAGCAAAGATCGCGTCCTCTGTTGCCTCCGTAAACGGGCCCTCGCCGCTTAGTCTTTGTTTAAACTCATCATCCGCTATGTCGATCACATCCACCGAGTAGTCCAGCAAATATATGTTCAGCACGCTGTCGTAATTATGCCCGCCTTTTTTGAAGCTCTCAAGGTAGGCGCTGAACAGATCATAGACAATAGCGATCTCATCGGGATCGTCTCTCACAAATGATCTGATCAGAGGGTATCCATCTATTATTTCTATCGTGAGAACCACGCCCTTGGAATCTGTTAGTGTGACCATATCGCCCTGCCTCACTCCGCTTACGGCAGTGAAGCTCCCGGGTCCGAAATCGCTTGTCAGATTATAGTATGCGTCTCTGGATTCCACATAAACGGTATCCCTAAGACTATCCCTTCCTGAGGACAGTTCTTCAGTAGTGATTCCTGCGTATTTCAAAAGGAGTTCGTCCACATCTTTTCTATCAAACTTCCAGACGGGAGTTGGCATATTGCTGAGTTTATCAGCCCCAAACTCAAAACTCGCTGCGGCTCTGACCTCCTGAAACTCCTCTTCATCGGTCACAGGAGTACCCAGAGGGCAGTACTTCAGGAAGTTGGCGAGATTCAAATCCTCTGCACTGTAATAACTTGATGTAAAAAAACAGCTGATCTCAGTTGCTTCAGTCACGCCGTTCTCATCCGTAAACGTGGACTTGCATGCATTGTTGTATTCACTAAGGACTAAATCAGATAGTTCACCATCCGGCATGCTTACCGGGACCCATGCATCTGGATCCTGAACATTAGCCTGACCGCTATAACATGAACTAAACAGCATAACTGATATTATCAGACATATGCTGACCAGAAGGTATCGGATACTGTTACTCATTACTGTTCCCTCCGATCTCATATCTTCTCATCGTTTTTCAGCCTTCACACTATATGATCCCTTCAACGCTCTCTATAATATCGGCCAGCCGGTGGCCAATATTTATGAGTTCCTCATCCGTGAATGGCGATGTTTCGAATCCGCTGAAATTGGATTCCACTATTTCATTATCCTTCAAGTTGATCGTAGCGCTTACCGTCGGGCCTGCGACAGCACCACCTTCTCCACTGTCAAAGGTAAATCCAAATGAGATACTTTCTCTATTTGCATCTGCCCAGCTTGCTCCACCCTCTGTCACCTTGCCTTCAAAGTAATCCCCCAGGAAAAACGGATTAAAATAATATAGTTCCCCCATATAAGCCCAATCAGTCGAATTGCCTGATACTACGTGATTGGAGGGCATAAACTCCATGTGACCTGCGTCATATCCATCGATCACATACACGCCATTATTATCATTATACGTGGCCATGGTCAGTTCACTTATATCCCTTAGTTCCCATGAACGATCAGTCCCATACAGGTCACTGACATAATACATTTTCCAAGGTGCGGCAGGATCGTTCAGATCCGCCTCAACAACAACTTCAACGTTCATTTCTCCGGAAACACCGTTCGATCTCAGCCTTAGATAAGAGCTGAGCACAGTTCTGTACTGCTTCTTTCCATCCTTCTCTGTAATCTCTCTTTTTTGGCTGGAAACAGTGTTTACATCGTATCGTTTGCCGTAGTTCATGCGAAGCCAACTGATGGCTGCTGTGTCCATGTTCTCATCTGAAGCGACAGGCACGAACCTGCCCCCATCTTTCTCGAATGTCAGTACAAGATCAGAATCGTCCCAGGGATGACGGTCATAATACAGACACAACGTCTCTCCGTCAGTCCCGCCTTCGCATGCAAAGAAATCGATTCCGGTGTATCTCTTGATACCTGCATTGATCCTGTTCAAAACACTACTGCCTATATTCGCAGAAGGCTGCACATCCTCCTCTGACATGAACTCATCGTCATAGGGAATAAGTTTATCGAGTTCAGACCTGCCGACCACAAGTCCCCTGGGCATGTTTGAATTAAACCGAATATCCGTGTCCTCCACAGGCAAAACACTTTCAGCATAGATATAATATTCATCTCGGCTATCACTTTGGTCTTTTAAAAGTGATTCGCTGATATCATTTATACAGAAAAACCCCTTTTCATCTGTGGCAACTTCTTGCGAATACAGTTCCTCGACCCATTCTCCAACGCTTGTATGATATTGTCCGTCGCTATCGGATGTGATCGTATCTGAGTATTGCTCCCCGTTCCATGCACCGATTTTGACGATCAGTTCTTCTCCGGGTTCCCCATAACTTAATCCATAAACCAAATCCAGATCGCTGTCATACCAAACACTTATCTGTTTCTGGCAAGGGCAATAGCCTTGTACCCCACCGTCGGAGCTGCCATCGGCTCTAAACAGAAATCCTGCGATACGTTCGGTCTTGATGACCGACAGTCCCTCATCTCCGCACTTGGCAATGATTATGCCTTTTCCGTTTGGACCTGTGTATTTATATAATATTTCGTCCGATGGGCCGTAGTGCAATGCCGCTTCTCTTGCCTCCAGCACCTTATCGGGAGAGAAATAAAGGCCCATGGCTCTCGCGGATATGAATATCAGCGCAGCTATAACTATAAGTGCAATTATACTGAATCTGAGTTTTTTCATAATCTCATCCCCTTACTGCCCGGGAAGTTCCACCTCTATTCTGAAGTGCCTTCCCTTGTACATCATTTCATCCCCTTTGAATTCGATAATCAATAGCCTTGATTCCTCAGGAAATCCGGTTATCTCACATTGGACATAATCGATGTATCCTCCGTTTGAAGACCCTCCGAGACCCATCACCAAAACCATACCCTCCTCGTTGAAGAGCATATCCGGACCTATATCGAAATGAAGCGAATCCCTGAACGGACTGGTTATATCCCGGTATCTCAGTTCCAGCGTACCATCCTGTTTTTTGACCAGTTCATCGAAAAGCAGCTTATGGTCGTCAAGGATCACCTTTTCGCCGATATCCACCGACCACACCGTTTCTCCATGAGATGAATCATCGTCATACCCCATAATAATGTCCGGGATGGATACCGCAGTCTTGGCGATCACGCCGAAGATCGGACCGGTGATCGGATTCAGGCAAAAAAACGCCGTCACTATCAGACACACCTTCATCGCCTGCCAGATCCATCCTATAACGGCGTTGTGGGCCTTATTCATCAGCTTGCCCACTTCATGGCTGTCACCAATGTTGTCCAGCACAGCATCTCTGGCTTCGTCATCCGACATGCCTTCAGACGAATATTCATCGAACATGTCTTCCATGTGCTCCACGAACTCCTGCCGGATCTTATGCCTGTCTGGAGAGAACCTGACATGGCTGAGCATGGAATCTATGTAATTATCCCATTCTTTAAAGCGCATATGCAGTTCCCCCGGCTACTCTCACCACTCCGCGGGCGTACTCATTCCACTTTTCTCTTTCTGTCGTCAGCTGTTCGTTCCCCAGCCCTGTGATCTGATAGTATGTGCGGGTCTTACCGTTCTCGGCTTCCTGGCGGTACGACTTGACGTAACCATCCGCTTCCATCTTGTGGAGAACAGGGTACAGCGTCCCCTCCTTGAACTGAAAAACATCCTCCGAGAGTTCCTTCAGTTCCCGGATTATCTCATATCCGTAGCAGTCCTTCTCGCTTAATAGCGACAGAAGAAGCAGCATCGTCGTTCCGCTTAGGAGCCCTTTATCGTTTACCATTGCTTTACCTCCGGTTGTTTATAACAAAATACCTCGAGTCTCGATGTACTTACATTGTACCTCGAGGCTCAAGGTATGTCAAGCAATTATTCGACAGCTTCAATACTTTGATTCATCCCTTAATAACTCGTACGATTATCCGCCGAATTTCTACTTAATACTTCTCCGCTTCTTTTTTCCTCTTCTCCTTTTCAAGATATGAAATGCACAGTGATATTACTGCATAAACAATAGCTGTGATAGTTCCATATTTAACTTGTCCATGCGACAATCCATATCCACAGAAAAAAGACAGCGAAGTCATAATCATAAGATCAGCAAATATAAATAGAGGACCCTTATATTCCATTCTATATGTTGGTATCTCCCTCAATGCATTCACTCTGTAGTCTAAACAATGCATCAGCATCGGTGTGAGAGCAAGTGCAATTGATGTCAAAATACTGTCTTGCAAAAGAAAACCGAAAATGAACAGCACAATCGTCATTGCTGTCCATATAAGGGCAAACCTTTTGTTCTTGGAGAAACCATACATCATTCTTGATCATCTCCTGTTGAAGCACCGCTGTTCTTGGATTTTTTGCTGTATACAGTACGCCATGCTGCCACTGGATTTGCGTGAGCTGAATCTCTATAGACCCTTACCCTATATCTTACATAATAGTACTGCGAATCTTCTCCATATGCAACTTTTCTCGTCCAATACAAGTATGACGCTCCATAGGATACGCCTAATGTGGCGGCATCAACAAAATACCCATACGAATCCGGAACATTTATTTTTCTCATCAAAATTGCTACTATTGCAGATACAACTAGACCTTGTATGGAACAATTACCATTTGCTGTAACCTCGCCGCTAAAAATTACACCTGCAGGGGCTCCATTAATTATAGAGTATTCTTCTCATTTTTCTCTCCTTTTTTCCTTCTACTACCATTTAATTAGCGGTAAAATCTATGATTGCGGCGCACACCTTCCACCCGCCTTCTATAATAATAAACCCATTATCTGGTATGAAAATGGACATGGTTTTTACAGTTTTTTCAAAAAAGGTTGATTGCAAAACTAACTTCGGGTCTGATCATTGCCCGGAGATTTTGCAAGACTAACTTCTGGTTTAATTTGTTTTCCCCGTATTTCTCTTTGTTTTTTCTATGTTTTGGTGTATAATTTGCTCAAAGATCACCAGGATCTTACGCATCTCAAGATGGCCGTCCGAAGTCGTATTGCAGGAGTA
>Ga0256405_10002451_pt1 | contig 42607 bp, 64 predicted proteins | sample RumenRJG_02DNA_FD_189096 | JGI IMG/M metagenome (GOLD analysis project Ga0256405, IMG submission 189096) | Bovine rumen microbial communities from Lethbridge, Alberta, Canada - RJG_02 | ecosystem: Host-associated > Mammals > Digestive system > Stomach > Rumen | place: Canada: Alberta... | reverse complement strand
CACCCGCCGCCGAATAATTGCACCCCTGTATAGGGGGCTGGCAGTACCTTTTAACTTTTTACTATATATAGAGATAGACCTTCTCTAGTTCTTGTAACGTAACATTTTGTAACAATCTAAATCTTTATAATACAATGAATTACACGATTTTGTAACATTTCTAGGCATGTTTCATATCAATATGTACAGAAAAAAATTTTTTAAAAAGCCCGGAAAAAACCTTCCAAAAACCCTTTAAAAAAATTTTTTTTTGTGTTTTTCAAATTAAACTCTTTAATTTATGTTACAATATTTTTACTTATTTCTTTATAATATAAAAAATTATAAACTTGTAACAATAAAAAACAGTAAAATGAGCAAAAAATAAAATTTTTTAAAAGAGGAAAATTTAAACTTTTTAACCGGAAAAATGAGCGCAAAAAAATTTTTTATTTTTTTTCAAAATTAATCAAATAAATTTTCTACGGCGGTTTTGGTATCTTTGATTCCGGCAAGACCGTCTTCTATGGAGGCGCGGGTGTAATATTCCGTCATTTTCTCCGCCGTATGCCCCACCAGCTTGCGAACAGTGTCAACAGGCAGGGTACGGCGCATCTTGGTCACGTAGGTGTAGCGCAACGAATGAGGGGTGAGTTTCCGGCCGTCAAGATCTATGCCAGCTTTTTCCAGAGCCTTTCTAAAAATCGTTTCAAGATACTCTTTGCGGAGGGGCCTATTTTCGTGTGTGAAAATGAATTGCTCCGCGTCAATGCCCCTTTTTTGAATGTAATTTTCAACTAAACCGCACACGCGCTCAGGCAATAAAACGATGCGGAACTTGCGGTTTGATTCGTTGCCGGATTTGTTAAAGTCCGTCCGCACGTTGTCACCGCGCATAAAGCCGTCAATAACAAGGGCTTTGTCCGCAAGCAAAAACTGCTTAGGCCGTAACGCGCGAGCCTCACCCAGCCGCAACCCCGCAAAGGCAGACACAAGGAAAAGTAAATAAACCGTTTCCGCATCCACCGCAAAGCCCTGGAAATTTTCGGGCACAAAAAGCCGCTTTAATTCGCTGGAGCTGAATATGTCTGTCTTGCCCTGGGCACGTGTAAACGTAGGAAATATGGGCAAAGTCACCTTAAACCCTTGCCATGCTGCCTCGTCGTAAATCTCATAGAATACGGTGATGTAGTGCTTCTTCCAGCTGCCGGAACGGTCAACGCCAAGAAGGTAGTTGCCCACATCGCTAACCTTAATGTCGCGGATGTCGTAACTGCCCCATTTTTCAATGATTTTTTCTAGGTAGGTACGGCTTTCCTTTAGCGTTGATTCAAGCACACCGCGCCCAAAGGCAGCACGGCGCTTGACGTGGTTAGAGCCTGGAAGGAACATGTCCCTAGCTATCTCGCGGATTGTGGCAACTTCCCTGTTGATTGGCGGCAATGCGCAGACAAAGGCCCATGCCTCGGCTTTGTTTTGGCAGCCTTTGCAGACCTTTTGAACCTGCTTGCCGTCTTTGTAAAACCAATAATACCAACGCTTTACGGTTTTTTTGCCCTTGCCAACCGTCTTTTTTTGAAAAATGTTATAGTCCATTATGGCACTCCCACCAGCGCGGCATCTCTAGGCAAGGCGCGTCTTGGCTTTGGCGGCATCATCTGCCGCGTAAAGGCCTGCAAGGAAGTCTTCCAGCCTTAGCCTGTTTCCAGCTGAAAGCGCATCGTATTTGCGTGCAACTTCCATTGCCGATGAACTAACTTCCGGCGCAAATTCCTTGCCGGTAATAAGCCAGTCGCAAGAAACGCCCATGGCATGGGCAAGAAGAAGGATGTTTTCACCTTTGGGAAGACCGTCTGCCCTTTTCCACCCTTGATAAACGTCTTTAGTCCATTTTTCTTTTGAGACATTTATCATTAATGTTTCGATTGTTAATTCATGCCGTTTGCACCAGTTTTTTATCCGATTGAAAAAATCATCATGCAGTTTGAATCCGTCCATGTTTCTATATTAATAATTTTTTTTAGAAAAAAATAGAAAAAAAAAGATATTTTTCTATTGACAAATGTTGATTTCGGCTATATGCTCAAAACATAAAGTGTTTTTTTTCAACACTTTCAAAACAAAATAAAGGGGGTGGCGTTTTACCACCCCCCTTCCATCGGGAGGAAATATGGAAAAACCTGTTTTAGAAAAATTTTCCGTGGCAATTCCCCTTTCCAGGAAAGAAAAAACTGCCTTTGAGCAGTACTGCTTTGAAAAAGGAATGAAACGCGGCGGATTTTTACGGAATGCAATACTTGCGGTAATTGCGCCAGAAAAAAAGGAGGTAGAAAATGCAGAAAAATAAAATCACTTCGTGGAATTATGATGATCAACTCGTGCGTTCACTTGTACACAACGGAGAGCCATGGTTTGTTGGAAAAGATATAGCTTCTTCTTTAGGTTATAAAGATACTGTCAACGCACTAAAAGAACATGTTGACAACGAAGATAAAGACATCATAAAAATAATGACAACTAGCGGAATACAAAATGCAGTTGTAATAAACGAATCCGGGCTTTATTCCTTAATTTTCGGTTCAAAACTCGAAACCGCCCGCCAGTTCAAACGCTGGGTAACATCCGAAGTCCTTCCCGCCATCCGCAAGACAGGAGGCTACGCAAAGCCAACAAACGAAGCCGAGAGAGCACAGAGGTATCTGCACCAGACAAACGCAAACACTAAAGGACTTCATGCGGAATCGGGCATCATCGGCCAGCAAATCCGCCTGCTTGACCGCGTGGAACGCCTCGCAGACCGTGGCCTTATCAAAAAAGAATCATTCCTTTCAGTTGTCGAGGCATTCAACGCCAGGGCAAGAACCTTGGAGCCTCTTGTAAACATCCGCGAAAAGGAAATTGAAGAAAATGCAAAAATCATGGCCTTTGTCTCCGAGCGTCTCTATGTCACAGGCAGCGACACAGACTACCTTGACGCAGACATGCTCTATGTGCTCTACATGGACAACACGGACGGAGAGCTTGTTAAGTCGCTCACGTTCAAGACGCGCATGGAAGCACTCTTTCCTAATGTCCGCTATGCAATGAAGGAAGACCACGGCATCCTTGAACAGGTGGTTTATGGCATCCGGCTTAAGACTGCGGGCAAAAATAAAAGCCTTCCAGATACCACGCTGGAAGGCTAACGTCTCGCTCTTGATGGAGGAGCAAAAATAAAAAGCACCATGTTCATAATAGCACGGTGGCAATAAAAAAGCAAGAGGGGATTATGACAGAAGAAGAATTTAACATAAAGACCATAAGAACGCAGCTTGACTACTTGGTTAGCCAGATGGAAAAACTGCCGGTTCAAGCCCCAAAGGAAATAGAGGAACTGCCGGAAAACGTGACGCTCGAACTTGCAGCACGCTACAAGGGCGGGTGCTCCTTTGCAACCTACAAGACACGCTCCTTTCTCCAACCGTGCGGGGGAACGAACAGCCACCGTGTGGGCGGTCGCAAATGCTGGAAGCGCAAGGACGTGCTTGAATGGCTAACAGTAGACGATGCAGCCCTTCCAGAGTACCTTAAGCGGTTCGGAGTGACTGTCAAGAAATAATGGGTAGGCAGTACAAGCGGCGGGAGGGCAGCTGGAACATGATGCCCTGCATGATTGATGGAATTCTCTACAAGAGCCTTTTCACCTTGGCGATTGACTTTGAATTCTCTTATTCTACCCTGCGCTTGAAGCTCGCAAAAAGAAACGGTGCGCCGGTCCCCTATTCCGGCCATGTGGTCTGCACCGCAGAATGGTTTGAAAGCCACAAAGACTTTGACTTTAATAACTTTAACCCCGCCGGGGGCAAATCCGGCAAGGAGCAGTAATGAGCGACACAAACATGGTGTGCATTAAGGGACGCTTAACAAAAAGCGCGGAACTTAAGTACACACAGAATCAAAAGCCTTTTGTTAGTTTTTCCATCGCTGTAAACGAATCCGTTAAAGACGGTGCAACAGGCGAATGGTCAAGCAGGGCAAACTACTTTGACGTAACCGCCTGGGGAAAATACGGCGAAGCAGTTGCCAAGTACATGACCAAGGGCCGTGAAATTCTGATTGGCGGACACTTGCGACAAGACCGCTGGACAAACGCAGACGGCAGCACAAAAAGCCGCGTAGGAATTATTGCTGACAACTTTGAGCTTTTGCGCGAACCAAAAGGCAGCAACCCTGCTTCACCTAATGAAGCACCCCAGCAAACACCACCGCCGGACGATGCGCCAAGCTTTGGCGAGTTCCCGCCACCAGAGGGCAACCCGGACACAATCGTTTTTTAATTCAATGACAAGGAGCATAAAATGAAAATCACCATAACAAACGGCAAAGGCGGAACAGGAAAGACGACGCTTAACACTTTCCTTGCCTTTACCCTATTCAGCAGGGGCAAAAAAGTCCTGCTCATAGACTTAGACCCTAACTGTTCGCTAAGTGAAGTAATGGGCAAAATCCTTCTGCCGGAAAATTCAAAGGTGCTTTTGACTGGGCGCGAGGTTAAGCCCTACACACTAAAGCAAACCGCAGAAGGCGCGACACTTGACTTAATCCCGTCCGACCTTGAGATGGACATGCTTGCCAACATCACTGACATGCAGTTAAAGCTCCAGCTAAAAAAACAGGGCTTTGAACAAAAGTATGACTACATCATAATTGACCCGCCGGGAACATGGAACGCCCAGACGCGCAACGCGGTCTTTGCGGCGGAAAGTGTTGTGGTTGTGGGCAAGTGCTCACCGCTTGACTTTGCCGCAACATCCAACTACATGCAGAAGCTTTCCGACTGTTGCCTTGACGCAGACGTAACCGTCGTATGCAATAGCTACAACCCCTTGGGCGACCCGGACAATATCTGGCAGCAATACAAGGACACATTCGGCGACTACCTCTTGCCCCAGGCAATGCCCAAGCTTAACAGCTTAAAGCGCTTTATGTTTAATCCCGACTACCACATCCGCGCAGACCTTGCGGAACGATTGGAGCCTTTCATTAAGGCGGCAACACTTGAAAACGGAGATGCAAAATGAGCGAAAACACATACAAATGGAAAAATTCTAAAAGAGCGATACCAGAAGAAAATAAAGACCTTATAGCTTGGACAAAAGACAGGGGCTTGTCCAAGGCTAAAAGGTCAAAAGAAGGAAAATGGACGCTGTCACACCATGACGGCCAAGACCGGTACATGGACGATGAGGGCGTCTGGTGGTGCGAAATTAAACCCCCATTTATGAAATAGAAAACGGAGAAAAAAAAATGATGAAAACTATCAAGATTGACCAATCCCGCTCTTGTACGGTAGACACAGAAAAGACAACTATCTATCCGAGTGTGGAAGCATGGCAAGCAGAAGCAGAAAAACGCTTTGGAAAAGATTATATGAACTGGAAATTCCAGTGTCCGATGTGCGGACACATTGCTTCTATTGCCGATTTCAAGGCAGCAGGGGCAAAATCACCGAATTGCGCTTACCAAGAATGTATAGGACGATACACGGGTAAAGGCAGCCCCAAAGAAGGTGATTCATCAGGATGCAACTGGGCAGCATACGGATTATTTGGCATCCCGAATGGAAAAGGTGTTTTCGTTATGACTAGCAACGAAGAAGGCCAAGAAATTTTTGATTACGCGCCTGCGCAGGGAGAAAAAGAATGAAGCTTCAAAACAACAACGCAAGCCACGTAAAAGTCCCGCTCGAATGCCTGCGCATAACAAGCAACGTGCGCCTTAACTTTGACGAAGAGCAGATAAAAGAACTGGCTGTTTCCATAAAGGAAAATGGCCTAATAAATGCCATCACGGTTAAGCCCCCTGTAGAAGAAAACGGCGTAAAATACTACGAGGTCATAGCAGGTGGAAGGCGCATCCGTGCCCTAAAATGGCTTTGCGACCACGGGGACGATTTTTCTATGGTTGACTGCAAAGTGTCAAACGGCGATGCCTGGACAATCCAGATGATAGAGAATATCCAGCGTGCAGACCTTTCCCCGCGCGAAAAGGAAAGTGCCCTTGCCCTTGCCCTTGAAAATGGCCTAACACAAACGCAAATTGCAGACCGCCTTTCAAAGCCAATCTCATGGGTATCGGACACAATGGCAGGTGCAAAAGTCCGCCGTGTGGCAGATGCCCAGGGGCTTAAGACAGATGAAATTAGCACAAAGACGCTTTCTCAATTAAGGTCAATTCCAGACGCAAACCTTCCGGAAGTTCTTTCCCGCCTTGTAAGCGAGGGCGGCTCATACCGTACCGCCACAAGGCTTGCCCAGGAATGGAAGGCAGAGCAAGAGGCAAAGGCATACGGCCAAAAGCCCTTCTTCGCTCCAGAGGCAACTACTAACGCTAGTAGTAAAGAAGAAGACCCTGTAGTGGAAAGGCAGCAGATCCAAGAAACAGAAAAAGAAGAAGAAGAAGATGCCTTTGCAATGGTAGAGCATGAAAAATCGCAGGAAGAAGAAGCAACCTGTTCCAAATTGGAAACAGTTGCGCCAGATCCAGAAGTAAAGACGCGGGAAATTGTCAACAAGCCCGATTATTTTATCTGGGAAATAAGCAACGAACAGGACATGGAAGCGGCGATACTTTCACTTAGAGACAAAATAAAAAAGATGCCGCAAAACACCAAGCTGTGCATAAAAGACTGCGGGCGTGTTCTTACCATTTCCGGCATTGAATACAGGCCCGGAACAGACGAACTGGTCTTTATGTCTCAAACGCCAGATGCGAGGGTGCTAGGCTAATGGCAAAAGGTGACTGGCAGTACATGGCAAGCGAGACGCTTAAACAGACCATCGCATTCGACAAGAAAAGTGGCTGGCTCTACTGCCAGGACGGGACGCGCTACAGTCCGCAGGAACTGGCAAAAATAACCAAGAACTGGACACAGGCAATCGACTTCCCGCTGCAAGTCCACCTTCTAAAAAAAAGAATTTGGCGGCGAAATTGAATTTGTGGGAGAAAAAGCTCCTGTTTCAGAAACGGGGCAAATTAGAAAATGAAAAAAGAACTACCATTTGAAAAATACAAGACACACCTCTTTGACTATTTGCGCCTGCACGGAATCAACGCTGAATCCGGGCAAATGATCTGTTGTCCCTGGCACGATGACCCCACACCTTCACTTTCCTTTTTCACAGACAGCGACGGCTTCCCCCGATTCAAATGCTTTGGCTGCGGAAAGCAGGGAGACATCTACAGTGCCGTGGAATTCTGCGAGGGCATCACCGACGCTAAAAAACAGTTTGAAGAAATAGAAAATATTTTCGGAACCGGCGGGGACATTTCAAAGCAGTTTGTCCCGCCGCCAAAAAAAGAAAAGTACCAGTTTGTCCCGGACAGGGAAAAGCTGGCAAAGATTCAAAAGTGGCTCGACGGCCTTGAACACAAAAAAGAAAACATCCTGTCTTATTTCCGCACCCGCGCGGAATACAAGACCGCAGGGGAGCAGTCAAGCTACCCTCTCAACCCCTACGAGCTTGAACGCCTGGCATCCTTTTTCTTCTGGTGGCCGGGCGCATCACAGGCCGTGGCAGAGTTTGGTAACACGTTCCTTTTTTCTGCCGGAGTTCCCTATAAGAAAAGCAAGAACGGCTCGCGCATTGTGGAAGAATTTCAAAATGCAGAGGACTTCCCAAAAGAAGGAGCTGCCGGAAAGATTTATCTTGAACAAAAAACCGACACCTGTTTTTTCTGGAATGAAACAAGCAAAAGCTATGAAAAGGCAAAGGAAGACCCCCGCGAGGTTGCGTGGTGGCATTCCGGCATTCTTGCAAAGTCCCCGGACGGCATGAAGCTTCTTTATATGAATGAAAAGGACTTTGAAAGCATGAAGGTAAACCCGCGCACGGGCGTGTCCTTCTTTCCAATTCCGGGAGAGCTTCCAACGGAAAAGCCTATTGTCCTTATGGAGGGCGAAATAGATGCAATCCTTTGCCAGTCCATCGGCATAGGGAACGCTTTTTCCATGGGTGGTCTGGGAAACCTTTCTGTCCCAAAAATTAAAAAGTTTTTGATGCCAAAAAAAATCCCGGAAATAATTCTTTTCGCAGATAATGACAAAGCCCCTAAGTGCCAGAGCCAGAAGGCTTTCGGCATGATGCCCTATGCAGAAGGTGATGCCGTTGTCCAGACAGTCCCGGAAAAACTTCTGGAAGCGGGATTTGAAGGAAAAATAAAGGTAACTTCCCTCCCGCCTGAATGTCCCTACAAAGACCCAGACGATGCCATCCGCAACGGCAAACGGCAGCTTGTCTTTGATGCCATAGCCAATGCGCTCGATTATGTCGCACCCAAAAAGCCGGAAAAGAAAATGGCAAAAAAGGAAGCAGAAAAAAGCCAGCCAAAAAAAATCCGCGGCACTGTTTACCAGGAATGGGACACAATCCCCTTTAAATTTTATAAATCCCTTTTGAAAAAATTCAAATGGTCTAACCTCCAGGAAGAAGACAAGAAGCCCTTTGTGTGCGCCGCATATAAAGCCTGTAAGGAAGACGGCGCACTGGATGCGCTCATAAGTTTTACTAACAATGACTTTGACAAGGAAGCAATAGAAAAAGCCTCGGAGCTTTCCGCAACTCCCTTCTACCTCTTGGAGCTTGGCGAAAAGTATGAGCTTTCAAAGTTTATAATTGACAAGCTTGAAGAGCATCTTGTTCCGGCAAAAGAAATCCTGCGCATTTTTAAAATCGAAGAGACTGTTGTCCCTGTTGACTACGAGGCAATGGCAGAAAATGAAAATTTGATCGCTTTTATAGAAAAGAAGGACAACTTCTTTGCCGCTTGCGTTATAGCCGATGCAACGGACGGCAATATTATTTATGTTGAAAAGGAGAAAGCTCATTATGCGTTCCGAGGCGTTGCTTGGGAGCGTCTGCCAGGCCTTGCCGTGGAAGCACACAAAATTCTTCAAAACATTCTTTTAACTTACTTGGAAAAAAATCTGTCCCAGAAGGACGTTATCAATAAAATTTTAAAGCAAATCGGAAGCCGCCGGTTCCGACTTGACCTTGTTAAAGACTTCAATGAATTCCGCGGTGAGACCTACCGCGAAGAGGTCATGTTCGACAGTGTACCTATACAGGCTACGCTCACCATGCAGGACGGTGTTGTTGATTTTTCTGGAGACAAGCTCATTTACCGTAAGGCAACGCGCGAAGAGTACCGCCGTGCAGTCCTTCCCTACACCATCGGGCAAATTAAAAAAGCCGGAAAGCCAGAGCAGTTCTTGAAGCTTCTGGAAGGAGACTTTGAAAAGCCCAGCGTGGAAACGTTGCAAAGAAACTCCGTAACAACCGTAAAAACTTTGCTTTACTATCTGTCATTAGTCCAGAGCAGAAACACCCAGTATAAATACGGCGGCTTTTTCCTTGGTCATGGTGGTACTGGTAAATCTACACTTTGTTCAATAATAGATGCTATCTACCCGGACAACTGCACGCAGCTCCAGAACGAAATTTTAATTTCTGTGGGAAAACGCTTCCAAAGTTCAAACGGCCCTACACCGGAAATTGCAAAACTGGAAGGTAAACTTATAGCCTTTGTCCAGGAGACACCTAAAGATGGACGGCTCAACACCAACACATTCAAACTGTTGACAGGCGGCGATAAACTTTCCGCCCGCTTCCTTAACCGCGACCCGCACGAATTTTTCCCCACGGCACAAATCCTTGTAAGCTCAAACAATTCCCCGGACTTTGAACACGGAGACGATGCCGCAATTAAAAGAATGATAATTTTCCGCTTCAATATTGAACATGAAAAAGGATTAAAGGAAAGCAAAACTCCCAAAGAATTTATTGAAGAATTGCGCCCGGAATTTCCTGCCATAATCAAGATGCTTGCAGAGCACTACATAGAACTGCACACGGTGTTCAAAGGGAAAATCCCCATGAGCACAGAATGTGTAAACGAAAAAAACCTCTATGTCCAAGAACAGGAAAAGGACACTGACCGTTTCGTAAAGCTTTGCATCCGCTACGCCTTCACCGACAACGATGCATTCATAACATCCCGCGACCTTTATTTGATTTATCTCAATTTACTTGGCATCCAGGAAGGCTCAAAAGAAGCTGCAACACAAAGGCAATTCACTACATGGCTAAAGGCAGACTACAAGGAGTTCCGCCGCTCCTACAAACAAAAACGCCTGGACGGCAGCGCAAACCCAGAATGGGGCTTTGAGCACATTGCCCTGACTGACTACGGCAAGGAACTATTAAAGCAAACCCCGCCCGCACCAAGTGACCAGCTGGACTTTGACCAGTCCGCAACACCGCCGGACGATGACCCATTTGCCAATGCAAGCTTTGCCCCGCCACCCAAAAAGAAGGCAGCAAAGAAAAAGCCGGAAGCATCCCTAAAGATGCCGGAACTGGAAGAAGACATTGGCAACGATGACTTTGACATTTACTAGGAGGAACAAAATGAAAACAATTTTAAAGGATTTGAAAATTAGCGAGGCAAGTTTTTTCCCAGAGCCAAACGAAATGTTCAAAGAAAATAAAAACTTTTCAAACGAATACTGTAAAGGCTGGACTTTTAACGGCCTGTTCGTCATTGCCTCTGTAAGAATAATGGCCGACGGCCTTGAATGGCTGCATGTCTCTTTTTCCAGGGCAAGAAAAATGCCCACCTATACCGATTTGCAGCTTGTCAAGCGGAATTTTATTGGCGCGGATAAAAAGGCAATAATGATATTCCCAGAACAGAAATACTATGTAAACCTGCATCCTAACTGCCTGCACCTTTGGTATTCGGCACAAAACCCTATCCCGGAATTCTCGATGGGCTTAGGAACAATCTAGCAGGCGTTGCCTGAATAGATAAGCCTTGACCGTTTCCCGAAGGCGCAGGCACAATTTGGAACCGCCCCCTTTGCGTGGTGCTTAAAGGCGGTGTGCGAATCCTGCAAAATTGGTTGGCAGCCGGAACAGACGGCAACTTATGGAGGTTAAAATGCTCATTGCAGCTTATGGGAGAAAAAAAGAAGTTTACCTCGGAGAATTATCGGAAAGAATTGCGCATCTCGACTTTGACGAAGAAAATGAAATTTATTTTTCTGGAATAAAATTTCTTTACAAGAAAAAGACAAAAGATTTTCATTATGAAATAGCAGAAAAAATACAAATGAGTAAAGAAGAATTTTATGAAAACGTAAAAAGCTTTACGGAAATATTTTAAAAAGGAGGTTGAACAATGAAAAATTCCATCTACAAAAAATACTGCGAGCAAAAACTTCCGCATGATTTCCAAAAGCGAGCGGAGGGCTTTGCTTCCATGTCCGACACGGTGCAAGAAGAAATGTTCCGTGCGGGCTTTTACTGCGGGCTTCACATCAATAATGTCTTCCCAGACCCAGACCGCCCTGTTCTGGACAATGGCTACATTCTGGTAAGGAAAGAAGACGTAAACCTTGACTGGTATCAAAAAGTAAAAGCAGAAATAGCCAAGGAATCAAAATGAATAAGGAAGAGCTTATTAACCGCATAAGGAATGCGGAATATTTTATTGAGCAAAACGCGCCCTACTACCATGCAAAGGAAAGCGATTGCCCCGATTTGTTCAAGTTCCTTATGCTCCTTAACGGCTGGCACAATCCCTTTATTGCTCTTAACGAGCTCTTGAAAGTTATTTACACAAACGAAATGCTCTTGAAAAAAAATGGAATGAAAAAGGGCTACAAGAGCCGCTACCGCGAAATGGAAAAGCTGGTCCAGGAACATTCAACAGCTAAGGAGATGTAAAAAAAATGAATTGCCCTAGATGGATGTTTTCCTTTACTTATGTTTATTTAACAGGCGAATGGTCTTTTGCTTGTATTTATGCAGACGATTTAATAAGCGCGCAAGAAAAATTTGAACGAATCCCAAGGGGTTTGTATTTTATAAAAACAATCGACCGAGTAGACAATGTTTACCATGCCGGAGAGAAAAATTTTGTGCCAGAAACACGGATTTATGACGTGAGGGAGAAATAGGAGGTTCAAATAACGGTTAAAGAGATAGAAGGTTTAGGGTATATAGATTTCGTAAAGAAGGGGTAAGTTATGGAAAAGAAAGTTGAAACAAAGGGTTATACCAATGAAGATGTTTGTAATAGCAGGGCAGAAAAATTAAAAGAAACCTGGACCAATGTAATAAACGCTCAAAAAAAATTGTACGAAGAGCATGACGACATTGTGGACAGGATAAACTCAAATAAAGAGCGTATTAAGGAATTGCGAAAAGAAGAGGCAAGTAATGTTATTGAATATGTAAGAGGACGCTTAAATAGGTTAAGCGCAAGCCGTATAGATATATTGCTTTGTCATTGTCAAAATATGCTAAATGGCAACATTGATAACACGGTGCTGACGTTTTCAGAAGGAGACTTAGAAAAATGACAACAGGAGAATTTGCAGATTTAGTACAAGCCATGAGAGACGCACAAATAAGTTTTCTTGTCACATCTTTTATTAAGTGGTTAGGAGAGGAGGCAGATAAATGAAAGTAAAAGAATTGATTAAAAGACTTAAAACAGCAGACCCGGAAAATGAGGTTGTAATAAATACCTATTACAGTACACTCGATATAATCGGTGTTATTACACATTATGAAGATGAACCAGTAACAATAGTAGCACAGGAGGATTAAAGAAAATGAAAATTTACATTGCCGGAAAAATAAGCGGCGAAAAACGTTTTGAGATGCAGGAGAAATTTTACGACGCGGCAGCCTTCCTTACCAGTAGAGGAAACGAGCCGTTTATTCCAAGCGTCCTCCCAGCCTACGAAGATGTGCCGCACGAAGACTACCTTCACATTTGCTATGCAATGATAGACATTTGTGATGCCATCTACATGCTAAGGGACTGGCAGCAAAGCAAAGGCGCACGCCTGGAATTGCAATATGCCGCTGACTGGAAGAAGGACATCTACTACCAAGACCCTGCCACAATAGAAGAAAATTTCCCGGTAAGACATGACCTTGGTTGAAAAAAAAGAAGAGCGTCATGGCAAGGACATAATTGTCCTTACCATATACGCCCTTGAAGACGGCAGTTTCACATTCTCACTCCAGTGTGCCGTAGCCGGAATAATCCGCGCCGCCTACCCGCACCAGCTGCCGGACAAATATGCATCCCCCGCAAGCGCAAAAACCGCCGCCCTTACCCTGCTCAAGAACTGGGCCCTCCCAAGCCGCACCGCCAAAGCCCGCCTAAAAGAATTCGGCATCACTTTCTGCGACACCCAGCTGGAATTCAACTTTGACATCCAAGAAGAAAACGGATAACCTTTAAAAGTTGCCGAACATAAAACATGTAGTTGTCTGTATGCACTGCATGTCCGCACATACTCGCAATACTTTTACAAAATTTTTCTGCTTTAACTTCTCCTTTTAGAAATTTATTCACAAACCTTCTTGTTTTATAAATAGTTTGCTTTTTTATCATTTTACCTTTTGGGTAAATTTTATAACCTACAAATTCAACGCCTTTTGTAATTTTTCCTATTGTAGTCTTTTTATTTAATTTTAGAAAAAGTTTTGTATTTAAAAAATATTCTATTAAATACAACGCTCGTTTTAACTCGGATTTATTTCCAAGCAAAATAAAATCGTCCATATAACGCACATAAAATTTTATTTTCAAATTTTGTTTTACAAATTTATCAAGCTCATTTAAATATAAATTTGCCGTAAGCTGACTTAATCTATTCCCGATTTTTATACCTTTTTCTGGATTATCTTTATGTAAAATCTGAAATATTAAATTTAAAGTCCTTATATCTGATATATGTCTTTTATAAAGTTCAAAAGCTATATCAAGATTTACATTATAAAAATATTTTTCAATATCGCATTTTAAATAATATTCTGTTTTGTTTTTGCCTATAAAATAACTAAGTCTATTGGCAGCTTTCAATGCACCTTTTTCTTTTAAACAGGCATAACTATCATGAATAAAAGTTTTAATTATTTCTGGTTCTATCACATTACAAAGGGCACTTTGGACAACTCTATCACGATAAGGTAATGCATTTATTTCACGTCTTTTTGGTTCGTATTTTATAAATGTATAAAAATCGCCTAATTTGTATAAATTCCATAATAATTCATTTTGTAATTCTATTAAATTTTCTTCTAAATGATTATAAAATTTTAGTGATGCAGCTTTATATCTATGCTCTTTAGATACAGTTTTATACGCCGCAAGTAAATTGTCAAAACTGCAAATTTTTTCAAAAATATTTTCCATCATATATTTTTTTTAATTATAAAAAACAGGAAGGTTCGCAAACCTTCCTGTCAGTAAATGATTTTAGTTTATATAAAAAAACTAAAGACGACTAATCTGATTCAAACTCCTAAAAAGAGCAACCACTGCTAAAAATCCGTAAACATTTTAGCTTCCTTTTTTTTTGAATCACAGGCAAGCCGGGAGCCAATGTTCGCATTCACATTCCAAGGAGAATTGTTCCCATTGACCGTGCGCGGGCCATAGTGAACCCCTTCATTCCAGTTACCACCGCAAATGAAAGCGCGCAAACCTTCGCTGCATTAGCCGCCTTGTTTTATTAAGCCGCCCAAAATACGCCCTAATTCTGCCATCATTTTTTCAGCTGTCTCATAGCTTTTTAATGACAAATATTTTGAACCTTTGGAATAAGCAAAGCGAATGTAAAAGCGTAAAATCTCAAACTCTGTATCAATTTTGTACCAACCTTCGTTTTTTCTGGCGCTTCGATTAGTTCTTATTATTAACTCTATAATGCGATGTAAACAGTTTTTTATATCTGTCTCAAGTGCAAAGTGTTCATAATGCGGGAACTTTTCAATCCTTGGTTCAAAATAAATTATAAAATCTTCAAATTTTCTAAACAAGATTAAATTTTGAACATTTCCTGCTCGAAAATTTATGTTTGCTGTTTTCATAAAACCAGATTTTCAGAATTTCAGAAAACAGGTGATTCGCTAACGCGAATCACAGGCAAGCCGGGAGCCAATGTTCGCATCCACAGCCCAAGGAGAATTGTTCCCAGTGACCGTGCGCGGGCCAAAGTGAACCCCTTCATTCCAGTAACCACCGCAAAAGAAAGCGCGCAAACCTCCGCTGTTAGGTAAATATGCCTGTCCTTGTTCTGCGCCCAAAACATTTTGCCAGTTCCAAGACGCACTTCCAAAATCCAAAGAGTTATCTTTTGTCCATTCGTAAACATTTCCAACGCAGTCAACGATATTTTTCGCAGATATTGCGTATGGCTTTACTCCAGACACATTGTCGAAGGCTCCAGTCGAGGTATTAACTTGGCACCCTGTGAATGTTTTCGCTGTATTTGTAGTCTTTGCCCATGCATAATTATTGGCTCCGTTTTCGGCCTGTGGGCTGCCAAAAGCCGAAGCCAGCCATTCTGTATATGAGAGTAACCGCAATCCCTGTCGCTCTGCAAGTTCATTGAAATTATACATATTCAGGCCCTCTGTTCCTGTCAATGGCAAGCAACCATATTTTGACTGTAGTTTTCCTTCTGCAACGGATAAACCGTTTGTCCCGCTCATAAATGTAACCGTTTCTAAGGCTGACGGTTGATAAATGAAACACCACAAATTCTTATTAACCTGCGCCATTCCCCCAGCCAAGGTTTTGGGCCTATTCTTCAAATCCCACACCGAATTCGGCACGATGCCTGTAGTCACATTGTCCTGCCACTTGGTACCGGAAGAGCCCCATTTTGTACCTGTAGAATCAATAGGCACCCAAAGCCCATCCTCGCTAACTTTGCGGATGTGCCCTACATGGAATCCGCCTATCTTGCGCGAATTGTCCGCCGTAAATCCATCCGGGTAAGTTGTATTCAAAGAAACAACGATAGCCGGGTCTTCGTTGCCGTCAATAACAAGATAAACAAAGTAATCGTTCCCGATGGCAAGTGTGTCCCCAGTGTCAAGGTTTGCCGCCGGGTCAAACTCAATGTCCCCGCGGTTAATGAACTGCCTCCAGGTGCTGCCGTCGTAAAGGTCAACGCCGGTGCCATCCTTTAGAATCAATTTATTTTCATCGTAAAGGAACGGGTCTTTTTTCTGCAAAAACGAATCGCCGACGCATTTGAAATTTCCGCTTTCAGGAATGCACGCAACGGTGCAATCGTCAACCAAATCTTTATATATAAGCAAACTCATGCCAACACCTCCATCAGTGCATTTATTTCCGCATCGGTAATTCCAATTTTATACTTTGCGGCAGCGGGATTGTCCACAAGTTCATAGTCCTCGTCTGTGAGCTCTTCCGAGGGCTTCCCCTTGCTTGCATCCTTCAAGACCTTCATATAGTGGTCATCTCTCAAATGCTTAAGCCGTGAATACAAAATCCTTTTTCCGCTGTTTGTCTTCACCGCAAAATCTACGGCATTCTGCCAATCCTTTTTCGTCTGGCAATAATCTGGTATTCCAACCATCTTTTATTCCTCCTATTCAATCTCCGAAAATTGCAGGTTGACCTTCATCGTGTCAAACTCTCCCCACTTTCCTATTCCCCATTTTCTTACACCCCACTTTATGCGCCTGGTGCCAGGAATTATTTTCCCGTCAACCAACCGCCGGGGGTATATGTGAAGGCCGTCGCTACGGCATTCAGTCCCAAAAGGAAGGAACTCTTCATAGTTCCCGTTAGGCGTGACCACCGCGGCATAAGTCTTTGCAGGGTCAAAGTTAATGCCAAGCGTTCCCCATGGAATTGTAGTCTCCACCCCAGACACGTCAAACGCAAAAATGCGCGAATTAAGCGCATCCTGTATAATGCGCAGAATCGCATCAAGAACGTCCGAACTGTCCATGTTGTCCGGCACGTTTGAAGGCTGCCTTGCCGTAGTGCCAAAAGCCTTTTTAAAAATTGCCGTCCTTGCGCCAAGCAGGTCGTTGAACCAAAGCGCACGCCAGGGCGTACCGTCTATACTTCCTGGTGACGTTGCCGGAACCGCCTTTCCGTATGGATAGGCAGCATCCGTGTCATCGCGGAAATCCGTATAATTCGCATCAATCTTAAGCATCCCTATTCCTCCGTCCATTCAACTGCGAGCACCGCCACCGTATGGACAGGCTTAATGCGCAGAATGAAGTATTCAATGTAATTTTTGTAAATCCGCGGAATCTGCAATTTCTCCACATAAAGAATTTCATTGCGTGAATTGCGGACGATGTTCTTGCAAACATAAAAGCAGAACTCCCAGTACCGCTCATCATTGGGGATTGAATAAGGCCCCGCCGTTCCATTCCTTAGAATTGTAGGCACAAAGCTTTCATCGCCCTCGCGGTAGTCGCAGACCGCCTTTTCCCCATCGCACACCATTATCTCGTTATCGCAAACCGCAAAATAAGCGATGTTCGATTCGCGCGGATTTGCGCAAGGAATATTTTCTTCAACAACAATTCCGGGAAAAACATTTTCCAAAACGCTGCGGATAAAATACAAGGACTGCCCGCCGTGATTCATGCCCCACAAAAGGCTTAGAAAGTTCCGCCTCTGCTCAATGTCCATGTTTGCAGAAAGAACGGTAAAAACCTCTTCCCACCTGTCAATGCAGCGCGTTGAATCCGGGAAGAAGTCCATGTAAACCCTTTCAATTTCCCGCCGCAAATCCTCCGGCAAGACGGCAATAGCCTCGAAAAGTTTCCGCACGTTCTTTTCCTGCGTCAAATTCCAGGCACTGCTGGAGGGAAGCAAATTTTTAACGGCGTTAAAAAAACTAGCCCTCATAAAGCTCTCCGTTAATGTAAAGGTTGCCCAACGCTGCAAGCTCACCTTTGCCAAGGTCATATTCGCTAATTTCCGGGCCGTTAATGTTCATTGTCACCGTATCGAACTTGGCCTTCATGCTGACCGCCACACTGTTGGCAATGGATATTAACGAGTTCCTAAGAATTGAATCGCTCCTGTTGTTGTCGCTTGAAAGCCCGCGGATGTACGGCTCGCGGTTGTCAAAAAAAGTTTCAAGCTCCGTTTTTAACTGGCTTCCAAAATCGCCATCCCCGGAAAAACCGGTCACGTACACATTGAATGTAATAATTCTTACCGCGCGGACATTGGGATAAGATTCATCCCCCCGCGGGTCAAGAATTGCCGTTATCGGCTTCCTATTGGCAACACCAGTGTCCGGGTCATAGGTGCAGGCGTGCCCCACCTGCTTAAGCAAAGTTGAATCGGGCACCCTGTCCGGGAACAAATCAGTCGTCCCCGAAACATAAAGCAGAACGCCCCCGGGTGAATCTTCATCGTTGTATGGGTAAGTCTGCAAAACACCGGGCACGTCAAAAGCCCAAAGGCGGTAATCAGCCAAAGCCCCGCCCTGTGGCTGCGTGCTATACCTGTTAAGAACCCTGCTTCTATAGTGTGCCTCTGTCTCGTCGTCAACGCCCAGCTTCACCGTCTCCACCACTTCTGCATCTTCCTGGACAAAGCCAATCGGTGAGACAAAATGAAGGCTGTCCCCTTCGTCAAGATTTCCGACAATCCCAGACTGTGTGCAGTAAACGGGAATGTCAACGCTTTCGCCCTCCGTCATCACGGAAACGGAAGTCGCATAAAGGCAGCCGGTCTTTTCACTCTTAAGCTGCGTACCCGCCATAACCGCGTTGCCTGTATAAATGACGTTGGCCCTAACAGTTCCTTCCCATGCTGTGCCGCTCGTAGGATTCCCCACGCCAAACAAATTGCCCAGCTTAACAAGAGGACGCAAAGTGTAGCCAAGAACATTCACCTCGTCGAAGGATGCCGTGTCCGGGAAGAGCTGCAAATAAAACCACCCGGTCAATTTATAAGGAATTAAAAAAATCCCCGCGAGCACTTTGGACAAGACAACAATAAAAGACTTTGGCAAGAGCCTAAGCCTATTGTTGAATTTCTCCTGGAAACTTTGAATCAGCAAATTGTATATATAGTCAACCGTTTTATTTTCGTACATTTACCGCACCGCCTCTGTCCATTGGAATTCATAAGCGCACCCGCCTGTCTTTTTTCCGTCCTGCATGACCTCAACGCTAAGGTTGACGCTCTTTGCGCTGGTGGCAGAAAGCGACACATTAACCTCGTCCGCATCCGCCTCGGTCCTTAGCCATGCAAGGTCACGTCCTGCCGCCGCCTCTGCCTTCTGGATGTTCGCACTTGTCAAAGGGTAGCCCGCAACGGTTGCCCCGAACTCGCTCTGCATCCATTCGCTTCTGTCTGTGCCTGGAATAAGGTTTCCCCACCAGGTGTCTTTCTCGCGCCCGTCCGCATCGCTTTCGTTCCCGCCAAAAAGTGAAAGATAAGCCGCCGTATCAAAGTTCCGGCAGTCCTTGACAAGCCCGTTTTCAATCTTTATGTCTCCGCCGTCCGGGGTCGCCGTGTAAAGCACGTCCCCTTCAAATACGTTTACATCTTCCATCAGAAGCTCCCGCTAGATCCGCCACGGTTAATAGTAACCCCAGGGGCATTGCTGCCACCCTTTGCCTTAAGCCCGTTGTCAAGTCCTATCTGGACCCTGCTCGTAGTAACCGTCTCCTGCCTGCTGTAGCTGTTGGCTGCCGCTGCCGTCCTTGTCGGAATCGGAATGTAGGGATGATAGCCTGCGGAATCCTCCGCGCCATAGCTAACAGTTTCCTTTGGCATGAGCCCCGCCTTTGAGCTTTCAATCCAGCTGTTAAGCTCACCGCTAAAGTCCTTGAACTTGTCACCGACAAACGGAATTTGTGAAAGAAGGTCAAGGAATTTCTGAATAGGCGGAAGAAGCGTTTCTACTATCGTAAGTCCCAGCATTTTTATTCCGTCAACAAATCCGCCGGAAGTAAAGACCGTAAATGTGTTTACAATGCCGTCAAGAAGGTTGCGTGCCATCTCTAGCGGAACAACAAGAATGCTTGTTATTATTCCGACAAACCCTTCCATTGAATTAGCCTTGTTAATAATGCCGTCAAAAAATTCCGTGACATTCTGAATGGCAGTGGTTACAACCTCTTTGACGGCAACACCGAACCGCTTGACCGCCGCAACAATTTCGTCCCAATATTTTATTATAAGCACAATCAAAGCCACCAAAGCCGCAACGGCAGCAATGACACCCGTTATGATTAGCCCGATTGGATTTGCAGACACCGCCACATTGAATGCCGTCTGTGCAGCCGTAGCCACTCCCATTCCTATTTGATATGCCGCCATTGCACCATGTGCGATGCCCATTATGACGTTGTATGCCTTCATCGCTATGGCCGCACCCATAGTGGCAACCTTCCATGCAACCATCACACCGGTAACAACCATGATAACACCGCGCAGCTTCCATGCCGTCTTAATGAATGAACTCGCAACAGTCACTCCAGTTGAAAGCGCATCTATAACAGGCTTGGGGTCAAAGTTGCTTACAGCCTCGGTGATTGTCTTTATCGCGTCTCCACCTTGGACCGCAAACGCATCAACGAATTTAAAGCCTAATTCCGTTAATGCAGACAAAAGCACCTTGAACTGATTGGAAAGCGAACCGCGCATAGCCTCTGCATTTGCCGTGACCGTACCTGTCGCTTTGCTTGCTGCATTCGCATAATTTTCAAGCGCAACCTGTCCAGTGTCAAGAAGGGCTGTAACTGCCGCAATATTCTGCTTGCCGAAAATTTCGTAGATGTTCGCGTTCCTTTCAGCATCACCCATTCCGGCCATTGCCGTGTTGAACTGGCCGATAATTTCCGGGAGGGCAAGCAGGTTGCCTGCCGCATCGGTCGTCTTAATTCCCATCGCTTCCAGAGCCTTTGTTGCCTTTGCCGTAGGTGCAGAAAGGTTGGTCATAATATTGCGCAAAGCTGTTCCTGCTTCTGCGCCTGCTATCGAGTGTCCGGCCAAAGCCGTCAAGCTGCCGGAAAGAACGTCCAGGTTGTTTGCTGTTGTCTTGAAGAAGCTGCCGCCCGCTGTAATTGCCGCGCCTACATCCTGCAGGCTCATCTTTGCACTGTTGGCAGTGTGTGCCATAACATCGGAAAGCCGCGTCATATTTGCCGCAAGCTCGTCGGGCTTATCGCTCATCATTCCCATTGTATTGAGTGCGCCAACGGCAAGCCCTACCGCTTCGTCCATGCTGGTCATGGCAGCCGTTGCAAGGTTTGCAACACCCGGAAGAAGGGATATGGCCTGCTCACTCTTAACACCAGCCTGTGCGAGCGTTTTCATTGCGTTTGCACTTTGAACCGCATCAAATTCCGTGGTGGCGGCAACCTCGCGGACGGCCTTTCCAATTTCGGAAATTTTGTCCTCAAAGTCTGCCGCCTGTGAGAATGCAGGGCCGTAGCTGGCACCCGCTGCCCTTACCGCCGCGTCAAACTCTGCATACTGCTTTGTAGCAACCGCAAGCCCCGCGCTAACCGCTCCAACGCCAAGCCCGACGGCCATCTTGCCCGCAGTCTTAATGCTCTGGCCGAACGCGTCAAGCTGCCTTTGCGCCTGTGCAACTCCATTCCGCCAAGCACCGCCAAGTCCCCTACCGGCAGCCGACATCCTGTTAAGTGAGGCTGTGGCCCTGTCTGTGATGGTAAACTCTGTAGCTACCTGGTAGTTCCTTGCCATTACTCTTCACCCTCCGCATCCGTGTCGTATGCCGGGAAGCCGTTGTTGTCTTCAAGAACGTGCGGTGTAAAGTCCATGCGCTTCATAAGCTCGCGCTCGCGCTTAAGCGTCTGCATGACCTGGGCAAAGCTAAGGCCTGAATGCCTTCTCGCCTCTATGTCATAAGTGGTCAAACCGTTGTCCAAAAGCGTCTGACTGGCCTGTGCCTCTTTGTTCCTGTCAACTGCCGGACGGTTAAGCCCTGTCCAGGTGCATTGCATCCATGCGCTTGTGATGCGCCAACCGTCTGTAGTTCCCCATGAACGGACAAAACCGGGAAGGTCAATTTGCCCGGTCAAAGCCATCTGGGTAAGCCATTCATTATAAATTGGCTGTGTAACCATTCCCGCAAACTTGCGGACAAAGCGGCTAAGGTAAACTTCAAATTCATTGTTGGCCTGTCTGGAAGCTGAATAGTTGTTCCCGAATTCAAGCATCAAAACTTCCGGCGGCAAACCGTGGCTCCATGCCAAAACAGAAATAACCGCTTTTTCAAAAGTTGCATAATTAACATTAGGTCTGTTGGTCTGGAAGCTCGTAATTTTTCCACCGTTAGGAGCCTTATAGACAGTACCGGGATTCATAATGTCAATCTGATTTGTTGGCGGTGTTACCGCAGGATAGTTAGGCGGCATGATTCCATCTGGAGCAGGCGGCAACGGTGCACCGCCAACCGCACCCGATGCAGGAACCGCTCCAGGAACTGCCCCTGCCCTTGCAAGGTCGCTTGGCCTTGCAACGCTTATCGTGCCTGGTGCTTCTTCCAGGAAAAGCGGAATCATGGCATTAACAAGGGAAGCACGGACTTCTGCATCGCGTGTCCTGTCAAGGTCTTTGAGCATGTAGATTGAATCAGAAAGGAAAGGCTCACCGCGGACATCGTCAACAAAGTGCTCACTTCCGTAAACCATCCAGCTTATTAACCGTCCGCTTCTTTCACCTCTTACCGGGATGCGCTCATATTTAAATTCGCCGTTAACTTCACTCTGGACGTAAAAGGCAACACGCTTTCCCCATTTGTCAAATTCAACACCGTGCTTAATGTAGTGACCTTCAAGAAGGTTGTATGTGTCAGGCGTTCTTACATGATCCCCATTCACCCACTGCCAGCGCGGAAGATTTGTGTTCTTGTCGATGCGGGAAATTATGATGCCGTCTCCAGAAATAAGGCTTTCCATTCTAACACGTTCCTGGAAAGCTCCAAAATTTTCTTTTTTGCTCCAGTCAAAAACAGCGGGCGTATTTGAATACAGGTCAAACTGGGTGGCAATTTTGTCTCCCCATTCAACAGCTTCTTCTTCCCGCTCTATTTCATTCTTTCCGGGAAAAAGCACTGCCCCTACAGGCGTAGGGGTCGCAATTATTCCCGTGTGAATCTCATTCCACACAAGGCGGCGTATAACACCCTTTGCATAAATATTGGTGCGGAACAGGTGCATTGACCTTTTTCTAAGTCTCCAGTAGTCAACGAACGTCCATTCACTCACCGGGCCAAGCGAGCCAAAAAACTTTGAGCCGTCCCAAAAGTCGCGACCAAAATAATCCGCCAAAGCCTTAACCGTGGTCTCTTTTAGAAATTTACTGTAGTTAGAAATTGTTTTTTCACTCATTTTCAATACCCCGGCACTACCTGGCTCCACCGGCTCCTGCCATAGAGTGCATCTGTTAGCTGATTAATTTCCGCGACAAGTTTCTGCCGCCACGAATAAAGGGAGGCAAGGTCTGAACGCTTAACCGTCTGCTTGTCCTGCCCCGTGTCAATCGTGTATTCCTGAATGCCCTGCGTCTCTGCCAGGTCATTTGTGAATGCTGCTATCGCCCTGTCCACCTGGTTAAGAATGATGCGGTCATTCTTTAATTGTGTCTCCCAAAAAGTGAACGAATCTAAATTGGCAACACCGTTAGGGTCTGGCAGAAGCATTCCCATTTGAACCTCGCAAAATATATCAATAAAAATATCAATAAAACTATAAATGCCTAGCAATTTATAGCAAAATATCTTCTTATATAGTAGCAATTAATAACGCGTATAAACTCGCGTCAAAATTGCTTTATATGTCTGGGGGGCAAGAGGTCTCGGATTCGAATTCCGATAGCCCGACTTATAACTCCTTGTTTTACAAGGAGTTATTTTTTTTGCCCAAAACCCCCGGGCAAAAAATATCAATAAAATATCAATAGCCACCCTTGCGCCAAAGGCAGCCCAAAAGCCCTTCCCTGCTCCTAAAAGCAAGCCTTGCCCCATCCTGCTTAAAACCGTCCTGCTCAAAAACAATAAAATATTTCGTATTGTAGACGGCCACAAGAATTGCCACGTGCCCATATTTGTTCGAGCTTGTTGCATCCCATACAAGAACGTCCCCCCTTGAATAGTCCGCAAGGGCGGAATCCCTTGTGACTTCAAGAACCCCCGGCTTGGTGATAATGTCCTTTGCACCTGCCACGGCCGGCGTTTGCTGGATGTCAAGGACATCACGGCAATAGGCGCGGTATAGGTCAACACATTGTGCACCGTATTTGCCATCAAAGTCAACCTTCTTGCCCTGGTTAGTTTTAATGAATTGTGTCAAAGTCATTTCATCACCTCTTAAAAAAAAAACCGCGGGGTGAGCATGGGATGGGAATCGTGGGACAAACCCCGCGGCTGGCAAACCCTAGTTCTTCTCTTCAACGAAGAGTGAGCAGACTTCTGTTGCTGCCGTAGACGCGATGCCAATCGCAGCAACAATCTGGACGGCATAAGCCGGCTGCATGTAAGTAACAACGGCACTGGCTATGGCAGCCACACCGCCAACAATTCCAACAACAAGGTTGAACATCTTCTTGCTCATTTATTTCTCCTTGCCCTTATACAGGGCCTTTATGTCATTATAATTTTTTTCAGTCTCTTCAATCCTAATCCTGTACTCTGCCAGGCGGACAAGCCATTCGTTTGGAACGCTAACCGTTCCATCCGAATTTTTTACCCCGCCGTCAAGGGAAGGAAAAACAGGAAAAACTAAATCGGGCACAAAAACTTTTTCCCTTGTGCCATTACTTGCGCAACTGCTCAAGAGCGTTGTCAACAGCGTCGCCATCATGCAAAGCGTCAATTTCCGCATCCGCTTTCCTCCTGTTTTCGCTCACCGCCTGCGAGGCATTCGTAAGCCGAGCAACCTGCCGCGCATATTCGTTCTTTTCCTTTTCCAAGGCATCGCATTTGCATTCTGCCATCTTAAGCTTTGCCTTAACGCTGAAAATTATCATCAACAGAAAAAAGCAAAGGAGCACCATAAAAAAAATGGCATAAAACAAAATTCTTTCAGCGTTCATCCTCTGCCCTTCTTTTTCCTGTGAACTTTTCGCACATCAAATTAATGTCAATCGTTCCGGCACCGAGACCGTAAACGAAGGCCCACACCATGCAAATTTCACCAATGGTCGCTCCGGGCAAAAACCCCATCCATTTCAACACCGCACAAACTACAAGCCCAAAAGGTGAAACAAATTTAAAGACTTTGCTTATCGTCTTTGCATGAAGCTTCTTTTTTTCCTCTTCTTCGTCTGCCATGTCCCGCTCCTACCTTTGCGCAAGCCCGTCAATCTTCGTGTCTATCTTATTGACCAAAGCCGTCAAAGCCTCTACGCTCTTTGCAATACGCTCCACGTCCTTCTCGACACGCACCACCCTTTCATGCGTCTCATTCTTTCCCTCATAAAGACGGTCAAACTTTCCGGCATCCTTCTGCCTGTCCTCTGTCGTCCTTTGTTCCAAGGTAAAGACGCGCTGCTCCATCTTTCCGTTTTGCTTCCCGATTTCAATCAGTTTGAAAATCAGGCCGCCACCAATAAGGAAGCTACCCGCGGAAACGCAAATGGAAACGATGGAAAACACATTCATTCTTTTTCAGTCCTCTGCATCTTGATAAGACCTGGAATAAGCGGGTCGTACCAAAAACGCAACTCGCCAAGCGTCAGGCTTTGCGGCATCATCGGCAGGTGGTAATTCTGATAGACCTCGCGAATCATCACCGGCACGCCCTCTTCCGCATTCACCTTCCGCCTTTGGCCGTTAAGGGCAACCTCGACGGTCAGCCCGCAATAAAAAAACTCGTAATTATGTTAAGAATTTTGTAGTCGATATTGTCCAGCTTTGCAAACCAGCCAACATCCCTTCCGGTCATTGAACTCAACAGGGCAAAGGTCTTGTGGACGCTTTGCTGGTCCTTGTAAGAATCCAATGCCATATAAGCCGCACTTGTCGGCCTTTTGATTACAAGCTTCGTTCCTGCATACCCCTCGGGGCTCTTGTCGCTAACCGTGTACTCGAACTCGCAGTTGTCATTCACGATAAGCGAACCCCTGCGGATTGCCTTTATGAGCTTTGGAGCCGTCGCGTCAAGAAGCTTTGTCCCGTCCTTTACAGTCACGTAAAGGTCGATGTCGTTATCATCCGCCCACCGCTCAATTTCCTGCATTGCCAGCTCTTCGCTCATTTTTTCTTCGTTTGCCATTTTTTTTGTTCCTTCTTTACAGAATTCTTATTCTACCCGTCAGGGTAACTTCCATTGTTGATTCGTTGTCGTTAAGTGAAGTTGAATCAGTGATCATCACCTCACCTTCGTACATCTTGCCGTCAACCCTTGTCGCAGAAAGCGGGACAGGTGCAAGCTTTGCCTTTACCTCATTGATAAAATCAACGTCTCCGCGGTCCACATCTATCTCAAGAGTAAGGCTCTCTATCTTCTGGACGTGCCTGGTCTTGACGGTGCGGAAAGTTCCGTCCGAATTCGGCTTTACCTCGTTGTCCCATTCGCTAAGGTCAACGCTTGCTTCACTTTCCGCATCGCATGTAAACCTGCGTCCGTTAAGCACTACGCTTTCAAGTGCGCCGTTTGCTTTTGCCATCGCCTAATCCTCCTTAACCTACGTACTGGCCAAAGTACACATCGCCGGAAACAACTTCAACATTGCCGCTAATCTTGCATGGGAACGTGTAGTTGACGCGCTTAGGATTTTCGCTGTCAATGCCCACTTCAATGTTCTTGATTGTGAATTCAGGGTCGCTGATAATGGCAGCCATTCCAAGCGATGTCGCAAGGTTTGCAAGCCAAGTGTGGAACATCTTTGGCTGTATTGCCGTCGGATTGCTTGTCACCTGCTCGTCAGGAACAAGCGGCGCACCCTTAACCTCATCGCTTTCGGTGATAAGGCGCAAATTGTAAACAACGTTTGCAAGCTTTACAGCATCCACAACATAGCGGCGGATAGGGAACTTTCCGCTTCCTGCCGGATGGTAGAAAGTAACGATGTCGTTAAGCTCTGCCACGCTGCCGTTTGTTATGTTCGTGCTTGCACCCTTCTTCACGCTCTGGTCTCTTGCCGTGTAGCTTTCCTGCACTGTATCAACACCGCGCTTCAAGCCTGTAAGAACTCCCTTATAGTTCTGTGCCGGATTTGTATCGGCAGTAGAAAGAATGTCAAGAAGTCCGCGGGCAGCAACAACAAAAGGAAGCTCAGGGCTTCCAACACTTTCAATCAGGAAGTTGATGTAGTCGCTTGGGCGTGCATCCGTGATGGCCGTGCGTGTTGCATAGTCATCGGTGCAGCCGTGCGCAACCATGACAGGTTTCTTTTCAAGTGCGCTCCATCTTCCCTCGCCCCATACCTGGAAGGCTTCGAGCTGTGCAGAAGCGTCTGCACCGTCCTTATAGTCGAATGTGTCAAGAATGAATGTTTCCCAGACCACATCGCCAATAGTTGCGAGCGCACCATCAACAGACGGAGTTCCCATTCCTCCAGCAAAGGCGGTCGTTGCAAATGTCAAGCCTGCAACGTCTCCCTTCACTGAAAGGGAAATTCTGTTTCCTATTGCGCCGCTCCACTTTGCGGTAAAGGTAACAACACCGTCTGCCGCTGATGCGGACACGCAAGAGTTAAGCTCTGCATTCACGGCGGTTGCAATAAGGTCTGCAACGTCTGCCGCTGCCGCTTCCTTAAGAACCGCTATCTGAACGTCACGCCCTGCGATGGAAACAACCACCGGGGCGGATGCCGTTGTGGTTCCTGTTATAGTGATGGAGCCCTCTGAAGCAACAAAGCCGCTGTCTCCTTTTTTTACCGGAACAATTGAAACCGGGAAGGTTGCCATTGCACCGGAAGAAGGGAAAAGCTGCAAGGCGGCCAAATGCAAAGGCGAACCAAATCCGTAACGCTCGCCAACGCTTGCCGCGCTTCCATCACATTCATATTTGTCTGTAGAATAGGCAACGCTGTCATTTCCCTGGCCAATAATTACCAGCCTCTGGGGAAGCATTGAAGCATTGCCTACGTTAAAGTTCCTAGGCGTAACAGATATGCCTGTAACGCGGGAAACCGCGCTTGCACTCACACCCATCTTTTTTCTCCTTTCACTTCTAGCGTTAGAAGTTTTTTTTATCCGACGATAACTTGTCCGTTTTCATCGGTTATTAATCCAGCTGTATTCCAGTCAAGAACGCCGCCTGTTATCGCAACGTCCTCGGCATATTCAACAGTAAGCGTGATTCTTACCATCTTTACATTGATTGCGCTTTGGCTTTGGCTTGGTGAGCCTGCCTGGAATTTCCAGCTAATGCCACCAACAACACCGCGCATCCTTAAGTAGGTGTTTGGCTCTGCCCTTAGAATCCTACGAACAAGCCTTGCCACCTTCCAAGCCTTAAGACTAGCCTTTGTGCCAAAGTCGGCATCGCTTGAAGTGTTCCCTGTTGCATAACAGTCAACAAGCACCTGTGCCGCAAACTTCTGCGCGTTTACTCCTGCCGTCGCGTTCGATGCGTTGGAAGAATCAAGCGAAACATTCACGCACGGAAAAGGATTAGATTCCGGCACCTCATCATCAACGTACTGGAGCGGGTCATCGTTTTCAACGTAGACCGCAACCTTATAATCCTGCGCATTCGGGTCTTCCGCATCCACTGCAAGCTCGTACTGCTTTTGCAAATCCAAAAACAATAAAGCCGCTATCTGGTCGCGGATAACCTCGATGTTATCGGGTGAGCTTTGCAGCTCATCGTATGCCGGTTCAAAGTCGCTCATGCCGCATCCCCTTTAAGCTGTACCGCCATAAAGAGGCGCGTCCATCCAACCGTCTTGTCCGGCTCTGCAAATATAACGAACATCTCCTGCTGCCGTGCGTCAATGTCCGTCCAGCTAAGCCGCCAGCCCTTACGCGGTGTCAGGATTTTTTTGCTTCCGTTAATCTCCACGTAAACGCGGTCGGCTATGTAAGTAGCCCAGCATGTGCGCCCTGCAACGCGGTTGCCGTCCGTGTCAAGCTCGTAGCCGATGTCGGAAAGTATCATGGGGACTTCCCATGTATTCACACCGTCCGAAAGGGTGCAGAAGGTATTGCCCGCCTGCTCCCCTTCTATCGTGTGCACCGCATCTTTTTTTGCAAGGTCGCGCAAGTTCAACTATTCAGCATCCTTGGACTTCTTGCCGTCCTTTTTTTCTTCCGGCTTTTTCTCTTCTGCCTTAGCAGAAGCGTCCGCCTTTTTTTCTTCCTTCTTTGCGGCAGGGGCATTACCCTTTTCTTCCACAATTTTCTTTGTAGAAATTAAAGTCTTAAGAGTTTCCTCGCTAAGACCTGCCGGAACAGCCTCGCCTTCCTTGTAAAGAATTCCGCCGTTAGTAAGGCAAACACCGGCGGCAACTACATACTTCTTATCCATTGCCGCCCTTCCTTATCTTGTTGTCAAACAGCCAACGCGGTCGATTGAAACAAGAATAGCCAAGGCGCGCATCTTGGATTCGGCAGTGTATGTGTCCTGCTGTTCATCTTCGAATACGCGGTTGTGAACACGGATGAATCCATCGTATGTAACAACTGGCGGAACAACGTCTGTAAACGGTTCCTTCATTCCAAGAGTAGGAACACCACCGAAGACTACGCGGAGGTCAAGGTCTTCAAGGCTTGTTGTAATGATGACCTTGTCCTGGTCAAGGTAATCATACTTTGTATTTCCTGCCAATGTCTTGTATTTGCTGGAATATACCCAGAGTTCAAGACGATGGCTTCCAAAGTCTGCATAGCCCATGTAGCGTGCACCCTTGTCGCGCAATCCAGGATTAAGGGCACCAAGTCCCATGCCGTCGCGCTTAATAAGGTCTTTGAATTCTGAATCGGCAAGGATTGTCTGCCATGCCCTTGCGCCGAAAACAGCAATTGCTGGGTCTGCCTGGCCGTCTTCTGCAATAACATCACAAAGAGCCGTAATATCTGCCACTGGTGTAGCGCCAACACTTCCCCATGCAGGAGCTGCTGTTGGAAGGTGTGTTGCGCTCTGGTGGTAGTCAAGGTCGTATGTGATGCCGTTCTTGTCATCGGTAAGCTGGATGTGTCCAGTTGTCAAAGCCTGGGCACACTGGAGCTCGATGTTGCGGGCAAACATGCGGTGATACTTGGTCAAGATGCGTGTGATCTTGCGAACCAAGCGGCCAAACCATGTGCCAACTTCATCGGCATTGTCACTTTCTCCCGGCTGCCTCTCCATAAGCTCGTGAAGGTTGATTGGATCCTTCATCGCTGAATAAGGCGGACGGTATTTGTTTTCGGTCCATACTTCTTCATTGACGATAACAGCGCCGGTGCGTGCATCGCTCAAAGTAGGTGCAACAGCTTCTGTGTTGCGCTCTACGTCAATTTCCACATATTCCGCTTCGGTGTAGTCCTCTTCGGTTGTGCGGAAGAAAGATGAAAGAAAGCCACGAACAGGAACACCGCGTCCCTGTGTGAACATTTTCAAAACCTTTTTCAAAAAGTCCATAATTTTCTCCTCAGAAAATTTTTCCTATTCATTGACTGAATAGGCATCCATTGCAAGAATTCCGTTTGTACGAAGTGCGTCAACGTCTGCGTCTGTAAGCTCACTGCCTGCAAGATTTACCTTGCGGCGGTCAACGCGTCCGCTAATGACAACGCGGACAGGGTAATCACCGGCAGCCGTGAAAGGTGTATTCACTTCATTGCAAAGAATGAAAAGTGCACCTGTTGCTGTTGATGCGGCAACGAGCTTGCCAGTGTCGCTGTCCCTTGTAAGGACTGTACCATCGCCGATGCTGCTGTCTGCTGCAACGGTGAGAGTTTCTGTTCTGAATTCATTGTCGCCAAAAAGCAGGGACCCGATGGCATGATTTTCGCTTTCAAAAACTCCGTTTATTTTTCCCATTTGTCTGCTCCTACCTCGCGGTCAAATGCTGCCATGACTGCATTCATGTCCGCGTTCTTTTCGTTCTTTGGCGGATTGACGTTTGGAACGTCCCCGTCTTCCTTCTGTGCCTGCAAAACCTTTGCGGCTGCGCCCTTTTCCATAAAGGTGTCAATTACCTTTTCGTTCGATGGGTCAGACCCGTCTTTAATGCAGGCAAGAGCAAATTCGCCTGCGCCGGATTTTTCCCCCAAAGCCAAAAGACGGCTAACACGGGCCTGCTCTTTTGCGATGCCAGCCTTTTCGCCGTCTGCGACTACCTGTGCATATACGTCAGGATTATCGCGCTTCAAATCCTCAGCTGTGATTTTCATACAGCCTCCTTTATTTTTTTCCTCGGCTGCGAGTGCAACCGCTCCAGACGGCTTGCCGCCTTTAAATCCCAATGCCATTGCCGCAGCCTTAAGGTTGCGGTCTTTCTTTGCATGTGCGTGGACCTGCTGCATCATTTTCTTTGCATCTGAAAACTTTGCCTTTGCGGAAAGCACGTTCATTTCCTTGCTGTCTGGCTGGACGTTTCCGTTTGCAATGTCCTTTTTCATTCCTTCGTCCGGCTCAAATTCAATTATGCGGTCTGCAAATCCCGCGTCCTTTATCTCGTTTCCCCAGAGCCATGTCTCTGCATCCATCATGGACTTTATTTCTTTTTCTGTTTTACCCGTTCTGGCTATGTATGCAGATGCCAGCATGTTGTCTATCTGTTCAAGGAATGCCGCGGCCTCGCGCAAATCGTTTTCGTTTCCGATGACAACGTCCCAGGCATCGTGAATCATAAAGACGGCGTTGTCTTCTGCCTCAATCTTGTTTTCGCTGTTTACGGAATTTGCAGCAAGGGCAATGACACTTGCCATGCTTGCCGCCATGCCCTGTATGTAGGTTGTAATTTTAACGTCTGGATGGTTCCGCGCAAAGTCGCGGATAATGTTGAAAATTGTAATTCCCTCGAAAACGTCACCACCTGGGGAATCTATGGTTATTTTTAATTCTGTCTCATTTGCCGGAAAAGAGTTAAGCTGGTCGCGAACCCAGCGCGCGGATGTCTCTGTTGACACGCCTGCGAACTCCTCCCACCAGTCTTCACCTATGACCTTATCAATTAACAGTTCTTTCATGCTATCTATTTTTTTACAAAAAAAACAATTTCGCTAGGTTATTATTAAAAAAAAGAATTCAAAAAAAATATTTTTTGTTTTATAATTTTCTCATGGGTAAGAACATAGTCTATTCAGGAATTAACGCATTCGCCAAGGTAATGGCAGACGCTCAGGCAGCAATGCTCAAGGCGGCAAACACCGCCGTCAACAAAACGGCATTCACCGCCAGAAAAAATGCTATAGAAAACATCGAAAAAAAATTTACGCTAAGAAACAACTTCACAACAAAGAATATTTACACGCAGCCGTCTTCCCGCCCGCAAAACTTTGCAGACATCCGCGCCTACACTGGAGTTCTTGAACCGGCAGGCTACATGGAGCGGCAGGAATTCGGCGGAAAAAGAACAAACCCGACAGGCGCAAACCTGGTAATTCCCAACACCCGCGCCCGCGGAAACAACAACAAGAAAAAGGTGCAGACGCGCTACTATCTCGGAGTTGTAAGCCGCAACACCGTCCACTGGTCGCGACGGAATGGCAGCCGGAAAGCCCGCCTTGTCGCCACCGCCTTTGTCGCCGCCAAGGAAAAGAAATTTATAAGAATGAATAATGCCTTTTTTCAGGTCTCCAATTTTAGAAAGACAAAAAAAAGCGCGTCCTTCAGACTAAAAGAAATTCTCAACCTAAAGCACGCGTCTACAAGAACACCCGCCCAACCCTGGCTCTCCCCGGCCAGTGAATATGCCGCAAAGCTCACCCCGGAATTCTACGCCCAGGAGATGGACAAGATTTAAAATAAAAAAGCGAGTTTGTAAGAAAAACTTACAAGCTCGATTTTATTTTAAATTTTCATGCCTCATTCAACGGCCATGGAGGAATCGCTTTTATCTTTTCCCCTAAGCACCTCTCCCATGTTTCTACAATTTGATCCGCCGCCTTTTTGTATCCATATTCGATTCCTTTCATGAAAGTTTGGGGATCGCCACAAAATAAACGGTTAGTAATATATGCGCTTTGGGTCAAGCCCGAAGCTTTGACTGCTTCCTGCAGGCTTTCCTTTTGCTCCGGTGTGCAGCAAAAGGAAACCGTAACTGCTTTGCCCTGTTCGGGCTTTTGCTTGCGCCCGGCATTTTTCCGGGCCCCGCCTCTATTTTCTTTTTTCAATTCCATTTATTCCCCTTCATCAATTTCTTGCCACACATGATAACCACGATACTCCTCTCGCATATATTCAAGATCCTTTTTTCTTTCCTCTGGTGTATCTTTTAATTCTACAGAATTATCTCCACCAATTTCCTTATCATAAGCTGTATTAGGTGTCCTTCTTGGAAGTTCAATGCACGCATCAACATTTCCACCTCTTGCATAAGTTCTTGTCATAATTTTCTCCTTGGGCATTTTCTACCCCGATTTTCTTTCTGTCCGTATTTTTTGGAAGTTTAATTTTTAGGCCCTGCTTTTATCTCTTCTTTTGTGAAATTTGCCAGACAAATTGAATCCAATTCTTTTATCGAATGACCTTTATATGCTCTATGGAAAGCGTTGACAAAACCTTTGGATGATGAGAAAAGAGTTAAATTTAAGCCGTTGTAAACTTTTGCAATTCCGCCAAAGTTAAATTTTCCATCGTTATAATTCCATTTGAAATATTTCATTTGTTTGCTCCTTGCCCTCGAAGTGGCTTTATGTTTAGTCTTTGTATTTTGGGAGAACTACATCACCCAAACCACAGTAAAAATTTGCTTCTTCAATTGATTTGTAATATTTGCCGTTGTTGTCTGATATAGTGCCATTTTGATGTTTGATGTAAAAACCGTAAATCTCAGCTCCAGCGTGATAAAGTTTAGTTGTATTTTCCATAGTTCGCTCCTTGCAAGGTCTCGCTCCCTGCCTTACATTTTTATATTAACATGCTATTTTGATTTTGTCAATAATTTTTTCAAAAAAAATTTAAAAAAAAGAGCGGAAAAACCGCCCTTTAAAAAATCACGTTTCTGTGATATTAGCTAACCGTTCCTGTGCCCTCGGCAACCGTTGCCCAGGCTGGCTGTTGCTGCGTGCCAGTGTTGTCAACAGGAATTCCGCTGTCAACAGTGACAACCGCGTTGTCCTGGATGTGCTTAACGATTACCTGCCCAATCCCTTCCCATAGTTCGCGGATGCGTGTCTGCATATGTGCCGGTGCATCCGGTGACATAATTAAATCAACGATAGCATCCCCCAAAACAACTCCATTCATTCCCATCGTAATTCCTCCTAAGCATTAAACACATTCTGCCCGGTCTGCGGTGCGCCGGAAAAAAGGCAGTAAGGCTGGGCGCAAAAACACCCGCTCCCATCCGGCTGGGCAACCCCTTTGCAAACTATCTGCTCTCCTGTCAACTCTGTCTTTTGGCTTGACAGCTTAAGGCTCTCCGCCCCTTCAAGCTCAAGCTTCTTTTCCGCGCTTATTTTTATATTCTTGCCTGTCAACTCAAAGTCAACTGGGCTCACCATCTCAATTTTACCGTCATTAAGAAGCTTTATTGCCGCCTTTACCTCGCCGTCTGAACCGCGCGAATAAAGAATTTTTTCCCCAGGCTTTGCCCCCTGCGACTTTGAAAGCACACCCACGGCAACAAAATTGCCAGTGCCGTCAACCTGCACAAGCACAATGCGGTCATTTTCCAGCGGCGGCGAATCATCCCCGCTTGGGGCAAATGTTTCCGCCGTAACGTTTGCGCCAAAATAGGCCTCTACCGTCTGGACTATGAATTCTTCAATTTTTGTCGAAATCAATTTTGCTATTCTTCCCATGGGAAAGCCTCCGGCAAGTTGCCGTCCCTGCTGCCGGGAAGCACAAGCGAAAATTCCGCGGTCATGCCGCTTGAATCGTCGCGCCTGAGTGTCACTTCATCCACAAGCAACTTTGTGTCTTTATATATTTCCGCTCCAGGGGCTTTGACGCTCACCGCCATATTTTCGCGGTAAAGCTTCCCGTCCTTGTCCCTGTAGCCACTAACCGTCAACTTGTACTTAACGCACTTGCCGAACATCCTGCCTGCCATCGCCTTAACGGAATCTTCAAGCGTCCCTTCTACCGCATCGTCTATCACATCGGCATAGCAGCGCAAAACGCCCTTGTCTATCAATAATTTATTTTCATAGGTCCACTTTGCAGACGGTGCTTTGTTCGTCGTCTTGGTATAGCCGGTTATATGGCTGTACATGCTCTGCGCGTCAAAAGTGGGAGCGCAAGAAACAAAGGGAACTTCCCCCTGTGCAAAGGTCATAGAAACAGCTTCTGTTTCCGGCTTGTAAATCAAAAGGTTGCCGTCCGGCAAGTTCGTCAAATACATGCCCCTTTGCTCTGCCAATTTTTCCAAAAAATCCCAAGCTTTGTCCTTAAGCTCTGCCTCTACCTTGTCGAATGCCGCGCCCACATCACCCTTAACGGTAGCGCTAATCCCAAAAGGCTGGCAAACTGTTTCCGCTATCTGCTTAAGGTTAAGTCCGCTGTATTCAGCCGGAAAGAGCGACGGCGGCAAGGTCGAATCCAAAAGCACACCGCAAAGCGGATAGCCCTGTACGTTAAGCGTCTGCGCATCCGGCTGCACCGCCGGTGCCGGTGTCAGAATGCGGCCCTTAAAAATAAGCTCGTTGGAAAAGTAGACCTCGCAAGGCGCGTATGCAAACGGCCTGAAAGCGTTGCGCAAATCCTGCCGTCCACTGTCCCAGACAGAAGAAAAAGAAAAAGCATCAACCCCAAAAACAGAGCGCACAAGGGTACACCCTGTAAAGCCTGTGAATTTTTTTCCGTTTACAATAACCGAAAAATCGGTCGGCGCATTTTCATCAAGCACAACCGTTTCTTTTACTAGCTCTTGTGCAAAACTTTGCGCAAATGAATCATCGGGAATAATAAGGACATCACCGGGGTAAATTGTAGGACTGCCGTCATAGACTAATTTGCGCCCGGCAAGCTGTGGATTTGCCTTTACAATTTCGGTCCACCTTTGCGGCGTTCCGTAGTAGCGCACGGATATGCGGTTAAGCGTGTCCCCGCTTTTTACCGTATAGCTACGCATAGTAGCGCACCTCCCTGCCCATCGGGATGCAAACTATCTCGTCGGCTGTCAGTCTGTTGTCCACTATGAACTGGTCAAGGCGCGTGAAGCCCTCCTGGCCGTAAAACTCGCAAAGAAGCTCCATAATTTGCCTGTCGCGTCCCAGTCTGATAATTCTAGTAACCGGCAACTCAAAGGCCACCGTCTGCATCACCTGTATGGCACAAATTACCATGTCAAGCAAAGCTTCGTAGCCCTCACCTGTGTCAACGAATGCATTCTTCCCCACCTGGCTGTCCATGTAGCATTTATACACATCGAACTCTTTTGCAATCAAATCGGCCGCTTCAAGAACGGAAGCCCGCGATTCAAAGCCGCCGTCCGAGATGCCACTACTAGCGTTAGAAGTTCCGGCAGCAACAGCCGTCTTGGCAACACCCAGGCTCATTGAATCCACAAGAACGCCAACCATTAAGCTGGTAGATGCATATTGATTTTTTATGCCCGCCGCGCCTGCAATGTCTTTTTTTACACTGTTGATTATATCGGTTATGGCATTAGCATAGCCGGAAATTTTTTCCGACGCAGCCATTGCCGTCTGTGCGGTAAGACGTGCCGCCTGCGTCAAGACCGACGCAATGTTTTGCGCGTTTTCCTTAAGCTTGTCAATTTTGCTCGTCCATTCGTTGACGTTCTTTTTTAGGTTGTTGATTTTTTGAAGCACCGCGCTTTTTTCTTTGAAGTCGTTTATTTTTTCCGCAATGGCAGAAACATTTTTAAAAAGTGAATCCGCCTGCGCCTTAAGGACACTTTGCAGCTGCATCTCGTCTTCTACGCTGCCTGTCTCAATCATTCCAATAAAAGACGCTTCTGCCGCATTCTCATATTCTGCCGCAGCTTCATCCAGTGCATCAACCGCAGACACTTTGCTTTCTGGAAGCGGTTTGTCCGTTATGCTCTCCGAAAAGGTCACGTCAACGGTGGCTTCGTTAAGGCCTGAAAGAACGTTATCAGCGCGGCTAATTTCGCCCGTAGGCACAACAGTATGCTTGCCATAGACAGGATGTTCAAGAGTACCATAGCCACGGACGCTAAGCAGTTTTTCAAAATCGTCGGCATCCCTCATGCAGTCCGGCCCGCTAAAAATTGCGGTCATCGGGAATTTTTTCCCGCCCAAGCCCAGGGGCTGTACTTCCGCGCCGTCCACATCCGGGAAGGTGTGCTCCGCCGTCTTTAGTGGTGTCTCCCTTCTAAGCTGTGATTCGAAATTGAACACCATCCGCCTGCCGTCTGGTGATGTGTACGCCGCTTGTCTAATTTGTTCAGTCCATGCCATTTTTTTTTCTTTCCGCCTTTCCTTTGTTTTAATTCAGCTTTTTATTTTTCGCTAGGTTTTTTTTGTAAAAGGCTCGTTCATTTCTTTCCAGGTTTTCTTTGGCCCAGTTCCGGCATTGCACATCCTATAGCCCTTTTGGAATTCCGCGTAATTCTTGGCCGTTATCATCGTGACCAACCCTATAAGGTTCGTTATGTTGCTCCTGTTTACCCGCCCTGAATGCATCACGCCTCCTCGTCTATGTACCAGCCTTTGTATTCGTTCCCGTCCTTCAATAATTTGTGCATCGTCTCAATAGGAATCTCTGTGCCAAATTTTTTTTTAAGGATGCATCTGCAAACATAAATATTAGTAAAGTGATAGATTCGGCCTTTGTTAATGTTTTTGTTAAAAGCAATTACCGCCTTTAAGGCCGCGTTGTGCTTAAGTTCCAGCTCCTCTTTGATTCCCTTTATATCTTCCCATTTATAATAGCGTCGCGGATAAAAACTCACATCATCCACATATAGATAACCCTTGATTCCCTTTTTTTTTATGATTGCATAAAGCCGCTCTGGCGAAATCCCTAATTTTTTGGCGGCAACCTTCCATGCCACCAAAGAAGACGGGACTTTTTCCATACAAATCTTTTCGCCATTCTTTGAAGCTGCCGCCCTTTTCTTTATTTGTGCCTGCCTCTTTTCATCTTCATATTCAAAGAGCCATCTGCGCCCTGTAAGAACCCCATTCTTAATCCTGTTGGACACTGTTGACTGCGATAAATTGAAGTGTCGTGCACATTCTGCTATCTGCCCAAAGCAAAAGCTTTCCCCTGTCTGTACATCCTTGACAAGAACCCTAACGTCCTTCATTTGAACCTCCAGTGAATTATTGCCGCAACCAAAAGGCAAAAAACTATTATCAAAGCTCCAAAAGGAATAATAAAATCTTGGTAAATAAAACCAAAAGTTTCTAGCTGTTGCAAAAACCGTCCAACCATCAGCCCTGCCTCCTTGCCGTTTCCATCCTGTCTGCCAGTTTCATTGCCTCGCTTACCCTTATGTAGTTTATCTTCCGCAGGGCATCCTCCAGCCTTATGCCCTGTTGCACCTGGCTTTTTATGAAGTCTGCAATCTTTTCGTCCCTGCTCTTTTTGCGCTCGTTTCCGTTCATGAATTGCCCTCCCTGTAGAATGCCTGGGTGGCCTTTGCATAAGTCCAGAAGGCCTGCCATTCAAGCGACTTAAAGCCCAGGTCATTCCGGCAAATATCGTCTGCAAAAATTTCAAGCGCTGCCTTGTTGTAAACGCGCGTATCGAATGCGTGGTTGTCCGCGCCGAATTTCTGCCTCCAGACCGTCTTCTGGTAGCGTCCATTCCTGTCCACAAGCTCGACTTTCTCTTCTGCCTCGTACATCTTGAAATAGTCGTCGCCAAAATCTTCCGGAAAATTCGGGTACCAATTCGGCTGCGCCTGCCCGTCATTCCAGAAGAGGCGGTTCATTTCATTTGCTATTCTGTCCTTAATCAAACCTGTGTTGACGTGGTAGGCAAGCGGAAGCCCTATCTGCTGCAAAGTGCCCTTTGAAAAAAGTTGCCACGTTGCGCCGTCCTTAATCCAGTCCTGTCCCTTGCAAGCATAAACACCCGCCGCAAACTGTTGCACAAAGGCATAGACCCATCCTGTGTAGTGGCCGCTGTCCACTAGCGTTATCATGGGGCGGTACTTGCGCCCGTCCTCATCGGTGTAGTCAGTTTGTATCAACTCTGAAAGCTTCGTCCATGGCCCGCCAAACTGCTCCACGTCCCCCTCAATCCATTTGAAGTCAATCGAAAAATTGCAGCCCCTGTCAGTATAGCCAACAAGGTCAAAATAAAGGCCGTTTTTCTGAACGTCAACGGATGCAACAAGAATTAAAATTGGTGAGCCTGTGTCACGCACGGCAAGGCGGTTAGGAACATGCCCACGCGCAAAGCCCAGCCGCCTGTAGCGCAGGGCTCGCTCATAGCGTACCGTCTCATGCTGCTCACGGAACGGCAGCCCCTGCTTAAGGTTGCGGAACACCCTGTATTTTTCGATGTCCTTAATTCTGTTTGTCTTTATGTCCCAGACCGTTGCCCATTCCGCTACATAATCCTCCCAGCTAAACATCCCCGGCGGATTATAAAGCGCGGTGATGTGGTAGCTTTCAGCCCCTGGTCTTTCCGGCTGTGCCACGCTTGCCCGCCACTCACCTTTGGAAATAATTTCCGCCTTATCATAGTTCCGCATGACCTTTCCGCAATGCGGGCATTTGTAGCCGACTGTATCAAGGCGCGGCCGGAAGTTTTCGTCATTTTCCCAGACGATGCCACCCACCTGCTTGCCTTTGTCGTGCTCGTCCCAGATTGCCCATTCGAGTTTCTGCATGGTCCCGCAAAATTTGCAGGGCACATAAAAATATTTTTGTGTTCCAGTCAAAAAAAGCGAATGAATCAAAGAACTTCCTTCATTCTTTGGCGTTGAACCTATGACAAGCTTTGAATGAGAGCCAAAGGCATCCTGCCTTGCCTTCATAAGCGTAAAAATATCGCCCTCGCCCTTTAGCGTCATAAGAGCCGCATCCGCTTCGTCTGCGAAAATGACCTTAAAGGAAAAGTTCCTAAACCGCGTTCCGCTCTTTGAGCCAAAAAGACGAAGGTTTCCACCGGGGTACTGCTTGTGGAAGACCGTATCGCCTGTTGTCCGGGCGCCTTTTGCTTTTTTTGACGTGCTTGTAATTCTTTCGCGAAGCCCGCAGTTGTCGATGCAGTTTTCAAGCTTCGTTTCTGAATAGCGTCTTACCATGCCGTCATCGGGAAGGAACAAAGCCTGCTCTTCCGGGTCGCTGCCAATGAAGTACATCATGCCAGGCTCAAGCACTCCTGTCGTGTACCCGCACTGATTGCCCTTCATCACAAAAATATATTTAGCCGGGCTTTCCGGGGAGAGGTTGTCCACAATTTCTTTAAAGTACGGGAATTTGTCATAGCTGAATTTTCCGGGGAACGGAGACAGTGAGCGGTCTATGTAGCGGACGCGCTGAATGTATTCACTGGGCCGCTCATATTCACGCCGCTCCGGCAGACGCGCAAAGCGTTCAATGAGAAAATCAATGTCCGATTTTTTTACAGCCACTTCCATTTTTTTTAGGGACTTCTAACGTTAGAAGCCGCAGACCTCCTCCCAGCCGAAGAGCTCACCGGGAATGGAAAATTTTTCCGCCTGGTGCCTGGGCATGAAAACTTTTTCGCAAACCTTCAAGGCCGCCCCAGAGCACAAAGTTGCACGGTATGTAATTTTTTTTACGCAGCAAAATTTTTTTTCCGGCATTTCATAACTTGAAATAAAAACAGGCTCGGTCTGCTTTTCGCACCAGGCATAGAATTTTTCATAATCAAAGTCCATGCCATAGCCGTTCGTGTCTTTGTAGGGAATGTCACAGTAAAGAATTGAATTTTTTAAAATGGGAATTTCGTCGTAGGACTTGGAGCAGACCTCCAGCCTTTGCAACCTTTGCAACCTTTGCAAACTTTGCAAACTTTGCAAACTTTGCAAACTTTGCAAACTTTGCAAACTTTGCAAACTTTCCAACCTTTCCAAACTTTGCACTGCCTCCAGAAGGAGGGCTACCCCGGACACCTCATCATAGTCAAGTGGTAAATCAATAATTTCTTGTAATTTCTGGTAATTTTCCTTTGTCGGAAATTCCCATTGGCTCTTTCCAAAGTAATGGCCTGCCATGCCGTTCATTCCAAGATGGCGGTCAATGTCTGCCGCCGTCCTGCCGGATTTTTTCAGGCCGTCAACAAGATATTGCCTAAGCTCCTCGCTTGTTTTTTTTATCTTTTCTTCAAGATTCTTTCTAAGCTCTTCTGTGTCAAGCTTTGTCTTTTCAATTTTTTTCAAATACCATTCAACGTAAAGCTTTTTGTACTGCTCTTTATTTTCGCAGATGTCTTTTCTTGTTCCGTCCGTCCTTATTCCAAATTCATTGAACAGGTCAAAGTTCCCGAACACACGCGCAAAGTGCAAAGCCTTTTTCCAAGGTTCAACTTCCTTGCTGTAAAGATAGTCCTCCCCGTTGTTGCCAAAGCTCCAGACGTAGCGTACATAAGGCTCGCTGTCCTTCAGCCTGTAAAAATCACCGCGGGAGATCCACCGCCTTTCATTCTCAAACTTGCCCTCTATGGCATCCCGGAAAAGCTGGACCGGCCCCGCGTTAATGTCATTGGCTATAATGCGCTTGTAATTTTTGTGTGCAATGGCAAAGTGTGTCATTGCGCAGCCACCGGCAAAGAGGTCGTAGAAGTTTTCTGCCGTGGGGAAAATTTCAAAAATTTTTGCAGCCAGTTTTGACTTGCTCCCCTTGTATGGCAGGCCGTATCTGTCAAAGTCCATTAGATGGCCTCCCGCTCTTCAAGGCCACCGCCCATTAGGTCGCGCTGCATGACCGCCTCTGTTTCCGCTTTGTCGTAGCGTCCCTTTAGCGCGTTAAGCTCTTCCACGATGTGCTCTTTTGCACCCGCTATGCACTTTGTCAGGTTGTCAGACAAGATGTGCATCACGTTGATTCTGGCATCGTTTCCGCCTGTCAGGCTAACGGCTATCACCTGGTCGCATACGGCTTCCGGCACGTCTAGCAGTTGGTTCATAAGGCCGTCCATGTAGCCAAAGACGCGCTGGACAACAAAGTCCTTGGGGATTTGCAGTAGGCGGCGTTCCTGTGTCTTCTGCTCGCGTTCGTCTGCCGCGGAAAGGTCGCGCTGTATTTTGGAAAATTGCTCCACGTTGTCCAGTGTGCTGAATGAGCGCAACAGCTGCCGGATTGTCATGTCCATCATCAGGCGCGGTTTGTTTGGCGATGCCATGAGCCGTTTGCGCTCTTCTGTTTCTGCCGGGCCTGTCTGCTTTTCCTGTAGCGGTTGTAAAGAAATTTCTTGCGTCTGGAAATCTTGCCCAGGTTCAAAGTCTAGGCCGGATGCAACGGCAGCTTCCATCTTTTGAGTTCTTAGCTTTGTCTTTATTTTGCCCTGCTTGCGCTCCAGGTAAGCGCGGTTCTTTGGATTGTCCGTGTCCAGTTTGCGGCCATTCTTTCCGCAATCCCTAACCAGTGTACCGTCTTTTATTTTTTTGCACACCATCATTGCGGAAACACCACACATCCGCGCAAAATCCGATGCAGATACTTCCATGGAAAAAATTTAAACACAGTTTATTAGTTTTCGCTAGGTTATTGACAAAAAAATAAACCCTTGTTTAAACTAAGGGCATGGGCGACAAAACGCACCCGCCGCCGAATAAT
>Ga0256405_10002450_pt1 | contig 42614 bp, 29 predicted proteins | sample RumenRJG_02DNA_FD_189096 | JGI IMG/M metagenome (GOLD analysis project Ga0256405, IMG submission 189096) | Bovine rumen microbial communities from Lethbridge, Alberta, Canada - RJG_02 | ecosystem: Host-associated > Mammals > Digestive system > Stomach > Rumen | place: Canada: Alberta... | reverse complement strand
TTTTTTCTTGGCATAGCCTCCCCAGAGAATGAATACAAGTCCGTCACGGTGGGCATTGAGTTCACGGATTGCAGCATCGGTAAACTCTTCCCAACCCTTTCCCTGATGTGATCCAGCCTGACCGGCACGGACCGTGAGGGTAGCGTTCAGTAGCAGAACCCCCTGACGGGCCCAACGTGTCAGGTCACCGCTTACGGGAACCGGTTTGCCCAGGTCATCGCTTATCTCCTTGAATATATTCCTAAGCGAGGGAGGAAACGGAACCCCGTCATTGACCGAAAAGCAGAGTCCGTGAGCCTGACCCGGCTCATGATACGGATCCTGCCCTATTATGACGACCTTGACCTTATCGAAAGGACATAAATCAAAGGCATTGAATATCAGACGCCCGGGGGGATAGACCGGACCATGGGCGTACTCATCCTTGACAAAGTCCGTCAAAGTCCTGAAATAGGGCTTGTCAAACTCTGTCTGGAGATGCTCCTTCCAGCTGGGATCTATACGTACGTCCATTATTACTTTGGCGTTGGCGTTGGCGTTGACGTTGGCTTTTATATGAGTTGGATGCCGGCTTTGGTGCAAGCGGCACGCATGTCATCCGGCCAGATGCTGGCCTGGATCTCACCGATATGTGCCTTCTGAAGGAACAGCATGCAGAGGCGTGACTGTCCTATGCCTCCTCCTATTGAGAGTGGAAGTTCGCCTGCCAGCAGTTTCTTGTGGAAATAGAGTTCCTTACGCTCCTGTTGGCCGCAGAGGTCAAGTTGACGGAGCAGGGATTCCCTGTCCACGCGGATTCCCATCGAAGAAAGTTCCATGGCACGCTGAAGTATAGGATTCCAAACCAGAAGGTCACCGTTAAGCCCTATGAAACCGTCCTCATTAGGTGTGGTCCAGTCATCATAGTCGGGAGCACGGAGGTCATGCGGTTCGCCATCACCCAACTTTCCGCCTATACCCATGATGAATACAGCCCCATGCTCACGGCAAACTGCATCTTCACGCTCCTTGGGGGTCTTGTCCGGATAAAGACGGCGCAACTCCTCGGAGTGTATGAAAAACACCTCGCGGGCCAGGAAAGGTTCAAGCTGAGGATATGTTTCATTAATCAGATATTCGGTTCTCAGCATGGCTGAATATATCTTACGGACAATGCGTTTCAGAAAAGTCACATTGCGGTCTCCGGGTGTTATGGTACGTTCCCAGTCCCATTGGTCAACATAGAGGGAATGAAGATTGCCCAGACTCTCATCTGCACGGATGGCATTCATGTCAGTATATATTCCGTAACCAGGTTTCACACCATATTCAGCCAAGGTAAGCCGTTTCCATTTGGCCAGTGAGTGGACAACCTCGGCTTTGGCGTCCCCAAGATCTTTTATAGGGAATGTCACGGCGCGCTCCACTCCGTTCAGGTCATCGTTGATACCCATTCCTTTAAGTACGAACAGCGGTGCAGTGACACGTCTTAACTGCAATCCGGTAGACAGGTTCTGTTGGAAAAACTCCTTTATCAGCTTGATGCCCTGCTCTGTCTGCTGTACGGTCATCAACGGTTTGTAACTTTGGGGTATAATCAGGTAACTCATAGTATTTGTTGTTTAATCATCATACCAATTGACATAACTGTTATAACTTGAACGTTTCTTGATCTTGAGAAGATCCGAAAGCATATTGGAGTTAGCTTTCACGGTAAAGTTATACGATGTATACGGCTTGAGCACCACACTGCATGACATATTGAAACAGTGCAGGTCACGGGTGACGCTCATAGTCGTCGTGGTGAAATCATGATAGTTGAAATCCCAGCCTGAAGAGAAACTCATGTTCCACTTGTTGGTCAGTTTCATATTGCCCGACATATTAAGGCTGTGTGAAAGTTTCCAGGGATAACGCATTCTCTTGACATTGATGGGAGCCGCAGTATTCTCTCTCATGCTGATGCCGTAAGAGATGGAGAACGACCACGGAAGCGTGTATTCCAGATACCCGTCCTCATCAACCGGAGCATTTCCTCTCTTGCCGGGGGCGGATGGTGCCTGAGCCACATACCCGCCACGGTCTGCATTGGGATTCTCATCAAACTCATCGTCCGATTCCTCTTCATCATCCTCCTTGGGACCGAACAGTTGGTTCCACTTGGATCTCCATTGATTCAGTGTGTTGTTGGAGAATGTATATGAGAAATTCTGGCTCATTCCCTGGAATCGGCCGAAACGTCCGTAAGAGTATTCCGTGCGGTCACCTACCACTACGCGACCGTTCTCGTTGAACTCATATGCGTAAGTCGCCCATGTGGCATTGAGACTGAATGTATAGTTTTTGGTAAGTTTAAGTCTCAGTCTGGTATTCAGATTGCTCCACGGCTTTGTCTTGGCTGCAAAATTATATGACATGGAGGCACCCAGTTCATCAATGAGACTGATCTTCTTTACACCGGTCGTGTCATTGTCTGTCCTGACCTTCATTTCAAGATTGTTACCTACGCTCATGGACAGTGTTCCCGATTTACCCTTGCCTGGCACACCGTACATCGAACCCGTATATGGAGAGTATTCAACAGTTCGCACCTCGCCGTTCTGATCGGTGTATACATAAGTATCGTAGAAGCCGTATCGGGCGGCACTGAAATCGGGTGACATGCTGTAACTGACGGATGGTGTAAACACATGGCGGGTCATTATGAGTTTATCGCCGAACAGTTTGATCCAAAGCCTGGTAGGTTGATAAAAACCGTACAGTTTAGTGTTCGCGCTGACGCTCAGGCTGTAGTTGTATACACGGTTGAAACCATATACAGTATCCCTGACCGCTTTCATACTGGACTCATCCCATGATTGTTTGACTTTATAGGTATACCATCTGGAATTGTAGTTGAAAGAGGGTGTGATATTGATGTTCTTCAGAATCTGGAAAGTGGCGCTCACAGGTATGGAGTGACGCATACCGTTATGCCAGTCGCGGGCCAGGTTCTTCTCCAGCAATTCACTCTCCTTGCACGAAATGCTGTTGCTCAGCGATCCTGAATAGGTAAACGATATCTTCTCATACCATTTGGCGGTTCCGGCCACTTTCTTGCGTTTGAAAGGATAAATGCGCTGAAGTGAAATGTTCAATGAAGGCATAGTCATGGAGATTGTCGAATCCCTCATATTCTGCGAAAGGTTCATTGAACTGGAAAGTGAAAGACCTATTGACGGAAAGTTACGGGAGTAACTGACACTTGATGTACGGGTGCTTTGGGATGTCAGCGACGGATTGTAGAGACTGCTCAGATTGGACCTTTCATAGCTTTGGGTTGCAAAATTGACGCTTGCCGAGAAGTTCTGGTAAGGATTTGCCTTGGCATCCTGACGGTGAGTCCAGCGGAACTTGAAATTCTTGCTTACAGAATAGTCTGGAAGTCCCTTGTCTCCGAGTTTTGTTGTAAGACTGCTCAGGTAGACATTGCCTGAAAACTTGTAGCGTTTACGGTACTTGCTTTCGGCTGAAAGGCCCCATGACCCTTTGGTAAAGATCTCACCCAACACCTTAAGGTCAAAATAGTCCGATAATGCAAAATAGTAACCTCCGTCCTTGAGATAGAAGCCACGCTCCATCTCATCTCCGTATGTGGGCACTATTATACCCGATGAGTAATCGCCCTCCATAAAGGGGAAAAAACCGAACGGAACGAACAAAGGCAGCGGAACTCCCATAACCTCCAGATACGCAGGGCCGAAAATCACATCCTGACCCGGGCGGACCTTGGCTCGTGTTATGCGCAGATTGAAATGGGGATCATCATGCTGGTCGCAGGTAGTGTAGACTCCGTCTGCTATGTAATATTCACCTTCCGGTCCCTTCTTGGCCTCAGAACTGGTCATATAGCCTTCACCCTGCTGGGTTATGATCTCATTGATATAGCCTTTCTCGGTCTTGAAATTGTAACTGATATGGTTAGACTCATACGGTGTTGTACCATCCACGAACACGGGGGTCCCCACCCAGTTGCCGGCCGAGTCCTGAACTCCGTCCGCATACACCAGGCTGCTGTCCATCTGCATCTTGATGACGGCTGCCGTCAGTTGAATCTTCTGATAGTTCACCCTGCCGCTGCCGTAAAGCGAAGCATAACCGCCGTTATTCCATATCATGGAGTCATTTGACTCATAAGACACCGGATCATCCAGTGAGTCCTTCTTTTTCTTGTAGGCAGGAGCCACCGTATCGGGCTTTGAGGTGATTGTATCGGTCGTAACGGCCGCTAACGAGTCCTGAAGGAATGCAGGACCAGGTAAGGAGACAAGCGTATCGGCCGATGCAATGGAATCCGATACTGTCTGTGCAGACGCATTCCATGCCGGCTGAAGCAATCCGAACAATATCGGAAGCCACTTTCTTCTGATCATTCCCCTCACTTGCAGATGAGCTTTCTTTCTATCAAACTGCAAAAATATCTATAAAAGCTCACATAACCCGCACACGAAGGGTGGTTTTGTAGATTTTTAATAATACAGTTACCTTCACAGGAACTGCTCACACCACTGTCTGAATACGGCAACTCCCTCCTGACCGAACTTGGCAAGACTGCTTTCCGCCTGGCTGACCGTCTTCTCCTCTTCCGGGCGGGTCTTGCTGTAGAACTTGTCGGCAAAACAGATTATCTTTTCCTCTGTCGAAACCGGTATCATATCCCTGTGAGGTACAGGCAGATTACGTTCCAGTATCTGCTTCAGGGTGAGACCTGTCCCTGTATGACGCTCTGCCACGAGTGCATGACGCGGAAGGTTCTCCTTCAAAAGAAGTTCGGCACCCAGATATCCGTGACAGATGTAATGGTATTTGCCAAAGCAATGGATCGGGGCGGCATCTGTAAGGAAAATTCCTATATCATGAAGCATTGCCGCCTCTTCAATGAATCCCTTGTCAACAGCCAGTTCGGGATGAGCGTCCGCGATTCCGAGTGCCTTGTCTGCGACAAGACGGCTATGTATCAGCAGCAACTCTTTCAGGGGCTGATTGTCAGAGTAGTATCTGTCAATCAGCCCCATCCAGAGACTTTCATTCCCTATGCTCATCGCAAAGGCTCTATTACAAAACTGTACGAGTAGTCACCATAATGAAGCTTGTACTGTTCCAGCGGAGTGGCACCCCAACTATTTACACAGGCCAGACCATACTGTGCCTTGTCAATATGCACCACAGTGTATGGACGTGGAGTGAGGTCTCCGGCATGGACGTTATGTTTATCCGGCCCTTCATCCAGATCGGAGGTTGTATAATTGAGGGATGACATGCTGAGAGGGGCGTCACTATAGAACTTGAGTCCCTTGCCTTCGGCGTTAACTACCTTCCACCAGCGGACATCGGTCTTGTTACCGTTCTCCTGCGGACGGATATAGGGAAAATACTGGTCAGCGACAGTACTGCTGTAAACCCCCAGGAACTGCGAACTGTTACGGTCTGAGTAGTTCTCTATGGGACCGCGGCCATAGAACTCAACACGGTCAAACTCCCTGGCCATGTTCAATGTCATGCCGAACTTGAACAGATCCGGCATGCCGCCCTGTCCGCGCTGTCCGCCGCGCTGGCCCTGACCCTGACCCTGTCTCTGCTGGGTTGCCTGAGCTGCCTCATCGGGACGGGTGATAAGTTTCTGGGTTACATGCATCTGTCCGGTGCGGGTCAGCACATACTCAAGTTCAAGCGATGCATAGAGCTGCTCCACCTCATATTTAACGTTCACCTTGCCCAGGCCGTCCTCAACCTTGCATTCAAAAGCGGTGCGTCTCAATGACGGATTGCGCCAGGCCTGCATGCGGCGCTGAAGGCTTGCACCATAATCATTATCGGTGGGAGCACGCCAGAAATCACTCCTGAGCTGGCTGCCGTTCTGCGTAACCTGCTTTCCGTCAACGTCTATATAATCTATCCAGCCGGTATTCTTATTGAAAGTATAAACCACTCCGTCTGCCTCAAGTTTTACATAGGCTACAGCCTCATCTATCTTTACATCCTTACCTGCAGACTTCACATCGGCGACGGCGTCAGCGGCCACAGCAGGGAAATCATAGCCGGTTACGACAAACTGGTTATGGGCTACTATGAAATCCTTATCCAACAGGGCTGTAGCCTCCTTGAGCCTGAACTCCACATTCAGCAGGATTTCGGCACCGGTTGAAGGAGCATTCTTTATAGCCTTTGATATGCCGGGAACCGTCACCTTAACCCGCTGCAGGGCGGATACCTTGGGCAACTTGAACTCGGCGCGCACGCTCTCCTCTCCGTTTACCAGAACGGAATATTCCATGCGGTAGGCCGAAAGGTCTGTAAAGAAATTCTCATTGTAAACCTCCAGGATACCCTTGCTAAGGTCAACAGGAGTAACCCATATGTTCTGATAGAAATACTGGACCTCATATGCATGCGGATTCCAGCGGCGGTCCGGGGCGATAAGGCCGTTGCAGTTGAAATTCTGGTCCGATGTTGGATAACGTCCTTCGTCGCCTCCGTACTGGAAAATGGTCTTGCCTTCGGCGTTCTTGCCGTACACGGCCTGATCCACAAAGTCCCAGATAAAACCGCCCTGTACTGAACGGTTGGCGCGGATCACATCCCAGTACTCCTTGAATCCGCCCTCGGAGTTACCCATGGCGTGGGCATACTCGCACTCAATCATCGGACGCGGGTCATTGCCGCGCTCATGACGCTCCATGGCACCGTAGTCGGCATACATCGGGCAGTGGATATCGCAATGGTCGGGAGAACCGGTAGCACCCTCATATTGTACGGGACGGGTCTTGTCATACTCCTTGATCCACTTGTAGCAGGTCACGAAGTTCTGACCGTCACCATCCTCATTACCCATTGACCATACGATGATTGACGGGTGGTTCCTGAATGTGATTACGTTTGACTTGTTACGTTCCAGATGAGCCTTCTCATACTCCGGGTTACGGGCCAGGGGAGTGCGTCCGTACATCATTCCGTGGCCCTCTATGTTAGCCTCGGCCACCAGATAAATACCGTATTCGTCGCACAGGTCGTACCAGCGCGGATCGTCGGGATAGTGGCTGGTGCGGACTGCATTGATATTCATCTGCTTCATGATCTGAATATCCTGGATCATACGCTCCAAAGGTACCACATAACCGCCATCGGGGTCCATCTCGTGACGGTCGGCACCCTTGATGAGTATGGGCTGTCCGTTTACCAGGAGCTGGCGGTCACGGATCTCAACCTTGCGGAAACCCACCTTCTGGGGAACCACCTCTATCACTTTTCCGTCAGGTTCTGAAAGAGTCATGTATAGGGTGTACAGATATGGAGTCTCGGCTGTCCACTTGTAAGGATTCTTGACAGTAAAAGAAGTTTTTGCCGAGCCATCCTTGACAGTCAGTTTACCTGACCATACGCTCTTACCGGATGCATCCTTCAGTTCAAGCCCCAGATTCTTGCCGTCTGCCGAGGCGAAGGCGGCATCAAAAGAGAGGGTGGCATTCGTATACTTTGAATCCAGGTCAGTTATTATACCGAAATCCTCAATATGAGACTCCGGACGGGTATACAGATAAACTTCACGGGCTATTCCGGTAAAACGCCAGAAATCCTGATCCTCTATATAACTTCCGTCACACCAGCGCATTATCTGCATTGCAATCAGGTTCTTCTCTCCGGGTTTCACAAAAGATGTTATGTCAAATTCAGCCTCCATCTTGCTGTCTTCACTGTAACCCACGTATTTTCCGTTCACCCAGACCCAAAGGTTTGAGGTAGCCGAGCCCACATGAATATATACACGCTGTCCTTTCCAGTCGGCAGGTATATTGAAACTCTGCCGGTATGAGCCCACATAGTTTTCGCGTTCGCCTACTATCGGCGGATTGATGGGATACTCATTGTTCCAGGGATATGTCACATTGGTATAGATTCGGTCACCGTAACCGTTCATCTCAAAAAGGCCGGGCACCTTGAAGTCAGTCCACTTGCTGTCATCATAACCCTCGGCAAAGAAGTCCTGGGGCTTGTCATATGCATTCTTTACAAAGTTGAACTTCCAGTTACCCTCAATTGACATGAACCTGGAGGACTCCTTCTTTTCACCTTTGCGTGCTGATTCCATATCCTCGTAGGCGAAATAATCGGCCACGTCAGGTTTTTCATTTTCACTGTTCACATTGGGGTCAAGCCACACGGGCTGCTGGGCCAGGGCCGGAAGCAGCATCAGCTGCATGGCGGCAAAAAACGATAATCTTTTCATTACAGATAATGATTTTCAATTGACTGTCTGCGAAAATAGTATTTTTCGGGCTTTATTTGGCTATTCAAAACGTAAAAAAAACTACCTTTGGGAAAAATTCGCACGTGCGCGCACGCGCTTACCGTTATTTTTATGAACGTTTCTACAAACAATAAGAAAGACAAGTTTGCCGGACAACTGTTCAGAGCACTCCCATATATACTGGCGGCAGTGCTTTGGATCCTGCTCATCACCTGCGGGCAGTACTACCTTAGAAAAGTTGAAGACCTGTCGCTTTTCATGTTTGACTGGATTTATTTCAGGGAAGCAATAGCAATCCCGGGTGGTTTCCTGGGTGTGGCAGGTTCTTTTTTCACCCAATTCCTGCATCTGCCTTGGCTGGGATCGCTCATGTGGATATTCATCCTGCTCTGCGTTTACCAGTTAACCGTCAGGGCATTCTGCATTCCTCAATCATTAAGGTCACTTGCCATAATACCTGCGGTACTGCTGATAATAGGCAATATGTCGCTGGGATATGGTGTGTTCATCATGAGGGAGCAGGACCATTTCTTTGCACCTGCACTAGGCTATCTTGCCTCACTTGTCCCACTGTTTTCCATAAGGAGAATCAAAACCGTTTGGGGGAAACTCCTGCTGCTTCTGGTCTGGACAGCGGCCGGATACCCTCTCCTGGGAGTATTCGCGCTTATTGGCACACTGACAGCAGCCTGTTCCGTGTTGACAGACAGCGGCAGCCTTCGCAAGGATAAGATCACCACGGCTGCTGTCGCCGTTGCCCTTATCCTGATCATTCCGCTAGTGGAATACAATTTTTTCACCTCATACCGGCTTGCCGACAGTTGGAGACTGGGGCTTCCCACCGCGTCCGAAGAAGTCTGGAACCGTTACATCAGGACTCCCCTTCAGCTTGCTTTACTGTTCATGCCCGTCATGGCACTCTTATCGCACCGCCTCAAGGAAGGGCGCAGAGACAGGCTGATTCAGGCAACCGTATTCACCCTGTCGGCAATATCCGTGTGGGGATTCTGGTTCAAGGACAGTAATTTCCGCACCGAACTGGCCATGTCCCTGGCTGTTGACCGTTCAGACTGGCAGGAGGTAGTCGATATCTTCCGGAAAGAGTCCGACTCACATGTCAAATCCGACGAGAAGGCGTACAAAGCCCGTTCCGCAAAACTGGAAGGTGTCAAAGACAGGAATGAAAGACGCATCATAACGGACCGGTTCTCCAACCGGTTCTTTGAGCCCACCAGGACCATGGTGCTCTATCGTGACCTGGCCCTGCTCAAGATGAACCGTGCACTTGATGAGGCTTTCACGATGAAAGACGGTGGCCGCCCCCAGAAATCACGCACACAGATACCGATGGCTTTCCAGTCGGGTAAGCAACTGTACCTTCAGTATGGGCTGGTCAATATGAGCTACCGCTGGTGTCTTGAGGATGTGATAGAACACAACTGGAGCTACAGCACCCTTAAATATATGGTGATGCACAGTATCATAATGAATGAGACAGAGTTCTCCAGAAAATATCTGAACAAACTGAAAAAGACACTATTCTACCGCAAATGGGCAATTGAGCAGGAACCCCTGTCTGTTGACAGTCTGAAGATGTCTGTGACAGAGCCATACAGAAGCATTCTGCCATATATGTGCTTTGACGACCGCATGACCAACGATATGGTCAAGAGCGAGACATTCCTGATGCGCCACTACAATGAGGAAGAACCTCCGCATGCTACACCAGAATATGACCGTGCAGCTCTGTTCTGGGCCATGCGCATCCAGAATATCCCCCTGTTCTGGAACCGTCTTTATCTCTATGTCAGATCCAACCAGGTGGAAAAGCTGCCAAGAAGCGTTGAAGAGGCCGCACTCCTTTACCACAATCTGGACAAAAGCGGTTTTGACCTGCCCTACACAAAAGAGGTGCAGGACAGTTATGACGCTTTCAACCGGTTTGTCAAGACCAATCCTGTCGTGGAACTGAAGGAATCGGCATACCCCTACTATAAGAAATTCGGCAAGACATTCTACTATTTCTATTACTTTACCCGGAATATCCAGACTTACTGACAGACTATGAGAAAGATCACCATACCTTTGTTATTGCTGCTTCTGGCGGCATGCACTCCCAGGATACCCGCATCATACGGTACCGCAGACAATCCTCCCGTCATATTCCCTGACTATACCGATGTCACAGTACCCTGTAACATCGCACCTACCAACTTCATGATTGACAATGAAGCCGATTCGTACATCACCGTCCTTGAATCCGGTTCGGCAAAGGCCGTCATCAAAGGCAAAAAGGTCAGGATACCCAGATCCAAATGGCAACAATTGACCGGGAATCCGGAAATAACGGTACAGGTATTCTGCCGGAAAGGCAAGGAATGGACTGCATACAAGCCATTCGGCATAACCGTAAGCGATGAGATAGACCCATACATATCATATCGTATCATTCCAGTTGCGGTAGAGTCTTATGAAAAACTCACCATCCGACAGAGGGACCTTACCGGTTACGACGAGAAGGTAATGGTTTCAAACACCATGATACAGGACAATGAACACGGAACCTGCATAAACTGTCATCATTACAGGAACAGGGAAGCGGACAACATGATGTTCCATGTGCGCCAATACAAAGGCGGCACCATACTTGTCCTGGACGGCAAGATGCAGAAGGTCAACATGAAGACCGACTCCACCATATCAGCCGGAGTATACCCGTCATGGCATCCCACGCATGATTATATTGCTCTCTCCAACAACTGGACACATCAGTCCGTCCATGCTGCAAGTCATGACAAACTGGAAGTCATCGACGAGAACAATGACATCATACTTTATGAGACACGCACCAACACCGTAAGCGTCATTGAAAATGACTCAAGCGAACTGGAATGCTACCCGGGTTGGTCCGCCGACGGACGCACGCTCTATTACGTATCCGCCCATTATGAAGCCCCGTTCGGCCCCAACAGGGAGAACCAGATATTCCTTGACCGTAAACAGCTTCATTTCTGCCTTTACAGCAAGCCGTTTGACCCCGACACACGGGTATGGGGCAAAAAACAGATGATCTATGACGCAGTTGCCAAAGACAGCAGCATAACCTGGCCCAGGGTATCACCCAAGGGTCGCTGGATGATCTGCTGCGTCAGCACGCACGGCATTTTCCCGCTGGACCAGATCTCATCTGATTTTGTGTTGTTTGACCTGGACAACCTCTCTTACCGTTATGCCGATGAGATTAACAGCCAGTATGCCGAAAGTTACCACAACTGGTCATCAAACGGAAAATGGCTGATGTTCAGCACCCGCCGCGAGGACGGTGTCCATACCCGCCTCTATTTCAGCCATATTGATGAGAACGGACGGTTCTCAAAACCATTCGCACTCCCGCAGCGGGATCCTGAATTCAACCGCAATTTCCTGAATGCATTCAATATACCCGAGTTCATGGATGGACCCGTACGCATTAAGCCAAGACAGTTCGCATCATTTATTTCGGGGACAGAAGCAACACCATCAAGATATGACTCCAAAAGAGAAAAATAATTTTACCGGCATAACGGCAAAAGCACGCTGGATACTCCCCTTGACATTATGGGTTGTGCTGTCCTGCTTTTCATATCCGTTTCTGCTCAAGGTTGAGGAGAGGTCTTTCTTTGAATTTGACATGGCCTGGTTCATTGAGTTTCTGGACAAGCCATCCGGATTACTCTCATGGCTCAGCCTGTTTTTCATCCAGTTCTTTCACATACCATGGCTGGGTGCCCTTATCTGGATCCTTCTGCTTACCGCTGCGGCCGAACTGACCAGAATCATGTTCAGGATACCGCAGAGTTGTTCTGCTTTGGCATATATCCCGGCGGCAATACTGGTCACATACAATATGTCATTGGGTTACATGATCTATTATGTAAACCTGCCCGGATTCTTTCTTTTACCCACCCTGGGATATCTGTGGGTTTTGCTTACCGTTGCCGTATTCAGAAAAGTCAGCAATACCGCCACTGTGATCATTCTGTCCGCCGTCTGGGGTATCGCAGGTTATTATATAGCAGGCTTTTACGGACTTATCGGCGTTTTAACTGCAGCTGTCGATACAGCAGTTTCACAACGCAGCAGGACTTTCCGCCTATCCGCCCTTATAAGCGTAATCGCCGTCACCCTGCTTTCTCCTATACTGTTTGTCGAAACCACAGCATATTATCTCCCCTCCGGATGGACCGTCGGACTCCCGGATTACATGATCAGGGTATCACTCACCAGGATACAGGCTCCCGTCATTGCCGCGATGTTGCTTCTGGTGTCCGCTCCGCTTATTCAACTGCCTAAACTGTCCTTCGTAAACAAGACACCGTCATATGTGCAAGGCATCCTGCTGATAGCCATAGTCTCGTTATCTTATACTTGGTGGTATAAGGACCCCAATTACATGGCCGAACTGAAGATGATTCATGCGGCAGATAACCTTGAATGGGAGGAAGCCATCAATACTTTCCGCGACATATCAGAAAAATCCGAGAAAGACAAATCCTGGCAGCCGACACGCATAATGGTAGTCCTCAAGGACCTGGCTCTTATCAAAACCGGACAGGAGGGAGACCAGGCATTCGCATTTGATGACGGCTGCAAACAGCAGAATACGATATGTGGCGTATCAATGTCCATGCAGATTGGATGGATTATGGGCCTTCATTACGGTATTCCCGGCTTATGCCAGAGATGGTGCTATGAAGAGAACATGCTGTTCGGATGGAGCAACGTCTCCTATAGATACAATATCATGACAGCCATGGTTTTCGGCAACAGGGAACTTACGGAAAAATATCTGAACAAACTGGACCATACGCTCTTTTACCGTAAATGGAGCCGGGAGCAACGTGCTCTGCTTAATGACAGGGAGCTGTTGGCCCGAACCGCCCCTTATGACCAGATTCTTCCTCTGTTATGCTATGATGACATAGTCACCTCCGACCTGGCCGGACTGGAAATGTTCCTGAACAGGCATTTCAATGGACCGAGTCCGATGGAATCCACACCTCTTTATGACAGGATTGCACTGCTGTTTGCCATGAAGAGCAAGAACTCCACTATGTTCTGGACACGTTTCTTCCTTTATCTGGAATCCAATAACCCCAAGAAGATTGACAGATATTATCAGGAAGCGGCATATCTGTATGCCAATAACGGACAAAAGGACCTGCTTGATGCCTTCCCCATCGACGACAGGGTCAAGGATACTTACAAATCCTTCATGCAATACGCTTCAAAATACGGAAAGTTAAGTCTGGAAGATGCCAGGAACTGTTTCCCCAAGCACCTTAGAGAGACCTTCTTCTACTACTATTATTATGTAAACGAGCTTATTCTGTTCTGAATATCCATATGAGAAAGTTGTTTTTTTGTTTCACCGCAATCATTATCCTGTTCACGGGTTGCACACGCGAGCCGTCGGATGCACCGCTTTCCGGCAGGCAGGCTGTCATCTATCCCGATTTCACGGACATCACCATACCTTCAAACATCGCCCCTGTCAATTTCAGGATCCAGGATACAGCCGATAAATATATTACCGTCTTTGAATCCGGAGACACCAAAACCGTGATACGCGGCCGTGATGTACTGATACCTCTGCGCAAATGGAGAGCCATCACGTCACGGGGTAATATAAAGGTGACCGTTTTTGAAAAACATGATAATGGCTGGATCAGGATGAATCCTTTCCCGATTACAGTTGCAGAAGATATTGATTCATATCTGACCTATCGTCTCATCATGCCCTCTTTTCAGACTTTTGACCGTCTCACGATAAACCAGCGCAACATCACCAATTTCAAGGAGAAAACAATATATGCCAACACCATGTCATCCAGAGATGACGGAAGCCAATGCATCAACTGTCACAGTTTCAGGAACTGGAGTACAGAAACCATGCAGTTTCACATACGCCAGTATCTGGGCGGAACCATATTGTACAGAAACGGCAAACTGGCCAAACTGAATCTTAAGACAGACTCCACGATTGCAGCTGCCGTATACCCTTCATGGCATCCTACTCATGAATATATCGCATATTCCACAAACAAGACATTCCAGAACATACATACCAACCACACGGACCGGATGGAGGCTTTTGACCAGGAGAGCGACCTCATCCTATTCAATATGAAAGACAACTCCGTCAGTGTTATAGAGAATGATTCTACCGAACTGGAATGCCATCCGTATTGGACCCCCGACGGCAAGACCCTTTTTTATGTTTCGGCACACATAGGCAACCCCACTCCTTTTCAGGCTAAGGGCGGAGCCGCCACAGGGAACGCATCGGTAAAATACAGCCTGTACTCCAAGAGTTTCGATCCCGACAGCAGGACATGGGGTAAATCCAAGATGTTCTTTGATGCTGCAGCATTGGACAGCAGCATAACATGGCCCAGAGTTTCACCTGATGGCCGTTGGCTTATCTGCTGCATCAACACACACGGTGTTTTCCCGCCTTACCAAAGCGAGACAGAACTGATTATGTTTGACCTCGAGAAAGGGACCCACAGGTATGTTGATGAAATCAACAGCGACAAATCGGAGAGTTATCACTCATGGTCAAGCAACGGACATTGGCTGGTGTTCAGCACCAGACGTGAAGACGGTGTCTATACACGCCCTTATCTGACACATCTCAATGATGACGGCAGTTTCACAAAGCCGTTCCCTCTCCCGCAGAAAGACCCGGATTTTTCGGTCAATTTCATGTATTCATTCAACATACCGGAATTTTCGAAAGACCCGATAAGGGTTTCTGCCAGAAAACTGTCTTCATTCATAAACAGTACAGAGGCTGAATCCGTCCCATATGTATCAAAAAGAGGCAAATGAACAGAATCAGGACTATCATCAGAATCATTGCGGCATTGTCGCTGCTCATGCCATGCACCACTGCCGACGCGGTCGATAAAGACGGCAAGTTCATACTGGTCATTGATCCCGGACACGGAGGGAAGGACCCCGGAGCCGTGAACGGCAAAAGTCAGGAGAAGACCATAAACCTGAACATTGCCCTCAAGATGGGTAAACTCATTGAAGACAACTGCAGCAATGTCAAGGTAATCTATACCCGTAAGACCGATGTGTTCGTGGAGCTGTACAAACGCGCCGATATTGCCAACAAGGCCGGTGCCGACATGTTCATATCGGTACATACCAATTCGGCCAAGAGCAAGAGTGCCAACGGTGCCGAAACATACCTTCTGGGAGTTGAGGAGAACCGCGCCAGTGCCAATCTTAACGCGGCGCTTGAGGAGAACAAGGCAATTCTGCTGGAGAATGATTACGAAGCTCATTATGAAGGATATGATCCCAACAGTCCCGAGAGCATGATAATTTTCCAGTTCATGCAGAACGAATACCAGAAAGAGAGTCTTAAGATGGCAACGATGACCCAGAACCGGATGACCGGGAATGCAAAGCGTCCTGACCGGGGTGTCCATCAGGCCGGATATCTGGTATTATGGAAGAGCACGATGCCAAGCATCCTGATTGAACTGGGGTTCATATCCAATGACAACGAATGCAAGTATCTCACATCACAGAAAGGAATTGATGAGATGGGTAAAAGCCTCTATCTGGCATTCAAGGATTATCTGGATTATTACAACAGCCAACTGGAAAAGGCTGTTCCGGTTTCGCAGGCCATCGGCAACAAAGGCCAGGACGATGAACTGCCGGTATATAAGGTTCAGTTCATGAGCATCCGCAAACCGCTCGGTCAAAACGACAAGAGACTCAAGGATTATGAGAGCGTAAGTTACTACACTGAAGACGGGGTATGCAAATATACATGCGGCGATACGACTGACTATGAAGCCGCACTCAATGCGAAGAAAGAAGTCCAGAAAAAATATAAGGACGCATTCGTGATTGCCTTCTATAAAGGAAGAAAAATCAGCGTAAAACAAGCCCGCGAAATTGCGTCCAAAAAGTAATATTCTGTCTGTAATTATTCATTTACACAAAACCTCTTATTTAGATTTTGTCTAAATAGAGCTTTTTCTTCAGTACCAGAAAAGTCAATATCGAAACTTGTTTCAGAGTGCTTGAAAAACGGGTTGAACACCACGCCAAATTAAGCGCCAGAAGAAGTTATCAACAGGCTATTTGATTGATTGTCAGATATATATAAAAAATCAAGACCCTATTTTCAACTTAAACGGTATGTTTTTACAAGTGCCTAATTCCCAATACCTTACAAAAGACGAAAAATGAGCCTTCCGGATTTGGTTTGGTTAATTGAAATAAGATTGTCAACTTTGCATTGGAGTCGAAGTAAAGATACCAATAGTCTTACCCGACCAACCCCAAATCATGACAGGTACAGAGTTAAAGAACCAATGGAGTTTATGTCTGGATTTTATCCATGACAACGTATCGGAGGCAGTGTTCGATACGTGGTTCTCTGTTGTTGAACCTGTATCTCTCGAGAACGGAGAACTGACCATCCAGGTTCCCAGTCCATTTGTATATGAATACCTTGAGCAGAACTGCCTGAACGTCATAAAGGCTGCACTGACCAAGATTTTCGGCAAAGGGACGGCGCTGGTCTACAGCATCCTTACTGATAAGGAGAACAACATCAACCAGAGCGTAAGTTCTGCAAACACCTTATCTAATAATATTAAGGGTACAGCCGATACAGGCAATAAAGCCCCTTCGGTAGCTGAAGCCCCCCTGGTACAGGACCTGAACCCCCAACTGGATCCCAACTACAGTTTTGAGAACTTTGTGGAGGGTGTGAGCAACAAGCTGGCCCGCACTGCAGGTGAGACAATAGCACTGAATCCGGCAAGCACGGCTTTCAACCCGCTTTTCATATATGGTTCATCGGGAGTCGGGAAAACCCACCTTGTTACCGCCATCGGCCGCAAGGTTAAGGAACTCCACCCCGAGAAGAGAGTGCTCTATGTTTCGGCACACCTGTTTATGGTTCAGTATACAGATGCCGCCAGGAACAATACCGTCAACGACTTCATCCATTTCTACCAGTCGATAGACGTATTGATTATTGATGATATGCAGGAACTGGCCGGATACACCAAAACCCAGAACACATTCTTCCATATTTTCAATTATCTGCACCTCAACCACAAGCAACTCATTATGACAAGCGACCGTCCCCCCAAGGATATGAAAGACCTTGAGGAACGTCTGATAACCAGATTCAAATGGGGACTTGTAGCAGAATTGGAAAGGCCCGACCTGAATCTTAGGAAAGATATCCTCAGGGTAAAGACAAGACGTGACGGAATTGTTTTCCCGGAGCCTGTAATAGATTATATAGCAGACAAGATAAGGGATAATGTACGTGATCTGGAAGGTGTGATTGTGTCACTGATGGCATACTCCACCATTTACGGAAAGGAAGTTGACCTTAATCTCACCCATGAGGTAATAGACAAAAGCCAGCATCACGAACAGAAGCCCATAACAATTGAATCTATCATCGCCAAGGTTTGCGACTATTATAATATTGAAGAGGCATCTGTCCAGTCCAAATCCAGGAAACACGAGATAGTACAGGCAAGACAGATCTGCATGTTCCTTGCCAAGAAATATCTGGATTATTCAACCTCCAAGATCGGAGCATTCATCGGTAAGCGCGATCACGCGACAGTCCTTCACGCCTGCAATATGGTACGTGACCAGATTCAGGTAGACAAGAACTTCAAAGCCGATATGGAGAATATTGAAAGCGGTCTGCGTTGCTAGAATATAACGATTACATTGTTTATAAAAGCGGTGACTTAATCATCGCTTTTTTGTTTTCAAGCTGATTAACCATACAATATCACAATAAGTCTAAAATCATTGTATGTTTTCCGTTTTGGAAAACTTTCCGGATTCTAAAAATTCCTATTCCACTAATTATCAGGATGTTATCTCACCAAAACGGGAAACTTAAATATTTGGTGAATAATATTTTTGCAAACATTAGTTTATATCAGGTGCATTTTATAAATTTGTGATGCAGTTACCTGACCTCCGGTCCGGTATCATTTTTGCGCATCTGTCAAACAAGTAACATAAAATGGACAACAAGAAACTAACCTACACTTTCGACGAGGCATTCAAGGCTTCAGTGGACTATTTCGGAGGTGACGAACTTGCAGCCAAGGTCTGGGTGAACAAGTACGCGGTAAAGGACTCCTTCGGAAAAATTTATGAGAAGACCCCCGATGACATGCATTGGCGTATCGCTAACGAGATTGCCAGGATTGAGAAAAAGTACAAGAACCCCATGACGGCTGCACAGCTGCATGACCTTCTCAAAGGATTCAAGTACATAGTTCCTCAGGGCAGTCCCATGACCGGTATCGGAAACAACTATCAGATTGCATCACTCTCCAACTGCTTCGTTATAGGAACAGAAGGTGCAGCCGACTCATACGGTGCCATCATGAAGATTGATGAGGAGCAGGTCCAGCTCATGAAACGCCGCGGCGGTGTAGGCCATGACCTTTCGGACATACGTCCCAAGGGTTCTCCTGTAAAGAACTCAGCACTCACCTCAACCGGTCTGGTTCCTTTCATGGAGCGTTTCTCCAATTCCACACGCGAGGTTGCACAGGACGGCCGTCGCGGTGCCCTGATGCTGAGCGTATCCATCAAGCATCCGGATTCAGAATCATTCATCGATGCCAAGATGGAGAGCGGCAAGGTTACCGGCGCCAACGTATCTGTCAAGATTGACGATGAGTTTATGAAAGCAGCTATTGAGGGCCGTAAATACACGCAGTGCTATCCCATTGATTCAAAGAAACCTACATACACCAAGGAGATCGATGCCAGTGAACTCTGGAAAAAGATTGTCCATAACGCATGGAAATCGGCCGAGCCAGGCGTTCTGTTCTGGGATACGATACTTCGTGAGTCAGTTCCCGATTGCTATGCAGACCTTGGGTTCCGCACCGTCAGCACCAACCCATGCGGTGAGATTCCGCTTTGCCCGTATGACAGTTGCCGTCTGCTTGCCATCAACCTCTACTCATACGTAAAGAATCCGTTCACCCCCAAGGCCAAGTTTGATTTTGACCTTTTTAAAAAGCATGTCGCCATTGCTCAGCGCATAATGGACGATATCATTGACCTGGAGATTGAAAAGATCGATATGATTCAGGCCAAGATTGCAAGTGACCCGGAGGACGATGAGACCAAGTATACAGAGAAACGTCTTTGGGAAAAGATCATGCGCAAGAGCACCATGGGCCGCCGTACCGGCGTAGGCATTACCGCCGAGGGTGATATGCTTGCAGCCCTGGGGCTCCGTTACGGAACCGAGGAGGCTACAGAGTTTGCCGAGAAGGTACAGCGTACTCTTGCACTTGCCGCCTACCGTTCATCGGTTGAGATGGCCAAGGAGCGTGGAGCATTTGAGATTTTTGACTGGAAGCGCGAGCAGAAGAACCCCTTCATACTGCGAATCAAGGAAGCAGATCCTGAACTGTATGCCGATATGAAAAAATACGGTCGCCGCAACATAGCATGTCTCACCATCGCCCCTACCGGTACCGTAAGCCTTATGACACAGACCACATCTGGTCTGGAGCCTGTGTTCATGCCTGTCTACAAACGCCGTCGTAAGGTCAACCGCGATGACGAGAACGCCAACATCACTTTTGTCGATGAGAACGGTGACGCCTTTGAGGAGTTCATAGTATTCCACCACAAGTTTGTGGAGTGGATGAAAGTAAACGGCATTGATCCCGCCCAGAAATTCACTTCAGAGCAGGTGGATGAACTCGTGGCACGTTCACCTTACTACAAGGCAACCGCCCAGGATGTCGATTGGGTAAACAAGGTCAAGATGCAGGGCGCCATGCAGAAATGGGTTGACCACTCCATCAGCGTTACCATCAATCTGCCCAACGATGTGTCCGAAGATCTTGTCAACCAGCTCTATGTAGAGGCATGGAAGAGCGGCTGCAAAGGCTGCACAGTATACCGTGACGGCTCACGTGACGGCGTGCTCATTGACGCCAAGAGTGATAAGAAAGCCGAAAAGAAAGATGGCAAAGAGCCCACACTCGCACCGTGTGACTGTGAGCCCCGCCAGGTTGTCGAGACCCGCCCGCGCATACTTGAGGCAGATGTGGTACGTTTCCAGAACAACAAGGAGAAATGGGTGGCATTCGTAGGTATTCTGGACGGACGTCCTTATGAGATATTCACCGGTCTGCAGGATGACGAGGAGGGTATCGTATTGCCCAAGACCGTTGAGAAGGGCTGGATAATCAAGAACATCGATGAGAACGGCAACAAGCGCTATGACTTCCAGTTCACAAACAAACGCGGATATAAGGTTACCATTGAGGGCCTGTCCGAAAAGTTTGACAAGGAGTACTGGAACTACGCCAAGCTGATTTCGGGCGTTCTGCGTTACCAGATGCCCATAGACCTCTGCATCAAGCTCATCGGTTCACTTGACCTTGGATCGGAGAATATCAACAACTGGAAGAACGGTGTGGAGCGTGCCCTGAAGAAATACGTCCAGGACGGCACCGCTGTAAAGGGTGAGAAATGCTCCGTATGCGGAAGCGAGTCACTGGTATACCAGGAGGGCTGCCTCATCTGCAAGAACTGCGGTTCATCACGTTGCGGATAAAATGAAAATTAAAGAACAGACAATAACACTTGACAGCCTGCGGTTCTACGCCTACCATGGTGCAGAACCGCAGGAGGCCATTGTGGGTGCCTGGTACACGGTTGACATCAGCATCAGGGCCGATGCCACCGATGCCATACTCAACGACAATCTGAGCGGAACAATCAACTACGCCAAAGTAACCGAGATAATAAAGCAGCAGATGCAAATCCGCTCCGCCCTTCTGGAACACGTAGCCGGCCGCATAGCAGATGCTCTGCTGAACGGTTTTCCCGCAATAAATTCGCTGACAGTAAAAGTCTGCAAGCAAAACCCACCCGTCTGCGCCCCCTGCGCCGCATCCGGCTTTAGTCTCACTGTTGAAAGGTAACAGCAGTCCTTCAGTGAGAATTCGGGGTATAGGTATCTGAAACTACGCGCCTACGGCGCTATCCCTCCCATCCCCAATAAGACGCTCTGAAAGACGTGAGTAAACTCCCATCTTCCAGAGCATCTTCTTAGCGACGGGCCCCTCCCGTTAAGAACTACGTTCTAGACCTCCTCCTCGTTCGGTAGAGTAAGTTAGCTTCCTCTACTCTCTCTTCGTTCGTCGGTTCACAAGCCCACGGGCGGCCATGGTTTCTGATACCTATACCCCGAATTCTTTCACTGAAGGATTGCTGTTACGTGCACCTTGGAACCTTCTGCAAAGAGGGGGATTAAGTTTCCGGTTATTTCCTTTCCTTCAACAATCAGGGATTTGATTCCGCGCATTGAGCCGTTGGGGTTCTTTATTTCAATCTGGTAGGTGGCTCCGCGGAATTTGCGGGTTATCTTGTACTCCTTCATATCGGGACTGATGCAGGGATCAATCTCAAGACCGTTGTAGGTGGGCTTGATTCCCAGGATAAACTGGGTGTTTGTGTACCAGTTCCAGGCGGCAGTACCGGTAAGCCAGGAGTTCTTGCCCTCGCCGGGGCGGAACGCATCCTTGCCGGCCAGCATCTGTGAGTAGACATAGGGCTCAACCTTGTGCAGAGTCTGATCCTCGATGTATGCGGGGCATATCTTGCGCCAGTATTCCATGGCGGCCTTGCCGTTACCGCGGACCGTCTCACCTATCATAACCCAGGGATTGTTATGGCAGAATATGCCGGCATTCTCCTTGTAGCCTGCGGGGTAACTGGATATCTCGCCATACTCGATATAGTATCTGGTGAATGCAGGGTTGTTCAGCACTATGCCGTGCTCTGAGTCAAGGCGCTCCTTTACGGAGTCAAGAGCCTTATCACAGAGGCCCTCTTTAAGGCCGATGCCCGCCATGGCGCACCATCCGTTGGACTCAATGAATATCTGGCCCTCCTCATTCTCATGTGAGCCCACTTTTCGCCCATAATAGTCATAAGCACGCAGGAACCAGTTGCCATCCCAGCCGTATTTCTCAACAGCAGCAATCATATCATCGATATGCCTCTGGGCACGGTCAGCCTCGGCATTCTTACCCAACTGACGGCAAAGTTCCACATAGTCACGGCCGCTGAACACAAACAGCCCGGCAATCATCAGGCTCTCTGCCTTACTGCCCTCGGTCTTGTTCTCGGTAGTCTGGAAACTCTCGTCGGGATCATTTGAGAAACAGTTCAGGTTAAGGCAGTCATTCCAGTCGGCACGTCCAATCAGGGGCAGACCGTGCGGGCCAAGATTATTTATCACATGGTCAAATGATATGGTCAGGTGCTCAAACAGGCTCTTCTCGCTGCCGGGCACATTGTCAAACGGAACCGGCTCGTCCAGGATGCTGAAATCACCTGTCTCGCGCAGGTAACCGCATACTCCGAATATCAGCCACATCGGGTCGTCATTGAACCCGCCGCCAATGCCGTCGTTACCGCGTTTGGTCAACGGCTGGTACTGATGGTAGCAGCCGCCGTCGGCAAACTGGGTCGATGCGATATCGATAATACGCTCGCGGGCACGCTCCGGAATCTGATGCACAAATCCTATCAGGTCCTGGTTGGAGTCACGGAATCCCATGCCTCGGCCTATACCGCTCTCAAAGAACGATGCGCTGCGTGAGAAACAGAACGTTATCATGCACTGATACTGGTTCCAGATATTGACCGTGCGGTCCATACGCTCATCGCCACTCTCAACATTGAATATGCTGAGCAGGTTATCCCAGTATTCATTCAGTTTACGGAACTCCGCATCAACCTTGACCGGTGTATCCAGACGCGACATGGTCTCACGGGCCATGCGCTTATTTATAACACCCTTGCTCTCCCACTTGTCATCCTGTGCGTTCTCGACATAACCCAGTATGAATATCAGGTCACGGCTCTCGCCCGGTTTAAGCTCTATCTCAAGATAGTGGGATGCTATGGGCGACCATCCGTGAGCGACGCTCCCGCGGGGCTTGCCCTCAAGCACAACCTGAGGTGCATCAAAACCGTTGTACAGGCCCAGGAATGATTCCCGGTCAGTATCAAAACCCTGAACCGGGACATTGACGGAGTAATATGCGTAATGGTTGCGGCGCTCCTTGTATTCGGTCTTGTGATAGATGACCGACCCGTCAATCTCCACCTCACCGGTCGAGAAGTTGCGCTGGAAATTCTCCATATCAGTGGATGCGTTCCACAGGCACCACTCCTGGAAGCTGAACAGTTTCAGTTTCTTAACCACATCAGTGGTGTTGGTAAGCGTCAGTTTCTGGACTTCGGCCCAGGTCTTAAGCGGCACAAAGAACAGCACCTTAGCGGTAATGCCGTCCTTGCGACCCTCAATCGATGTGTAGTTCATGCCGTGACGGCACTCGTAGAAATCAAGCGGAGTCTTGCAGGGTTTCCAACCGGGATTCCATACGGTATCTCCATCCTTGATGTAGAAATAACGCCCACCGGCATCCATAGGCACACCGTTATAGCGGTATCGTGTAATGCGGCGGAACCTGGCATCCTTGCAGAAACTGTAACCGCCGGCGGTATTTGAAATCAGGCCAAAGAAATCCTCGGTACCCAGGTAGTTTATCCAAGGCCACGGGGTGCAGGGATCGGTAATGACATACTCCCTTGCCGCATCATCATAATGACCGTATTCCTTTGCCATAAATATTACTTCCTGATGGGGAACTTATAAGCCAGAAATCCCATTATCAGGGCAATGACAGCCGGGATAAGCGAGAACAGGGACCATACCATAGTACGTACCGACTCTGTGACCGATGCGGGATCAATCGACATGTTGCCAAAGTCGTCTGGAATCATGCGTGCACCTGCCAGACCCAGCAACAGAGCTATGAGTGAGCCCGATATGGCACCGCCCAGTTTCTGCGCCATTGTACCCGATGAGAATATCAGTCCGGTCGATGATGTTCCGAACTTATCGGTGGCAAAATCGGCCACATCGGCATACATTGACCACAGCAGCGGTGAGTAGAGACCTACGCCTACCGACGTGAGTATCACAACTGCTACCATCAGCCAGATGTACTTGGGATTCATCGGTATGAAGAAGAACAGTACCGAGAACACCACGCATATCACGGCAGACCATACGAATGCCATCCGTTTGGAGCCGACCCACTTGGCAAACTTGGGAGATACACCGCCGAATATCATGCAGGTAACCTCACCGAAAGCCATAAGCACAGTGTAGTTTATGATGAGTGAACCCACGGTCACGTCACCGCCCAGGCAGTATGAAATAAGATAGCCTGCCACAGCATAACGGAATCCGTTAAAGAAATTGGTGCAGAGTCCAATCAGTGTCAGGTATATCCATGGCTTGTTCTTGAACAGGTCAACAAACTGGCTCAGGGAGTATTTCTCGGCCCTTATGGGTTTGAGGCGCTCCTTGGTCATCAGACCGCATGCCAGAGTCATGGCTGCGGCGATGATTCCGAACACAGCTCCCAGCACTGCATACTGATGCGCATCAGTACCACCTACCATTTTCTGCAGATAAGGGAATGACAGGAGCGTTATGAAACCCATGGCATATGCGCCTACCATGCGGTATGATGAGAACTGGTTCTTTTCATTGTCATCATCGGTCATTACACCCAGCAGTGAGCCGTAAGGCACATTGACTGCAGTATAGACCGCCATCATGAGCAAGTAGAGGACATAAGCATAGATCCGCTTTCCGGCCGGACCGAAATCCGGTGTATAGAGCAGCAGCGCGAATATCAGACCGAATGGTATGGCTCCGAATATTAGCCAGGGCCTGTATGTACCCCAACGGGATTGGGTACGGTCAGCCAGGCTGCCCATTATCGGATCCGTAACTACGTCAAACAGACGTGCAATAAGCATAAGTGCGGCTGCATCGGCAAATGTAAGTCCGAATACATTGGTAAAAAACAGAGGAAAGGCAATGGACATGATCTTCCATGTTATACCGCCGGCTGCGGCATCGCCCAATGCATAGGCAATCTTTTCCCTTACAGTAGGTTTCTGGTAACTCATAATGAAGGTCAGTAAAGGTTATTTGTTGATGATTGAATCTATCTCATACAGTTCATCGGCGGTAAAATCCGTATTACGGACTGCCCCGATATTTGTGAGCAGTTGTGCCGGAGAACTTGCTCCTATCAGAACGGAGGTTACAAGTCCGTCCTTGAGAAGCCACGAAAGAGCCATCTCGGACAGGCTCTGGTTACGGGCTGCAGCTATCGCGTTGAGCCGGTTCAGTTTGGACAGGAGTTGCGGGGTCAGAACATCACGTTTAAGGAAATGGTTGCGTGCCATACGTGAATCCTCCGGGATACCTTTCAGATAACGGTCTGTCAACAGCCCCTGGGCCAACGGTGAGAATGCGGTAAAACCGACGCCATGGTCCCGGCATGCATCGAGTATGCCGTTCTCCACTTTCCGGTCCATCATATTGTAACGTCCCTGATATATAAGACACGGGACGTCACGCTCCCTGAGATAACTGAAGCAGAAATCAAGCGTATCAACAGGATAGTTTGACAGACCTATGTAAAGCGCCTTACCCTGACGCACTATGTCCACCAGAGCCTGCATAGTCTCCTCAAGCGGGGTTTCCTGGTCATAACGGTGCGAGTAGAACAGGTCCACATAATCCAGACGCATCCGTCTGAGGCTCTGGTCAAGACTGCTCATCAGATACTTGCGTGAACCCCAGTCTCCATATGGTCCTGGCCACATGTCATAACCGGCCTTGGTAGTGATGAACAGCTCGTCACGGTACGGACGGAACGACAGGTCCATCATACGGCCCAGATTCTCCTCGGCCGTTCCGTATTCAGGTCCGTAGTTGTTGGCCAGGTCAAAGCAGGTTATTCCGTTATCAAAGGCACAACGGGCTGTGGCATGAGCCTTGTCAAAGTCATCAACGCTACCAAAGTTGTGCCAGAAACCGAGCGACACAGCCGGCAGTCTTACGCCGCTGTGTCCGCTTCGGATATATGGCATACGCCCGTCGTAACGGGTATCGGCCGCCTTGTAGTCTGGTGTTACCGACATCAGTCTACAACGATAGGCTTATATTTGGGAACCAGAAGTTTCATTACAGTCCAGCCGATAAGATAGGCAACGGCGCAGATACAGAACACTATCATGTAACCGGCCTCCTTACCCTCAAAGCCCAGGAATGTGAATGCCGATCCCAGTGCGGCGCTCTTGGTAAAGAGCATACCTGCACCCTTGTTTATCATGAAAGATGCCAGGCCGCCCATGGTTGTACCCACACCTGTGATGGTTCCGATGGTTGACTTGGGGAACATATCGCCTATGGTTGAATAGAGGTTGGCCGACCATGCCTGATGTCCTGCACCTGCCAGACCGATGATGATTGCGGGGAACCATGCGCTGTACTTACCCAGAGGCTGAGCAAACAGAGCCAGAAGCGGGAAGAAAGCGAATATCAGCATAGCTTTCATACGGCCGGAGTAAGGCTCCATGCCTTTCTTCTCGACAAACAGTTTGGGCAGGTAGCCACCGCCTATACTTACCACGGTTACAATCAGGTAAAGCACAAAGATAAGCAGGATAGCCTCCTTGGAGTCCGAGCGGTATCCGTACTGGTCGCTGAAGTATGCGGGAGCCCAGAACAGGAAGAACCACCATACGCCGTCGGTAAAGAACTTACCGCAGATGAAAGCCCATGTCTGACGGAATGTGAAACACTTGAAGAACGGGATTGATTTCTGCTCCTTCTGTGGCTCGGCAGCCTTGGCGGCGGCCAGCTCGGCAGCGTCATCCTGATGGATATACTCAAGCTCTGCCTGGTTTACATACTTGGACTTCTCGGGCTTCTGATAGAGGAAGAACCAGAAGAACATCCATACAAAACCCAGGGCACCTATTATTATGAACGCCATCTCCCAACCCCACTTGGCAGCCAGAGGCGGAATGCAGGCAGGTGCTGCAAGAGCGCCCACCGATGCGCCGGCATTAAAAATGGATGTGGCAAAAGCACGGTCCTTCTTGGGGAAATACTCGGCGGTAACCTTGATGGCTGCAGGGAAGTTTCCTGACTCACCAAGTGCCAGCACCGCACGGCAGAAAATGAACATATAGACCGATACAGTCGATATGATCAGCATCACATCGGCCGAATTACGGGCAGCCTCCATAGAAGGCACACCGGCCCACTTGAGCGATGCCCAACCGCAGGCAGCATGCATGCATGCGCCCACCGACCAGATGAATATGGCCCACAGATAACCCTTGCGTGTACCAAGCCAGTCTATGAACTTGCCGCTGAACAGGCAGGCCACGGCATAGAAAATTGAGAAGAAACCGGTTATTGAACCGTACTGACTGTCAGTCCAGTGGAAATCGGCCGATATAAAATCTTTCCACGTTAATGACAGCACCTGACGGTCCAGGTAATTGACGGTTGTGGCCACAAACAGAAGTGCACACAACACCCAACGGAAATTGGTCATCCTTTGGGCACTTGATGAATTGTTTACAGTTGTCATATTGTTTCAGGTTAGTTATTCTGTGTAATAAACTCGTTTGACACGGATTGAGACGGTTGATATTATCTCATAAGGAATGGTTCCCAGAATATCAGAAAGCACATGAACCGGCAGGTTGGGACCGAAAATCTCAACGCTGTCACCCTCCTGGCAATCTATGTCTGTGACATCAATCATACACACGTCCATACATATATTACCCACATAGTATGCCTTCTTTCCGTTTACAAGACAGTAGGCGTTGCCGTTTCCAAGGTGACGGTCCAGTCCGTCGGCATAACCGATGGGGATGGCTGCAATACGTGAATGCCTGGTGATCTTACCCTTACGGCTGTAACCAACGGTCTCGCCTTTTTCCAGTTCCCGAATCTGAAGTATAGTAGTCTTAAGAGTGCAGACGGTCTCCAACGGCTGATTGTCCAGGGGATTGATTCCATAAAGACCCAGTCCCAGGCGTACCATATCATAATGGACATCAGGAAAACGTTCAATACCCGCCGAATTACAGATGTGTCTCAGGATATGGTGCTTGAAAGCAGCCTGCAATGCATCGGCAGCCTGGTTGAACCTTTCGATCTGGAGTTTGCTGAAATCATCAAAGTCGCGGCTGTCACTACCCACAAAGTGAGAGAAGACCGAACGGGGAATAACGGCAGTCTGTTTCTGGAGACGCCTTACCAGCTCAGGTACATCGCCCGGTGCGAATCCCAGACGGTGCATGCCTGTATCTATCTTTATGTGAATAGGGAAATTAGTCACACCGTTATGTTCGGCTGCACGGATTATCAGGTCCAGCAAATGAAAACTGTACACCTCCGGTTCCAGTTTATAGTCAAACAGCATACCAAACGATGTCCGTTCAGGATTCATGACCATGATGCTGGTGGTTATGCCCGCCTTGCGCAGCTCGGCCCCCTCATCGGCAACCGCTACCGCCAGATAATCCACCTGACGGTCCTGAAGCGTCTTGGCCACCTCGATTGCTCCGGAACCGTATGCCGATGCCTTGACCATACAGACAATCTTTGTATCCGGCTTGAGCATGCTGCGGTAACGGTTAAGATTGTCGGCCAGAGCCTGCAGATTGACCTCAAGAATAGTCTCATGAACCTTCAGTTCAAGCCGCTCTGCTATCCGGTCAAACTCAAATATCCTGGCTCCCTTAATCAGGACTAACTCATTGTGAAAGCCATTGATTACATCCGATTTCAGAAAATCCTCGGTGTTTTCAAAGAAATATTTCTCCTTTATGTCAAACCGCTTGGACTCTGACGTTATATCCGGGCCTACTCCTATCAGTTTGGTGATTCCACGACTCTCGGCAAGTTGGGCGACCCTGCGGTAAAGTTCATGCACAGACCAACCTGACTGGAGTATATCGGACAGGATCAGAGTGCGGTTTCGGGACTTGTCGTCCTGACGGCGTGCCATGAAGTCCAGCGCTATACCCAAAGATGAAATATCCGAATTGTAACTGTCGTTGATCACTATGCATCCCTGTTTACCGTCCTTTACCTCAAGACGCATGGCCAAAGGTTCCAACTGAGCCATACGTTCTGTGATCTTTTCGGGCGGAACCAGCAAGTAGATACATACCGCCAGGCAATGCAGGGCATCCTCTATGGACGCATCGTCTATGAACGGAATGGTAAATTTGTTCTCCAGACCTATATAACTGTATGTTATCTCGGTAAAAGTGTCATGTTTGACAACCGATGATATATAGAGCGGCTTGTCCTGGTTCTTACGTGACCAGGCTATCTCCCTGGCCGTTATTATGGATTTGTCGACACAGCTCTGGATCAGTTCATTGTCACAGTTGTAAATAACCACGTCACAGTCCTGGAAGAGACGTAACTTCTCTATGCACTTGTCCTGGAGTGACTGGAAATTCTCCTGGTGAGCCAGTCCGATGTTGGAAAGTATGCCTATGGTAGGCTTTATAATTTTCCAGAGTTGACGCATCTCATCCTTTTTGGAGATACCGGCTTCAAATATACCTATCTGAGACTGTTTGTTAAGAAGCCAGACCGAGAGCGGAACCCCTATCTGCGAATTGTAACTCTTGGGGGAGCGGGTCACCACATAATCGGGCTCAAGCAACTGGTACAGCCACTCCTTTATCATAGTCTTGCCGTTGCTTCCGGTTATGCCCACCACAGGGATATCAAAGTTTTTCCTATGTGCCGCAGCCAGCATCTGCAATGCAGCCAGAGTATCTTTTACCAGCAGAAAATTCGACTCCTGGTAATCTTCCATCTTATCGGGGAGATAACTGACTACAAAATTCCTTACACCACGCTTGTAAAGCTCCCTGATATATTTATGGCCGTCGTTGCGTTTACTCGACAAAGCAAAGAAAAGAGTCTCGGCAGGAAAACACAGGGAGCGGCTGTCAGTAAGGAGCCACGAAATCCTGGCAGGACAGAAACCATGCCTCTCGGCGCCTGTCATGGAAACTATATCGTCTATGGAATATGTCATTTTTAAACAGATTCTTCTTGTTTGCCAAAGATAATGATTATTTCGTCACCATATTAAAAAAAAGCAATATGTAATATAAAAGGCCCAACATTCATACTTATTTGGTACATTTGCCGTTTGAAACAACAAATAACCTAGGATGCAGAAAGCCGAAGAGGGACATTCCTTAAACAGTCTGCTGGACAAGATAGACAGTCCTGACGACCTGAAAAAGCTGGCTCCGGAGCAATTGACACAGGTGTGCTCTGAACTCAGAGGGATGATAATAGACGAATTGTCCCAAAATCCGGGTCATTTCGGTTCTAGCCTGGGAACCGTAGAACTGACTGTAGCGCTCCACTATGTCTTCAACACGCCCGATGACCGTATAGTGTGGGACGTGGGACATCAGGCTTACGGCCACAAGATACTTACCGGACGTCGTGACCGTTTCTGTACCAACCGTAAATTCGGAGGGCTCAAACCATTTCCGTCACCCGATGAGAGTGAATATGACACCTTTACCGCCGGACATGCATCAAATTCCATATCAGCAGCTCTTGGAATGGCTGTGGCCGATAAGCGCAACGGTCATTCCTCACGTCGCGTGGTTGCCGTGATAGGTGACGGCGCCATGAGCGGAGGATTGGCTTTCGAAGGTATAAACAACGCATCAATCACGGACAATGACCTGCTCATCATTCTCAACGACAATGACATGAGCATTTCACAGAGCGTAGGCGGAATGCGCAGTTATCTCACTCAGCTTCACACTTCGCGTTCATATAACAAGTTCCGTTATTATGTCTCAAGGCTGCTTCAGAAAATGGGGCTGATGACAGAACAGCGGCGTCGGAACATAATCCGCCGGAACAACCGCATCAAGATCAAGTTAACCCATCAGAACAACATGTTCGAGGGTATGGACATCCGTTATTTCGGTCCTGTTGACGGTCACAACGTACAGAACCTGGTCCGCATACTCAGCAACATCAAAAACATGCACGGCCCCAAACTGTTGCACATCAAGACAGTCAAGGGCAAGGGCTACGAACCGGCCGAAAGGGATTCGGCAATCTGGCATGCTCCGGGTCTGTTTGACAAAGTCACCGGCGAACGCATAGTGCGCAATGGTGAAGGCCTGCCTCCCCTGTTCCAGGATGTATTCGGCGAGACCCTGCTGGAACTCATGAAAGAGAACTCAGCAATCATCGGAATAACTCCCGCCATGCCTATAGGATGCAGCATGAATATACCCATGAAAGTCTATCCCGACCGCTGTTTTGACGTCGGAATCGCCGAAGGGCATGCCGTGACATTTTCTGGAGGTCTGGCCAAAGAGGGCATGATGCCTTTCTGCAACATCTACTCCTCGTTCATGCAGCGTGCATATGACAATCTGATTCACGATGTTGCCATCCAGAAACTGAATGTAGTACTCTGTCTTGACCGCGCCGGACTTGTTGGTGAGGACGGTCCCACTCACCATGGTGCATTTGACCTGGCATTCCTCAGGCCAATACCGAACCTCACGATAGCATCTCCATATGACGAGATAGAACTGCGTAACCTTATGTACACCGCCCAGTTACCGGATCAGGGACCTTTTATCATCCGATACCCTCGGGGCCGGGGCATACTGGCCGACTGGCGCAAACCATTTGAGCCTGTTGTGATAGGGACCGGGCGCAAAATAAAGGAAGGTGATGACGTGGCGATACTCTCCATCGGACCGATAGGCAATCTGGCGGAGCAGGCCATCCTGTCTTGGGAGAAGGAGAGCGGAATGAGCGCAGCATTGTATGACATGCGTTTTCTCAAGCCCATAGACACTTCTATACTCAATGAAGTCGGAAAGAGGTTCGGCCGGATCATAACCATTGAGAACGGCACCGTGACCGGAGGACTGGGTACCGCTGTCACTGAATACATGACAGACAACGGTTTTACCCCTGTCATAAGACGGATGGGGCTGCCTGACCGGTTTATCGAGCACGGCTCTACTCCTCAGCTTCTGCATCTTTGTCACATTGACGAAGATGCCATCATCAGCACTCTGCGTGAACTGACATCAGCAACCGAAAAACCAGAACAATGAAAATAGTTATTGCAGGAGCAGGAAATGTAGGCATCCACCTGGCCAAACTGCTGGCCGGAGAGAATCAGGACATAGTTCTGATAGACGAGAGCCCCGAGAAACTGGCCCGTCTCGATTCCAGTTTCGATCTGCTTACCATTCAGGAATCTCCTGTATCGCTGCATGGCCTTAAGGAAGCAGGTGCCGGCAGTGCCGACCTCTTTGTGGCAGTCACGACCGATGAAAGCCGCAACCTTATATCAGCCCAGCTTGCGCACCATCTGGGTGCCAAGAAGACAGTAGCCAGAATCAACAACTACGAGTATCTCCAGCCCAAACACATGGAATACTTCAACAGCATCGGTCTGGATTCACTTATCTATCCTGAGTTACTGGCAGCTAAAGATATAGTTGACGGAATGAAACTGAGTTGGATCCGTCAGTGGTGGGAATTTGCAGGCGGTGCCCTTGTCATGATGGGCATCAAGTTGCGCGACAACGCACAGATACTCAACAAGCCACTGGCCGAACTGGGCAAGGAACTCCCTTACCATATAGTGGCAATCCTGCGTGAAGGCGTTACCATTATTCCAAGCGGCCACGACACGATGCAGGCCGGCGACCTGGTATACTTCATGACAATGAAAAAACACATCCCGCACATCCGCCGTATTGCCGGCAAGGAGGAGCTTCCCGATGTACGTGATGTCATCATAATGGGAGGCAGCCGCATCGCCGTACGCACTGCGCAACTCATGCCGGACTACATGAACCTCAAGATAATCGAGAGTGACCTGGAGCGCTGCAACCGGCTTACCGAACTTGTAGATGACAGGGTAATGATAATAAACGGTGACGGCCGTGACCCCAGCCTGCTCATGAGCGAGGGCATACAGCACACCGAAGCTTTCGTTGCCCTGACCGACAACTCCGAAACCAATATACTTGCCTGCCTTGCAGCCAAGCGGTTCGGTGTGACCAAAACCATTGCCGAGGTTGAGAACATCGACTACATCAACATGGCTGAGAAACTTGACATCGGTACCGTAATAAACAAGAAAAAGATTGCAGCCAGCCATATCTACCAGATGATGCTCGATGCTGATGTCACCAACGTCAAGTGCCTCACGTTTGCCAACGCCGATGTGGCCGAGTTCAACGTGATGGATGGTGCCAGGATCACCCGCAGTCTTGTCAAAGACATATCTCTGCCGCGCGGAGTGACCATCGGCGGTCTTATCCGCAACAAGGAGGCTCTGATTGTTACCGGCAATACCCAGATTCTACCCGGCGACCATGTGGTAGTATTCTGTCTGGAAGGAATGATTAAGACAATAGAAAAATATTTCAATTGATAAACGTCAAGATAATACATAGGATACTGGGAGTACTGCTGCTGATTGAATCAGGCATACTGCTGCTTTGTGCTCTAATCCCTGTGTTCTACGGAGAGGATGACCTGTTCGGATTTATCATGGGCTCTCTCACATCGGGCTGTGTAGGTATGACCGCCCTGTACATCGGTAAGAGCTCCAAGCACAAGGAGGGGGCCATGACGCGCCGCGACGGATATATAGTTGTAGCTCTAAGCTGGGTCCTGTTCTCCATTTTCGGATCGCTTCCATATTACATCAGCGGTTATATTCCATCATTCACGGATGCCTATTTTGAGACCATGTCCGGGTTTACCACCACTGGCGCCACCATCATACAGGATGTCGAGGTGATACCTCACGGCCTGCTGTTCTGGCGCAGCCTTACACAATGGATCGGCGGTTTGGGTATCGTGTTCTTTACGGTAGCAGTACTACCTATATTCGGTGTCGGTGAGGTTCAGTTATTCGCAGCCGAGGCCATCGGACCGACTCACAGCAAGCTCCACCCACGAATCAGTGTCAGCGGCCGGTGGATAATCACGGTATACGTATTGATAACAGTTCTTTGTGCCGTTGCACTGAGGTTCTGCGGCATGGGAGTATTTGACAGTGTAAACCACGCCCTTACTACAGCCGCCACCGGAGGTTTCTCCACAAAGAATGCCAGCATAGCCTACTTCAACTCTCACTCGGTTGAGTATGTAATAACATTCTTCATGTTCCTGTCAGGCATCAACTACGGTCTGCTGTTCTTTGTGATATTCCGCGGCAAGGTACATAAGCTGATTGAGGATACCCAGTTCAAATGGTACCTTATGTTCCTGCTCATATTTACCACCATAGTAGGCGTAAGCCTTTTCATATCAACCCCCTACAACGGTTCATCGGCATTGCGCAACGCCTTGTTCCATGTAACCGCCATTATCACCACCACAGGTTTCACATCGACCGATTATACCCAATGGCCACCGTTCATTTGGATGACACTTGGTATGTGCATGTATTTCGGCGCCTGTGCAGGTTCTACCACAGGCGGTATGAAATCCATACGCATAGCCATACTGATCAAATCCATGCGCAATGAATTCAATCGCATACTTCACCCCAATGCAATACTGCCGGTACGTGTCAACAACAAGGTCATACCCCCTTCAACCAGGCAGAGTGTATTGACATTCAGCATTTTCTTCTTCGCTCTTGTGTTTGTGGGATGGTTCTTTTATCTGGCAATCGGAATAGACATAGCCGAGGCATACGGTATTTCACTTTCATGTCTCAGCAATATAGGCCTTACCATAGGTTATCACGGATGCAACATCCCCTGGGACGATATGCCGACCATCGGCAAATGGTTCTCAACCTTCCTGATGCTGATTGGCCGTCTTGAGGTTTTCAGCGTCCTTCTTATCATCACTCCCTCCTTCTGGAAGCATAGATAAGAATTCCCTTACATCATTCCCCATTCTCTTATATAACTCACATTCCCTGTAATGTGTATTCTTGCGTATTGCTTCAGTAAGCCCTATCTGGCTGTGCTGATAAGCGCTTAGCTCATTGCGGTATTGCTGGTCATGAACTGCAAAACGGCGAATTTCGGCCTCACGCTCCTGCCTTAGTACAGTGCAAACCGGCAACAACAGCTTAAGGATGACATTCTCCATAAGATGGTGCCCCTGCAGAAAAAGATAGGTCTTATCCTCTGTCACTCCCATTGCGGTCAGTTCCTCACGCAAAGCGGCTATCTCAGGGATAGCGTCGGCATAATGGCTCTCCAGCCAGCGTAGTTTCCTGGCGACACGCTCCTGTACACCTATGATCGCCCCCTGAGGACGGCGCACATCAACGCTTTTCAGACGTATGTCGATATTCAGGTCCTGCATGCTGAACTGGTTGTGCAGTTTCTTGCGGTAGAACCATACGTTCCACACAAACAGCGGATATACAGCCTTGGAATAGAGTTCCATGAACGCATTGAAATCTATCAGCCGATGGTCGTTAAGGGTACACTGTACACAAATCTGATGCAGACTGCCCGCCCAGCACTGATAGTTCTCTATAGCATAGGCATAGGTCTGGATTACATACGGACTGCTGATTATCTCCTTTGATGTCTGGGTGGCACCCTGCAGCAGCCAGTCATAGTCACTGTCCACACAGGCTATCAGATTCTTACCCAAACCATTGTGCTCAATACATGAACGCAGGGCCGATTTCTTACCCTTGGTCAGCCCGCCCCGATTGGGCAGCATTATCTGGAAATAGTGCTCCGGAGTCTCAAACTCATCCAGCAGCAGACGCCAGAAAGAGACATCGTCATAACTCTCCACAAAGGCTATGATACGCCCGCGACGCTTATTGGGAAGCAATCTGTCGGCCGCTTCAAAGTAGCGTGAGTTTATGTTATCGGTAAGTCTCTTCATGCCACCGGACTGATCACTTTACCGTAATATCATCCACATCATACACAGCATCCATCCAACCGTCCATGATAAGTGCCGGCGAATGGGTGGTCATTATTATCTGTACATTGGGATTGAGTGAACGCACACGCTGAATAAGCTGCTGCTGCCACTCTATGTGGAGTGATATCTCGGGCTCATCCATAAGCAGCACCCCCGGAGTCATATCCTGTACCAGGGTTGTAAGCATTATTACCAGCAGTTGTTTTTCACCCGATGACAGGCTGTACGGCAATAGCGTCGAACCGAACTGGTCAAACAGTATCTCATTGCTGGTACGGACTATCTTCTTTCCGGTATCGGCAAAGAGTTCATCCATAAAGTCCATGAACCTTATCTTGGGAGCCGATATCTCCTGCGCCTCACGGAGCTTGTCCGGATCGCCCGATGTCAGCAGCTGGATGGTGCGGTTGCCAATGTTGACCTGATAATCCAGGTAACGGCGCTGCAGTTTATATAACTGCCAGTCCAGTTCCGATACCACACTCTTGTCGGACATCTTCTCCAGAAGGTTGCTGTGCATTAGAGGACGGTCAATACTGCGTATCACGTCATATTTGATCTTTGACGCCCCCTGCGGATAATATTCTATCTGCACCTCAGGGGTCTCATCCTGGCTCTCTCCGGCAAGGTAGTCCAGACGCGCCACGGTCTTGTTAAGGATAGTGCTCTTGCCCGTTCCGTTCACACCGCTCAGGATATTCACGTCAGGACGCAGTTCCCATACTATGTGCTTTCTGCCCCAAAGGGAGTTGATTTCTATACGGCTGATACCGTCGGCATATCCGCTTTCCATATTGACAGGTTTTTTGTTTGCCGTAAAAGTAATAAAAAAAGAAGAGTTACCGGAAGGTATCTCTTCTCTTTTTTGGCGGCGCGTGATTCACATCAAACGAAACCCAATGATATTTATAAAAAGGACTATCTATCTTATAGTGGCAAATGCTCCACAGCCATGCTGTTTTGCAATTGCGGTACAAAGATATTCTTTATTTTTTATTTTGTATATTATTGAGGGGTATTTAAGTGATTTTTACAGATTATAACACTTAATACACATAAAATAGGTCAAAAACCGAATATTTATTCAGCAATAATCAGTTCGTCAAGCAATTTAATGTAAGCAGGCACTGCATTCTCCAACTCTGACAACCCGATGTACTCATCGGCAGTATGTGATCGGGCCGAATCACCAGGACCCATCTTGAATGACGGGCAGTCCAGGACAGCCTGGTCTGAAAGGGTTGGTGATCCGTATGGAACCAGCCCCATGCTTACGGCCTTGCGTATTATGGGATGACTTGCATCAATCCTTGATGAATTCAGGTTAAAAGAACGGGCCTGAACATCGCACCACTCCGGTAAAAGTCCTTTTATTATTTCAAAAACCTCATGATTGGAGTACATTTCATTAGTGCGGACATCGGCCGTAAATGTGCATGTATCAGGGATTACATTATGTTGTGTTCCGGCATTTATCATCGTAATGGTGAACTTGACCGGTCCCAGCAGATCGGAAACCTTATCAAACTTGAATGCGCGGAGTTTTTCAATCAACTCAGTAGCCCTGTAAAGAGCATTGATACCCTCATTACGTGCAGCATGACCGGCCTTGCCGTGAACGGTAAAATCCAGCACCATCAGGCCCTTCTCGGCAATGGCGGGCTGCATACCGGTAGGCTCACCTATCAGCGCCACATCCACCTTGGGAAGGCTCTGCACAACCAGTTTCATTCCGTTCTGTCCGTTACGCTCCTCCTCGACCGTAGCCAGGAACAGGGTATTGTAAGACTGCGGTTTGCTGTCCAACTCATAGAAGGCGTAGAGCAGCGAAACCAGTCCTGCCCCGTCATCATTGCTGCCCAGTCCGTACAGACGGCCGTCCTCAATGGTAGGAGTGAACGGATCCCTGGTCCAGCCTGCAACCGGCTTTACGGTATCCATATGGCTGTTGAGCAGAATAGTAGGCTTGGCGGGATCATAACTGTGGCCATAGCACAAAAGATTAAGCCCTATGCACTCGGGCTTGTAGCCATGACTCTCCATATCGGCCTTCAATATGGCCGATACCTCCTGCTCCGAACCGGTGGTTGACGGAGTGGCAATGAGCCGCTTAAGCAGTTCCAGTTGTTCCATATGCGCAAAGGTATGCAGATTTATGAATACTCGCCTTTTTCACGGGCGGAAAGTTCCCGTATCATGCTGATGGCAAACGGCAGAGCCAGTGAAAAAGTCAGTACATCGGCCGTAGCCATAGTAGCCTCCAGGCCCTGCAAGCCCCAGATGGCAGGCATTATAAAGAGCGTGGGATAAAACGCTATTCCGTGACGCATCATAGCCAGCAATGTGGCACGTCCGGTTCGGCGGATGTTCTGCAGCAGCATATTGGTTGGAGTGGTAAGGCCCACCAGCGGGAATGCCACGCACTGCCAGCGCAGCACCACCGTTCCAATCCTTATAAGTTCCGGATCCTCATCACGGAAGAAAGCAATTATCTCAGGTGCAAATATCCATCCCGCTGCCGATGTAACCAGCAGTATTACCACGCATAATCCTATTGTAAAAAGGTAAGACTCCCTTACTCTGCCATATAGTTTTGCACCCCAATTGAATCCGCACACCGGCTGGAATCCCTGACCCACGCCCAGAATCACCGCCATCGCGGTCTGCATAACACGCGCCACCACGGTAAACGCAGCAATGGTCGATGCCTCCTGCCCCTCCAATGCATAGCTTGCAGCCGCCCAGTTCATACAGATGGCCGATATACTGGAAAGCGACTGACGCATCAGCGACGGCAGTCCGCCCGCCCCGATCTCGCGGTAACGCTCCAGTGACGGAGCAAAGTTGCGCAGACTTATATGTACGTTACCCGGCAGTGTGGTAGCCCACAGCAGCAGGCACCACGATATAAACTGACTGATCAGTGTAGCCAATGACGCGCCGCTAACTCCCATCCCCAACCGGTTTATCAGCAACCAGTCAAAGAATATGTTCAGCACCATTCCCACCGCAATGCCAATCATTGCCAGCATGGCATTGCCCTGCAGGCGCAACTGGTTGTTTAGCGTCATCTGCGATATCAGGAACGGAGTTGCAATCAGAATCCACTGGAGGTAGGCGTTTGAGTAAGGCACCACATCGGGCGTAGCACCTAAAAGACGTGACAGAGGCGTCACAAAAAGCATGCCCAGCGCCATAAAGACAATACCTATCAGAAACGATGACAGGAATCCCGTAGCCGCCATCTTGCCTGCGCCCTCGGCATCACGGGCACCCAGCGCACGGGACATGTAGTTGCCCGATCCGTGCCCAAAAAAGAATCCCGTAGCCTGTATGAGTGACTGATATGCGAAAGCCACACCCACACCCGCCGTAGCGACAGTGCTGATGTGGCCCACAAACCATGAATCTACAATATTGTAGATGGCCGATATGGACATACTTATTATGGTGGGCACCGCCAGGCTCAGAACAAGCCGTGGAACCGGAGTCTCCGTGAGCCTGCGGTATCGCGCCTCACTCCTCAGTATGTCATTATTTGATGTCTGCAATTCGCTGTCTCCTTACCCTAATCGTATTGAACGCGAAATTACAACTAATTGAATAAAGAACAAATCGTCAAGTAAAAAGACTCAAAGCACAAAATAAAATGGAAATGTTTGTAGTTAATAATGGTTCTCTATCACAATTGAATGATCAATGTATTCAATTCCAGTATCACCTCTCATCTATAATAGTTTCGCTTTTTAATACAGTCGCCTAAGTTAAAAAATGAATAACTTAGCAGACATGAAGAAGGCTAGAAGAAAATATGATGCAAGCTTTAAGGCCAAGGTTGCTATAGAGGCTATAAGGGAGCGCGAGACCCTGAGTGAGCTCGCAGCGAAATATGAAGTGTCACCGGTGATGATAAGCCGCTGGAAGAAGGAGTTTATAGATAACTCAGCCGCTGCTTTTGAAACGCCCAAGAAAGACGATGCGGCAATGGAGAAGCAGAAGGACCGCTATCTGCGCAAGATAGGAGATCTGGAGATGCAACTGGATTTCGCTGACGCGCCCATTCGGCTGCTCTCGGCATAGAAAGCAAGCTTTCTCTGCTCTCGCTTGCACGAATGTTTGCAAAGCGGGTATCCAGAAAATTGGGGATAGAGATACCCGCCGACGACTGATATCCCCAAATGGGAAGGTGAGCATCCAAAAGCAGTGCAAGATACTCAGTCTGAGCCGTACGGCGCATTACTACAAGCCCAAGGGCGAGAGTGATGAAAACCTTGAGATAATGCAGAGGATAGACAAGGAGCATCTCAAACACCCTGCGAAAGGAGTTGTTGGAATGACGGACCACCTGCGTGAGGATGGCATTAAGGTTGGAACAAGGCGTGTTCGCAGACTTATGCGTAAGATGGGTATAGAGGCCATATATCGCCGCAGATCCCTAAGCAAACTTGGGCAGGCGGTATATATAAAGCCGTATCTGCTCAGGGGGCTGAAGGCTGACCACAGGAACCAGGTATGGTGCATAGACATAACATACATACCTATGAAGAAAGGCTTCATGTACCTGACGGCCATAATAGACGTTTACAGCCGTTTCATAGTGAGCTGGGGACTGCATAACACGCTCGATGCCTCAAACTGCATAGAAGTGCTTAGAGAGGCTATCAGAAAGTACGGAGCACCAGAGATAATAAACTCAGACCAGGGCTCACAGTTCACCTGTAGGGAATGGGATGCGGCATGTGCCGAATATCCGGACATGAAGGTGAGCATGGATGGTAGAGGACGTGCAAAAGATCGCTCGACATCCCGTAGGGTGGCGCTTGGCTTGTCCAAGAATATTTGGATAGAAAGATTTTGGAAGACTATAAAATATGAGTACATTTACATCCAGCCAGAGGATACGGGCTCAGAACTGTATCATGGCATAAAGACATTTGTGGATGACTACAACCATCATCGTAGGCATCAAGGTATCAACCATATGGTTCCCGGTAAGATCTACCTGAAAGAGGTAGCCTAATTAACTAACAACAAACAGGTAACTGTTTAAAAAACGAGATTAATAAAATCAATTATGAAAAAAGTTGTATTGTTTTTGTCTTTTATCGTTGTCATGGCAAATGTCTATGCTCAGCCCGGAATTAAGGGTTCTGGCGATAAGCCAAAGGCTGGCGATTTAATATATGGTAGAGTAATGGATTCTGAAGGACCTCTTAAAGGAATAAAAATTTTTGAGTCTAACGGCGCAGGTAAAGGAATTATCAATAATTACTCGATTTCCGATGAGAATGGATATTTTTCATTTACGCTTGCTGACCCTACCGATTCCCTCTTCGTAAACCATGTATATAAATATGCGGCAAAATGCCCTATTTTATACACTCAGTATAATATAACGTTAGAGGATAATACATGGAGACCTATAGTTCAGCCTGGAGTAAAGGGGTATGGTGGTATGCCAATAGCTGGAGATGTAATACAGGGCAAGGTAATGGATTACAAAGGACCGCTCAAGGCGATAGAGATATTTGAGGTTAACGACAAACATGAGGTTGTGGCTTACGCGTATTCCGACAAAAGCGGACATTTTTCACTTACGCTTGTGGATCCTGCCGACTCCCTGTATGTAGGCAATTCCGATTACAGTCCTGCAAAATTTCCCATATTGAACAACCAGTATGATATCACGTTAGAGTTGTTCCAAGATTTTCTTTTCAGCTCAGAAATGCATGGCTTGTTTGTAAGGTCTCCAAAATATCGTTCAATTGTTCGTGAATCTTGGAATTACCCATACCTTGAAATGGATGGCCATAGGATATACCGTGACAGTAAGGCATGGGAAGGTATTGAAATTAACAAAGGCAGTTACAGCAAAGAAGAGTTGTCTCAACTGTTTGGCATAGATGCCGGTATAATAAAAACAGTAGAGGTTTATAAAAAAGGTGAAGGTGACGAAATGAGGTTCGATACAGATTTTATAGAGAAAGGAATAATAGTTCTTGAAACAACCAGGGGGGATAACGTAAACGAGTAACAATCATTACTAATAATCCATTTTTCTATTTCTATTGATAAAAAAAGATTTAAAAGCGCTGCAAATATAATGCAGCGCTTTTTTGCCTATTGGGCTACAATTTCACCCGCCTCTTTAATGATGCGCTGCACCATTTTTGATCTGTTTTCCTTGACTTCCCTTGATAAAATATCTTTTGCAATATTTATGGCATTTACAGAATCTTGTGCTGCAAGGTATAGATTCATTATGTTATACCCAGATGATGCTCGTCCATGAGTCGCATTATTTCAAGGTTCTCTTCCGGTTCGCCAACCGGAGAGTAGTACAGTTCACTGCGGTTTATTTCCAACAGACCGCACTGACGTCTTACA
>Ga0256405_10002448_pt1 | contig 42692 bp, 38 predicted proteins | sample RumenRJG_02DNA_FD_189096 | JGI IMG/M metagenome (GOLD analysis project Ga0256405, IMG submission 189096) | Bovine rumen microbial communities from Lethbridge, Alberta, Canada - RJG_02 | ecosystem: Host-associated > Mammals > Digestive system > Stomach > Rumen | place: Canada: Alberta... | reverse complement strand
AAGCCGATCTCCGCGAATTCCGCGCGGATTTTTTCTTCGGTGATCCGCTCGCAAAGAGCGCTGTCCTCCACTTCAAATTCCAGGAAGCGGTCCAGCACGGTCTCGTATATGCTCTGCCGTTCCAGATAGTCTGCTTCGTCTACTGCGCCGGATAGGGTCAGCCGAACGACGGACGCGTCCGGAAGTGTTTCCGTCGCTTCCTTTACCGAAGCTTCCAGACTGGGCCCGGAGGCCTTTGCATCAATATCAAAGAACCGTATTTCGCCGCTCTTGAATCGATGGGCGGAAACGACCGTCTGCGCTTCCTTCTTGCTGAGGCTGATGATGAAGCACTCCCCTTCGGTGTTGTTGCTCAGATCGGTCTGGGCCGGAGTCCCGGCGTTGAAGATCCGGTAGCCCTCCGCGTCGCTGTCCTCCGGCAGGTCCGCCGGGTATGGGATATGGGTGTGGCCGATCAGCCACGCGTCCACCGGGATCCCGAGCAGCTCCTGCTCCGTCATGAGGAAATACTCGTTCTTCATATCCGGCGAAAGGCCTTCGATCGACCCATGGGCGAGTCCCACATGGTACGTGGAATCATCCATTTCGGACGCTTTGATCCAGTCCAGTTTGTTGGTGCGGGAAAGCTTGGAATCACAGAAGGCCGGATAAAAGGTGATCGTCTCCTCATCCGTTTCGAATGTGTACTCCTTATACTCTGTGATGAGCGTGATGTTGTGATCCGTCTTTGCCAGCTGGGCCTGGAAATCCTTCCAGACCTTTTCGTCGCCGGAATAGAAATCGTGGTTCCCCGGCAGCACGAGAACGCTGCCATTAAAGGCCCCCAGAATGTCGACTACCTGCTTCACATCTGCAATCCGGATCGCGTTGAGCCGGTCGAACAGGTCGCCCGTGATCACGAAATAGTCGCAGGCCTCTTTTTCGGCCTGCATGACCGCCCGCTGCAGGCAGTCGAACCTGCTTTGGATCAGCGTATCCCGGATCTGCGGATACCGGTCGTACTTCTTGCCGATATGAACATCCCCCGTAACAAATAATCTGATCATGTTTCTCTCCCTATCTGTGTACCTTCTCCCAGTTTAACGCGTCTGCCGCGTACGGTTCTTTTTCCTCCGCGGGCATGCCGAGCGCCATGATGCCGACCATGCGCAGCGGCAGCTCCACACCTAAGATCTCGCGCACGTTCTGCTCGGCGTCGTTTCCGTCCTCATCTTTTCGCATGCGCATCTGCACCCAGCAGCTGCCCACGCCCTGCTCCTCCGCCATCAGGTACATGTAGCCCAGCGCGACGGAGCTGTCCTCGATCCAGGCGTCGGACAGATCGCTGTCCGCAAAGACCGCAATGGCAGTATTGCAATCCGCCAGCAGCGCGGACCCGTGACGTTTCGCCTTTGAAAGTTTTTGCAAAAGCTCCCGATCCTTGATGACAAAAAACTCCCACGGCTTCTTGCCCCTGCTCGTCGGGGACAGCAGCCCCGCCTGCAGGATCTTCTGCAGTTTTTCCTCCGGGATTTCTTCCTCCGTGTACTTGCGGATGCTCCTGCGATTTGCCATGATTTCCAGCAGATCCATATCTGTTCCTCTCTTTCTTATCTTTCTTAAATCGTGATTAAATCTCGTACTCTTCGAACCCTTCGCTCAGGTCCAGCCGCTTCAGCACCTCCACCGTATTGACGGCGTCGTTGAGCGCGTCGTGGCTCCTCTCGGGCTTGATATCGAGCTTCCACATTGCGTAGCTCAGCGCGAAGGACCGGTCCTCCTGGGTGATCTGATCATCGAACAGGATCTGCACATCGAAACATCTGGGCAGCGTCCCGATTTCCATTCCGTGAAATAGCATATTGTCCTCGATCATGATGATGTCGTTCTCACTCCAGGTCAGAAACGCGTCCTCGCCGCACCACTGCAGGAACTCCGTCATGACCTCGGCGAAAGGCCTTGCATGATCGACCATCTCATTTGTGATGTCTGTAAGCTCGGTCACCTTCGGGTTCATCTTCTTGTAGCATTCCGGCTTGATGAACTCGCAGTAACGCTCGAGGATCTCCATATTCTCATCCACGCGGACCGCTCCGATTTCAACGATTTCACCTTCCAGCCGGACGCCGTTGCGCTCCGCCCGGTACCTTGTATTTGACTGGTTCCATTCCAGATCCATGACGATGTAATTCATTTTTACTTTACCCTGTTTTCTATTTTTTTACGATCAATCCCATTCTTTTTCATGGTACTACGCTCCACCTCGTTTGTCAATAATTTCCAATTGTGTTCTCGCGTAACTTGCCCACTTAAAAAGACCGGCCGGAGGGTCCGGTCGGTCTTGCTAAAATTGATCCATGCGCCCTGTGTTGGATCTCTGAAAACTATCGATTGTATGTGCCGATTTCCGCCAGTTCCGCAATGCACTCGTCCCATCCACGGATCAGACGGTCGATATCCTCATCGGTCGTGACCGGGGATACCAGCATCATGTTGTGGAACGGCGTGATGATGATCCCGCGGTTGTGCAGGTACAGATGTGTGTAATACATCAGATCCCAGTCGAAATTGTTCTTGGCGTCGGTGCCGTTTACCGGCATGGTCGGCATAAACTGAAGCTCACACCGCGCACCGGAACGGGTCAGGGACCACGGAACGTTGTGCTTCGCAAGCACAGCTTCCAGTCCATTGGCCAGACGATCCAGTCCCGCGAACATTCTCTCGAACGCCTCTTCGGTAGCAACCTCCGCCAGCTGGGTTCTCATGCAGGCGATGGCGAACTGGTTCGCGGCCAGCGTTCCGCCGATGCCCATAGGATCGGAGACGCCACCGTTTCCGTACATTTCACCGATCTTGTCCGTGATTTCCTTCGTGAACCCGTAAACAGAAATCGGAACTCCGCCGGCGATGGACTTGCCCAGCGTTACGAAATCCGGCTTCAGGTTGTGGGCTCTTGTGTATCCGCCGTATCCTTCGGAAAGGGTATGGGTCTCATCGATGATCATATAGGAACCATATTTATCGCAGAGGGCTCTGACGCCGTCCAGATATCCTTCGTCCGGAAGGACCATGCCGCAATTTGTCATAACCGGCTCAAGCAGAACAGCCGCAACGTCTTCGTATGCCAGCTCTTTTTCCATGGCTTCCAGGTCATTGAATTCAACGACTCTTGTCAGCTGATCCTTCGGCAGTCCCGGATTGGAATCGAACTGGGACCGCAGGCAGAGCTTGCCGTCATCGCCAATGTGCGGAAGCGTTTCATCCAGACTTCCGTGGTAGCATTCCTGCATGACCAGAATTTTGGGCCGTCCGGTCAGTGTTCTCGCGTTGCGGATGACGTACCGATTCGCCTCGGTTGCCGTCATCGCGACCTGCCAGGTCGGAAGACCGAACCGCTTGCTCAGTTCTTTTCCGATCTCAAGGGCATCCAGCGTCGGCATCATCGTGGTGATTCCGGTGTACGCCTTCTCGGCAATCGTCTTCGCGGTAGCGTCCGGTGAATGTCCGAACATCGCGCCCGTATCGCCCAGACAGAAATCGATGTATTCGTTCCCGTCGATGTCCCAGCACTTCTGGTCCTTCGCCTTCTCGAGGAACACCGGATGATCCGTTCCCCAGTCGGCCATCCACGGCATCGGAACGCCGTCAAGAAGATTCTCGTGGGCTTTGTCAAACGCCTCCCTGCTCTTCGGCGTTCTCTCCATGAAGATCTTATCTTCTCTTGCTCTGAGTTTGGCCAGCTCTTCGACAGTAACTAATCTGTACGGACTTTTTTTATCTGTGATCATTTCGTTTCCTCCGTTCGATATTTTCTTCCCGGTATTTGCTCCGGGATCTCTTGCTTTTGCATCTTTTGATTCCATTATATTCTGCGGATGCTTTGAAAAAAATAGACTGTTTTCATGAATTTCTGTATAATTCTCTTAAATAGAAACCACTTTTAGGGAGAATACACCATGCTTGCCAAAGAACAGCCTGTCGTCTTTGAAAACCGGAGTCCCGTCTCCGTCACCTTGTACCGCGCGCACCGCCAGATGCCCCACTACCATCGCGACGCCCTGGAGATCATCATGTGTCTGCGCGGCACGGTGCAGGTCTACAGCATGCACGAAAAGCACGTGCTCCGTGCGGGTGACATCAAGGAAGCCGACACCTACGACATCCATACGGTGACAACCGAAAACCTGGACGAAGACAACCTGGTGGTGTCCTTTCATTTCGACCTGACCCATCCGCTGTTCGCCGGCAAAGGCTATGAACTGCTTTACTACGTGTGCAGCAGCGACGGCATCGACGAAGCGAAAAAACCTGCTCTGGACCGGCTCCGCAAATTCCTGTGGGCTCTGCTCTACGCGGAAATATCCGATGGCAGCGCGTCGCGCAAAACCAGACTGGCCGCTGCTGTCCTGCAGACGCTGCGCGATAGCTTTCAGTACTTCAACGATATCAATCTGGACGACGCCTATTCCGAAGACATGCAGAAACGGTTCGAGCACATCATCGCCTACATGCTGGAAAACTACGCGGACAGGATCACCATGCGGGACATCTGTCAGATCGAGCATCTGAATTACAACTACCTGTCCCAGTTTTTCAAAACGACGTCCCTCAAAACCTTCCGCGCGTTCCTTCACGAGATCCGGGTGTACCACTCGGAGCACATGCTCCTGTGCCGCCCCGAAATGTCCGTGCCGGAGATCGGCTACGCCTGCGGGTTCTCGGATCCGAAATTCTTTTACCGGGAATTCCGCAAGAAGCACGGTCACACGCCGCACCAGCACCGCATCTGGTACCGGCAGTACAACAAGCTTGTCGCCGCCGATACAGTCTACTCACTGCACGAAAAAGAGCAGGAACTCTGCGTTTGCATCGCCCGCTTCTTCTCAGACACCGTGCTCCCGGAGTGAGCACGCGAAAGCAGAGCCAAAGCAAAAGCAATCGCTACCATTCTGTCCGAAATGGGGTATAATATGCCTATAGTAAAACCATAAGGAGGTCGGTTATGAAATTCAAACTGGGACTGTGTCAGATCGCAGGATCTGTAGATAAAGAAATCGCGAAAAAGAACGCCGAAAAGCATGTGCGTCAGGCAGCGGAAAACGGCGCGCAGGTCATCGCCCTTCCGGAGATGTGGGACTGCCCCTACTCCAATGATTACTTCCGGGATTATGCGGAGCCGGCAGACGGTCCGACGGTGGAGTTCATGTCGAAGCTGGCGGCGGATCTGGGCGTGTATCTGATCGGCGGCTCCATTTCCGAGCTGGATGGAGACAAGGTGTACAACACATCCTTCAGCTTCAACCGGCAGGGGGACCTGATCGGACGCCACCGCAAGGTGCACCTGTTCGACATCGATGTGAAAGGCGGCATCCGCTTCATGGAGTCCGACACGCTGACAGCGGGTGAAGACATGACGATCCTGGATACGGAATTCTGCAAGATCGGCGTCGCCATCTGCTACGATGTGCGCTTCCCGGAATGGCACCGCAAGATGGCCCTGGCAGGCGCGAAACTGATCGTGCTTCCGGCGGCCTTCAACATGACGACGGGCCCCGCCCACTGGGATCTGACCATGCGGGCAAGAGCGCTGGACAACCAGGTGTACTTCGCGGCCAACGCGCCGGCCAGAGATGAAAACGGCGTCTACGTCGCCTACGGCAACTCCTGCATCGCAAGCCCCTGGGGCGACTTCATCGCCCACGCGGATGAGAAGGAACAGATCATCTACGGCGACATCGATCTGGACAGAGTGGACGCCGTCCGTGAGCAGCTCCCGCTGCTGAAGCACCGCAGACCGCAGCTGTACTGACACGCCGTAAGACTGAAAAAACACCTGCGATCAGCCCGCAGGTGTTTTTCTTGTAACCAATATCCGGGTTACGGATTTTACTCTTTTGTTGTTACTGCGTGATCTGCAGCGCCTGCAGCACTTCTTCCACGGTGGAGACCGGCGTGATCGTCAGCGCCTGTTTGACTTCTTCGGCGACGTCCTTCAGATCATCCGCGTTCTCCTTCGGGATGAACACCTGCTTCACGCCGCTGCGCTGGGCGGCCATGAGTTTCTCCGGCAGTCCGCCGATCGGGTTGACGTCCCCCTGCAGCGACACTTCACCGGTCATCGCCACATCCGGCGGTACGGAAATACCGGTGACCAGTGACGCCAGCGCGGTTGTCAGCGTGATGCCGGCAGACGGACCGTCCTTCGGCGTCGCGCCATCCGGAACATGGATGTGCAGATCCTGATCGTTGAACACTTCCGCCTGCTCTGGGAACATGGTCTTGATCAGACTGATTGCGATCTGGGCGGATTCCTTCATCACATCGCCCAGTTGTCCGGTGATGGTCATCTTACCGCTGCCCTTGGTCAGCAGAGACTGGATGTACAGGATCTCGCCTCCCACCGGTGTCCACGCAAGCCCCGTGACGATACCGGGCTTCGCGCTTTCCGGAACGTGCTTGCGATGGATCGGATTCATATCCATATAGTCCGGCAGATCCTCCGGTTTGATTTCGATCTTCGCATCTGCGTCTTCCACCAGCTCCACAGCAGCGCTTCGGCAAAGCTGATCCATCCTCTTCTTCAGACCGCGGACGCCCGCCTCCCGTGTATAGTCTTCAATGACTGCGTCGATCACTTCATCCGACACTTCCAAGGCGCCATCCGGGATCCCGACGGCTTCCATCGCGCGGGGCAGCAGATGCTCCCGGGCGATCCTGTGCTTTTCAATCGGGGTATATCCCTGGAAATGGATCGTCTCCATACGGTTCAGGAGCGGCTCCGGAATCGTGTCCAGCGTATTGGCCGTGCAGATGAACAGCACATCGGACAGATCGAACGGCACGTTCAGGTAGTGATCCGTAAAGGAAAAATTCTGCTCCGGATCAAGTACTTCCAGCAGCGCGCTCGCCGGATCCCCGTTAAAACTAACGCCCAGCTTGTCCACCTCATCCAGGACCATGACCGGATTGTTGGATCCGCACTTGTGGATACCGTCGATGATCCGTCCCGGCATCGCGCCGATATAGGTACGTCTGTGCCCGCGTATATCCGCCTCGTCCCGTGCTCCGCCCAAGGACACCCGGACGTACTTCCTGCCCAGGGCGTTGGCGATGCTTTCGCCGATGCTGGTTTTACCGGTGCCCGGTGCTCCCACAAAGCAAAGGATCGACCCGGACTGTTTCCCCTTCAGGCGCAGAACGGCAATCTGCTGCAGAATGCGTTTTTTGACTTTGTCCAGTCCGGCGTGCTCCGCGTCCAGCGCAGCGCGGGCGTCCTCCATGGAGATTTGTTTGACTTCTTCCTTTTTCCACGGAAGACTGGTCAGCAGATCCAGCCAGTCGGTGAGCATTCCGGCTTCGGGGCTGTTGCTCCCTTCCCCTTTCAGACGGTTCAGGACCTTGCGGCCCTCTTTCATGGCCTCTTCGTTCATGCCCGCTTCTTCCAGCTTGAGTTCCAGTCTCCGGATCTCCGAGACGTTTTCCGGATGCATCTCGTCGAGTTCTTTCTGCAGATATTCGATCTGCTGCTTGATCGCGGACTCTCTGTAGAGTTTCTGGTATTTCTCCTGCTGGGCGGATTGAGCCTCCACCTGGACGTCGATCCTTTCGAGGCTCTCCATCAGGAGGCGTTCCAGCTCATCGAACCGCTTCTGCAGACTGTCCTCGGCAAGCAGCGCGTAGCGCTCCTCTTCCGACAGTCCCAGCCACGGCGACAGTGACGTTCCGATCACCCACAGATTGTTCCAGGTCGCTGCGAAATTCCGCATCATCCCTTCCCATTCCTGTCCCTTTGAGAATTCGATGATGCGCTCCTTCACTTCGGCAAGTCTGCGCTTGGCATCCTCCTGATCCAGATCGTCCACGTCGGGCCTGCGGGAGATCGTAAGTGAAAAGCTCTTGTCCGGCAGCTGCACGATATCGTCGATGTTGACGCGATTCTGCATTTCGATGCAGGTGAATCCGCTGCTGTTTACTACAGAGATGGTGCCGACAACGCCAATGGGCTGGAAGTTATCCGCTGTCAACTGATCCCGCGGTTTCTCTTCCTTCTGTGCAAGCAGCGTCACCCGCTCTCCTTCCACCGGCGCTTTTTTCGCAAAATCCGTATAGATGTTGTTCTGCAGCCAGAGTTTAGAATCCGGCAGCGCGATAATATTGTAAATAGGCAATATGGTCATTGTTGTTTCTCCTTCCCGTTGGTTTTACTCCCGTTTTTGTCTCTTTGTATCTCCTGTATCCCAGATACCCCTTGCGTCCTTGACAGATGTCAAGGTTAAGGATATCATATCGCCTGCCTTGACAGATGTCAAGTTTTTTTGATATAGTAAACGCAAGATTGAGGGAGGTGGCCCATGTATTGCGGGAACAATAAAACAGCGCTGCAGTCGCAAAAGCAAACCGCAGACGCTATGATGGCATTATTAAGTGAAAAACCTTTTTCGCAGATCACCATCAGTGAGCTCTGCAGGGAAGCCGGGATCTCCAGACAGACCTTTTATTCCCTCTTCACAAACAGAGAGAATGTGATGGTGTTTACGCTTCAGGAGCAGTACTGTGAGGGTCTTGAGCTGTCCTCTCCGGAGGAAGAAGCTTATGACGACGACCTGCTCCGGTGGCTGTGCCACAGCTACAGTATGTACATGCTGCGCAACAGAAGTCTCATCAAAACCCTGGTCGACAATCACATTGAATATCTTCTTTATGACAGCTTCTATGATGCGATGAGCAGCTGCGAGTGCTTTCTCCATGAGATCGACCCGTGCACGCGCAGTTACGCAGCCAGCTTCTACGCGGGAGGCTTCGCCTGTGTCGCGCGTCGGTACGCGGAAGAAGGTTGCGCCAGCAGCGCGGACCAGTTGGAACAACTGCTCCTGTCGCTGTTATCGGGAAAATTGTTTTAAGAAACACCGCTGCCGTGGTGTCTTTTGCTAGTCTGTTACGTTATCCGTCCGTCACGTCAGCCTTTTTTCAGCCCCGCATAGGTGAAAAACGAAGGCGCGCTTCTTCTTTGACGCGGCTTGATGTAAAAAACACTTCCGTCGCGGTCGTTTCTCATCCCAGATTTTTCCAATCGCAAATTGTTTCTCTTTTTCACATAATTCAATGTAATAACTCCAAGGTATTCGATGAGATCTCACCTTAATTCACGTCATTTTGACATTCTTATACAACTCGCAGCAGCTGTATGGAATATTTTGTAAGTTGTGAGATGTATTTCACATAATTCATCGAAAAAACCGCCGCTAAGTGGTGAGAAACAAGGCAAAATCATACCAGAATTACATCGAGGCCTCAGTGAGGCCTCGATCAATCTCATTCTTTACAAAAGGAGAGCCCGCCGCATCCGGATTTTGCTCTGATGGAGCGCCCTCTCGTCAGTCTGTCACGTCGACGTCCGGGAAAATCGTAATCTCGTACTCAGGGTACAGGTCCTGTACCTGCTTTTGCATGATGCCAAGAGCTTCCTCGCTTTCGATATCAAAACTGAGAACAACATCGAAGCGCAAAGTCTTATTTACGGTATCCGCATAGAATCCGTGCATCTGCAGTGCCCACTCGTTGGACAGGATCGTCTTCTGAACAGCGTTTCTGATTTCCGCGGCTTCCGCGTTAGATGTATTGTAGGAATACACGCCGATGCCCGTCAGGATCACGCCTGTCTCCCGGAATACTTTGAGCTGAATCTTCCGGGTCAGCACATCCACTTCATCCACCGTCGTTGTGTCCGGCAGTTCCATATGCAGTGAACCGTAGTATTTGTCAGGTCCGTAGTTGAACAGGGTCAGATCGTAGGCTCCTCTGACCTCCGGCTCTTCGGTTACCAGCGCTCTGACCTTCTTGGCCATTTCTGCTTCGCCCCTCTGCCCGATAATGTCGTTCAGCGTTTCGATCATCATCTCGATGCCTGCTTTGATGATCACGATGGAGATGATGACGCCGACATAGGCTTCCAGAGAGATACCCCAGATCAGGAAGACGATGGCGGAAGCGAGAACCGATGCCGAGAGGATCGCGTCGAAGGACGCGTCCTTGCCGGAGGCGACCAGCGCTCCGGAGTTGACCTTCTCTCCCTGCTTCTTTACGTATGCGCCCAACAGCAGTTTCACGATAATTGCGACCGCAATGATAATGAGCGACACCATTCCGTAATCAGCCGCTTCCGGATGGATGATCTTCTTCACGGATTCCACCAGCGAGGTGATTCCCGCGTAAAGCACGATCGCCGCAACAATCATGGAGCTCAGATACTCGATCCGCCCGTACCCAAGCGGATGTTTTTTATCCGGTTTCTTCGCCCCCAGCTTCGCGCCGATGATCGTGATCACCGAAGACAGTGCGTCGGAAAGATTGTTGACCGCATCCAGTGTGACTGCGATCGAGTTCGAAATAATACCTACCGCAGCCTTAAACGCTGCAAGAAATACATTTGCGATGATTCCGATGATGCTGGTTCTTACGATCGTCTTTTCTCTGTCGACCACCAAATTGCTGATGTCTTTACTGTCTTTGTTGCCTTTGTTGTCATTGCTCATTTGTCTTCCTCCATTTGGGTCTGTTGGGCTTGAGTCTGTTGGGTTTGGGTCTGTTGGGTTTGGGTCTGTTGGGTTCGGTCCATCCGCGCCCGGGTGCTTTTGCATTAAAGGGCTGCCTGTACGGCCTTCTTTACTTCGTCCATGTCGACAGTCGGCTCGAATCTGGCGATGACCTTGCCTTCTCTGTCGATCAGGAACTTTGTGAAGTTCCACTTGATGTACGCCTTATCGCCAAACTGCTTGTTGTTGGCATTCGCGAATTTGTTCAGCGCCGCCATCTTCAGGCCTTTGCCAAATCCTTCGAAAGGCTTCTCGGTTGCCAGATACGCAAACAGCGGATCGGCCGTTTCGCCGTTGACATCGATCTTCGCGAACTGCGGAAACTCTGTTCCGAACTTCATCGTGCAGAACTGGTGGATCTCATCGTCTGATTCCGGCGCCTGGTTCGCGAACTGGTTGCACGGGAAGTCCAGGATCTCAAATCCCTGCTCCCTCATCTCCTTGTACATCGCCTCCAGCGGATCATAGTGCGGTGTGAATCCGCAGCCGGTCGCTGTGTTCACGATCAGCAGCACCTTGCCCTTGTAATCTGCCAGGCTTACCTCGTTGCCCGCTCTGTCTTTTACTGTAAAATCATAAACTGTTGCCATTTTCTTTCTCCTTTCGAATCTTCTGTTTTCGAATATTTTCGAATTTTCGCTTGAACTATTTCTGAACTACTTCTGTGTTTTTCCCAGAAGTTCATATAACAATTTGTACAAAGCCTGCGCTTTTTCGGGCGGCAGATCGATACAGCCTCCTACCGCGCCCGGAATGTCCTTCGCCTGCTTTTGCAGTTTCCTGCCCTGCTCTGTTAGAGCGATCACAACGACCCTGTCGTCTTCCACGCTGCGGGATCTTGTGATGTATCCGGCCTGCTCCATCTTCTTCAGCAGCGGAGATACCGTCCCGTTGTCCAGCATGAGTTTCTCGCAGATCTCCCCTACCGGGATCCCGTCCTTCTCCCACAGAACCAGGAACACCAGATACTGCGTATACGTCAGCCCCAGCTTCTTCAGTTCCGGTGTGTACAGGCCGGTCACGCGTCTGGCCGCCGCGTACAACGGGAAGCAAAGCTGATTCTCCAGCTTCATCATTTCTTGGTAATCGCTCTTGCTCATATATCTTAACTCCCCTTTTGTAATGCTTTTGTACTACCCGCGGCTGTTTCGCGATTGTTTCGCTGTCATTTTGCTGTTATTTCGCAGTCATTTCGCCGACATTTTTGGCCGCCGGTATTTTATGTTTGATGCAATTATATTTTACACAATATAATTGTCCTGTCAAGAATTTTCTGTGATTTAAGAGTGCTCATTCTTGCGGTTTAGAAGTCTTTAGAAGCGCAATGAAGCAAAGTCCGAAATGCCGGGCCCGCTCAAGTACAAAAGCTAAACGTTGTACCAAGTGTTCCCGCGACTATGATTTGTACTTTCGCCCTCTCCATAATCCGAAAGTACAAACGAGAAACGAAGCCCCAAGGGCTCCCGCGATCATGATTTGTACTTTCGCCCTCTCCATGATCCGAAAGTACAAACGCGAAACGAAGTCCCAAGGGTTCCGGCGATCATGATTTGTACTTTCGCCCTCTCCATGATCCGAAAGTACAAAAGCGAAACGAAGTACCAAGGGTTCTGGCGATCATGATTTGTACTTTCACCCTCTCCATGATCCGAAAGTACAAAAGTGAAACGAAGTACCAAGGGTTCTAGAGATCATGATTTGTACTTTCGCCCCCCTGACGTGTCAAAAGCACAAACGCGAGGCAAAGTCCCAAGGGTTCCCGCACCGTGAGGATCAGTAAATCTCGCACCCTTTCCGGCCTCTGCGCTTCACTCTGTAAAGAGCGGTGTCCGCGTCGCGGAAGATGTCACCCTGGGGGTTTTCCCGATCTGAGAAGGCTACGCCGACGCTGAGGGATACGGGTGGGAGGTCGTCCTTGGGGTTCTGCAGAAGTTCGTTCGCCTGGGTGATCTTGTTGAGTACCAGCTGGCGCATGGAACTGTTCACACGGGTCATGACGACCGCGAATTCATCGCCGCCGATCCTGCAGAGGATATCGACCGAACGGAAACTGCTGCGCAGTATGTCGGCCACACGTTTCAGAACGCGGTCGCCGACGGCGTGGCCGTAATTATCATTGACCGTCTTGAAGTTGTCCACATCGATCAGGATGAGAGCCAGGTGGTCGGTGTCGGCGCTCTCCATCAGAAGATCATACGCCCCGCGGTTGAACAGCCCGGTAAGCGCGTCATGGGACGCCTCGTGGCTGAGTTTCTCCTTGACCTGTTCATTTTCGTGAAGGATCTTGTTGTAGACCCTGGCGACATAGCGCAGTTCCTCCATACCTTTGGGCTCGATGTTTTCCTGCTTTTGCATACTCCTGATCATGGAGGTGAGCGGTTTGCGTATCATCTGCGTAACGATGAAGATGATCGCCAGAACGATCAGCATGAACGCGATCGTAAGCGCGGTCTGCACATTGACCAGCATGGCCAGTTTCGACGTGGAATCCTCCAGCTCCGCGCTGGAGGAGCGCATCAGTGTCTGTGTGCACGAGTCAACATTCGCGCGGATGCGATCTTTGTAGTGCATGTAATTATCGTTGAAGACAATGGCCTCCGCCTTATCCTTCATTTGTCTTTTTGTCAGATTCCTATCTTCCGGTCTGACATCGAGTTCCATGATCTCGGCAGGGACCGCCGCCGGATCGTAATCCCCCGCTTCCACCGTCAGGCGCATCGAGTAGTTTTCCAGTCCGATCAGCTCGTTGGAAATCTTGAGGGCCTTGTTCAGGCTGTTGATCGCCTCCGAATCCTTCCCGCTCATCAGAGTTTCTATGCTCTCTATCGCATGGTCTCTGCGCTTGGTCACATTCACTTCTTCATAAAAAGCCTGGGCGTATTCGATCTCTCCTGTTACCGCGAAACATCTGACACAATCGGTCAGATAGTCCGATCCGGAGCTCATGTCCGAAGTGGCGTTTTGCGCTTCGATATATTGATCGCTCGCCCGCTCCATCCTCTGGTATCCGTTCGACACAGAGATATCGACGAACAGAAGAGCGGCCGCGACAAGCAATGCGATGATTGCAAAACCAATCGATGCCGTTCTGAGTTTCACACCGTTACGCACTTTGACATTACCGTCACTGCCAGCGACAACGCCGCCGCTCGCAGCACCGTCAAAAGCACTTCCACCGGCACCACCGACACCGGCACCACCGACACCGGCACCACCAGCGCCGGCACCACCAGCACCGGCACCTTCCCCGCGGCTATCCCTCTCCGCTGCCACGCGCTCCGCCTGCGTGAGTTTCTGCGCAAGCTCATCCACGCCAATTACGGAACGCTTCTTCGCGGCGAGCGCCGCAGCCTCTTCCGCCAGGACAGCTTCTTTTTTCTGAAGGATGAACGGCTCGAAATCCGGCGCGGACACCGGCTTTGAGAAGAAATAGCCCTGCACGAGATCGCAGCCAAGGGTTTTGAGCGCGTGAAGCTGGTCTTCTGTCTCGACACCCTCTGCAATGACAGGGACCGACAGGTATTTCGAGATCTCGATGATGACCTCCAGCATATGCGTGTTGCCGTTCGGCTTGAATGCGTTGCGGACAAACTCTATGTCAAGCTTCATCGCGTCGACCGGCAGTCTGGAGATCATGCTCAGCGAGGAATATCCTGTACCGAAATCGTCCATCTCGATCTTGAATCCCATCTTCTGGAGCTTCGTAACGGTTTCGACGATCTGTTCGTTATCCTGCGTGTATGCGGATTCCGTGATCTCCAGCAGCAGATACTCTCCTGTGATGTTGTATTCGTCGAGGATCCCCTGCAGTGTCTCCGCCAGGTGGGGATCGTACATATCCACTCTGGAAACGTTGACCGAGATCGGGATCGTGTAATCGAATTTTTCTTTCCACTCGTTGATCTGTCTGGCGGTTTCCTTCCAGACATACAGATCGAGTCTCTGGATCAGACCGTTATCTTCAAATAGAGGGATGAATACCCCCGGACTGATCATCCCAAGTTCCGGGTGGATCCACCGCACCAGCGCTTCCGCGCTTGCCAGGACCGGCGTATCCGGCCGTATATCGAACTTCGGCTGATAGTACACCTGGAACTGTCCTTCCGCGATCGCGATCGGGAAGTCCTCGATCAGCTGCTCTGCGTAGATCTGTTTCTCGTGCAGGCTGTCATCGTAGATCGCGATATTCTGCGTGAAGCTTCCTCTGACTCTGTCCGAGGCCAGCTTCGCCCGGTCGAAACGCCGCTCGATATCGATGTCCTTATTGACATTCTGGTAGACTCCCATCCTGAGACGGATCCGGTTTTCACCCGACCCATCGTCCGCCAGGACAATGGACGCGTGGTCCATGATCTGCTGATAGTCTTCCCGATGGGGGCAGTACACCATAAAAGTATCGGCGTCTCTTCGGCAGACGATTCCGTCCGAATCGGCTACGATCGCCCGCACCTGCTGCCCGATCCTTCTGAGGACTTTGTCTCCGTAGGCTTTGCCGTAGCGCTCATTGATCATGTGGAAGTGGTTGACATCCACAATGATCGCGTCCATCGCGAGATCCTTGTGGTACTGGTCAAACTGCTCCGCGTAACGGTAAAAATATTCCCGGTTATACAGTCCGGTCAGCTCATCCCTCTCCGTGAGCTTGATGATATCCCGGTCCTCAGACAGCTCGATCGCGTGCAGGACCCTGGCCTTGATCACGCCTTCCATCGGATAGGGCTTCGGCACGAAGTCGATCGCGCCCAGGTTCAGGCTCTCGATCTCCGTTTCTTTTTCCGAGGTCGTCACGATCACGGGAATGAGAGAGAGTTCCGCATCCTCCCGTACCTTTTTCAGCACCTCGATTCCGGACATCACCGGCATCAGAATATCCAGCAGAAGAAGAGACAGTGTTTCCTTGTGACTGCGGAGCATCTCCATCGTCTCCGCTCCGTCACTGGCGTAAAGAATCTCATACTCGTTCTGCAGGATGTGTCCCAGTATCTCCCGGTTGATCAGTTCATCATCGGCAATCAGGATCTGCCGCTTGCCGTTGGTGGAATGAAATTTCTCATGATTTTTAGGCATCGCTTTCTCCTATCCGGAAATGCTTCATCCGCCTTTCCGTTCATCATGCTCACAGATCATGCTTTCAAGTCATGCTTACAAGTCATACTCTCAAGTCACGCTTTCAGGTCCTTCTTATTTATATACATGGCTTCATCAGCGCGTTCAAAAACCTGCTCAATGGTTTCGCCTCGGTCGCCGCTCCATTCTGAGGCGCCGCAGGCTATGACCACATCACCGTTCAGATCATTCTTCTCATTGCGTACGCGGAACCTGCTGAGCAGCATATCCCGCTCCCAATAATCAGCCCCCTGCAAAATCACCACAAACTCGTCTCCGCCGATCCGGAACACCGGACTGTGCTTGAACTGTTCGCAGATCTGTGCGCAGGCGTCCTTGATGTATTGGTCGCCGGCTTTGTGGCCTTTGGTGTCATTGATTTCCTTCAGGCCGTTCAGATCACAGACCGCAACGGCGAACGGCTTCTGGTCTCCGCTTCGGATGGCGTTGTTGATTTCCTGTTCCTTTTCCGTAAACGCGAACTTGCTCTTGACCCCCGTCAGCGCGTCCTTCCTGGCGGCGCGTCTCGCGCTCTCCAGATTTTGCTCGAATTCCATCTCCCGCTGCATTTCAGCCTGGGTGTTGTTGACGCCGATTACGATGTGGCTCGCGTCGCCGCCGCCCATCGAAGTCGCCTTCAGGCTGACGTAATTCGGTTCCCCATCGAACAGAAGACGGTACGTGATCGTGAAGGTGCCGTTCTCGCGGATTTTTTTGAGAATGTTCTCCTTCGTAAAAGCCTGCAGGAACTTCTTCTGGTCATCCGGGTACATAACGCGCGCGATATTCCTTCTGCTCAAATTGAAAAAGTCATCTCCACCCTTTTCAATTCCCAGATTCTCATAAGCCGCGTGGGCCGTAAACTCAAAGAACTGGTCAGTTTGTATGTCCACATAATAGATGCTGAAATAGTCCGCCGCCAAGGCCTGCGCGATGCGGGCGAATGTCAGACTGTCATTTGTCTGGAACGCCATATGCGTCTTTATCTCCCGCGGCAGCGTATCGGAAAGGCCGGCCGCCAGCATTTGCGTTTTCTCTTCAATAAATAATGCAAAATCCTCCGCAGGCACGGGCTTCGAAAAATAATGACCCTGAATGATGTGACATCCCAGTTCTTTCAGAACTTCGACCTGCTCCTTTGTTTCAACGCCCTCGGCGATCACCGGTACATTCAGGTAATTCGCGATATCAAGCACGAGCTCGATCATCCGCACATCGCCGTTTCCCGAAAACGCGTTCCGCACGAACGCCATATCCAGTTTCAGCGCGTCGATCGGAAGCCGTGAGATCATACCTAGAGAAGAATACCCGGATCCGAAATCGTCCATTTCCACCTTGAACCCCAGCTCTCGGAGCTCGCGCACCGTGGCAATGATGTAATCCTCATCATCCATATACGCGGATTCCGTAACCTCCAGACACATATCCTCCGGATCCAGAAGGCCTTCTGCCAGAAGCTGACGGAAATACGGAACAATGTCCGGATCGGAAATGCTCACACGGGAAACGTTGACAGAGACCCGTAGCATTCTGCCGTACTTCTCCCTCCAGTGGTTGATCTGCCGGACCGACTCCTCCCAGATGTAGGTGTCCAGTTTCCGGATCATCCCGTTCTCCTCAAACAGCGGAACGAACACGCCGGGGCTGAGCATCCCAAGTACCGGATGCTCCCAACGGACGAGGGCTTCCGCGCTGTACAGCACGGGGCGTTCGCCGCGCACATCGTATTTGGGCTGGTAGTATACCTTGAACTGTTTCTCACGGATGGCCTGTTCGAAATCCTCGGTCAGTTTTTCCGCGAACAGTTCCTCCTCATACATCTTCGTGTCATAGGCTGCGATGCTTTTGCTGTAGTTGCCGCGCAGCTGATCCGCCGCCGCCTTCGCCCGGTCAAACCGCTGCTCCACGCCTACGGATTTATCCACGTTCCGGTAAACGCCCATCCGCAGACGGATCTTGCCGGCGTTGCCGTTCTCATCTTCAATGCCTTTTACCGCAAAGGCCAGCATGTCCGAATAGTCGTCGCGGTGGGGACAGTAGATCATGAAGATATCTTCCTCCCGCCGGCCGACGATACCGCCGGTTTGCTGCACCGTGTCACGGAGATTTCTGCCTACATGCTTCAGAATCTGGTTTGCACGGATCCTGCCGTAGCGGTCGACGATCAGGTGGAACCGGTTAATGTCTACAATGAGCGCGTCCATCGGATCCTCTTTGTGATACTGGTCGTAACTGGACGCGTAGTTATAAAAGTATTCGCGATTGTACAGGCCGGTCAGCGTGTCTCTCTCCGTCGAATGGATGATTTCCCTGTCCTCCGACAACTCAATTATGCGGCGGATCCTGGCGAGTATGACCCCTTTCGCCGGATAGGGCTTGGAGATAAAGTCCATCGCGCCAAGCTCAAGACATTCCACTTCGGATTTCTGGTCCGATGTCATGACGATCACCGGGAGCTTCGACCACTGCGGGGACTGTTTCAGCTGCTCCAGCACGGTGATGCCTGTCATGACGGGCATCAAAAGGTCAAGCAAAACCAGCGAGATCTGCCGCTCGCTGCCTGCGATTTTCTCCAGCGCTTCCTGACCGTTTTCCGCGAAGATCACATCATATTCATCCGCGAGAGTCATCCCCAGGATCTCTCTGTTGATTTGTTCATCATCCACGACCAAAACCAGTCTTTTCTCTGCTGTCTGTATCCTCAGATGACTGTCGGGCATTTCTCTCCTCCTATCTAGCTCTTTCTGTCCAGCACTTCCTGTATCGTCTGCATCATTTTCTGCACATCCAGCGGTTTGGCAATATGCCCGTCCATCCCCGCTTTTCTCGCCGCCTCGATATCCTCCTGGTACGCGTTCGCCGTCATCGCGATGATCGGAACGCGCGCACGGGACACATCCTGAAGCGCGCGAATTGCTTCTGTTGCTTCGTATCCGTTCATGACCGGCATCTGTACATCCATCAGGACGACATCGTAATGACCCGGCCGTGCGGACTCCACCTTCTCCACGGCTTCCTTGCCGTTCACTGCGGAATCGACCTCAAAGCCGGCCTGCTGCAAAAGGAATCCGGCGATCTCCATATTGACCGCGTTATCCTCGACCAAAAGCGCCCTGCGTCCTTCGAACCGGAAGGCCGGTTCCGTTTTCGAAGCGTCGGGTTCCTCTGCCTCCGTGATTGGCAGCGAAAGAAGGATCGTAAACTCGGTTCCTACGCCTTGCTCCGTGCTGACGTTGATCTCACCGCCCATCAGGTCGATGATGTTTTTGGTGATCGCCATGCCCAGCCCGGTTCCCTGGATTTTGCTTACGGTTGAAGTCCGCTCGCGCTCGAACGGGGTGAACAGGTTCTCGACGAATTCTTCACTCATGCCGATCCCGGTATCCTTCACACGGATCTCATAATCGGCGATCAGACCGTCATCTGACAGTTCCTGGACCGTCAGCGCGATGCTGCCGCCGGGTTCTGTGAATTTCCCCGCGTTGCACAGGAGATTCATCAGCGCGCGGTTCAGCTGGTTGCGATCGCACAGCACACGGCTGTGAGAGATCTCGCAACGGACTTCGAAGTCGATGTCCTTTCCGGTTATCTGCGGTCTGACCAGATCCCCGACATCCTCCACGCACCGCTTCAGATCTGTGGGCACCGGCTCCAGCTCCACCTTGCCGCTTTCGATGCGGCTCATTTCCAGAACGTCGTTTACGATATCCAGCAGCTGATGGCCGGCCGTTTCTATTTTTTTGATATAGCCTGACGTTTCCTCCGCGGACGCGTTTGCCTTTCCCGCCAGTGTGGTGTATCCGATGATCGCGTTCAGCGGCGTCCGGATATCATGGGACATATTCGAAAGAAAGAAGGTCTTGGCCTTGTTGGCCTCCTCCGCTGCCGCAAGTCTTGCCTCCAGCCGCTCGTTTTCCTGGATCCTGTCAACGGCCCGCTGGATCAGCAGCAGCATAACAAAGACGAAGATGCTCCCGCCAAAGAGAATTCCCGCAACCACAAAATCCGGATGCCCGAACACACCCACAGCAAGATATCCCACTAAAAACAAAATCAAAAGAAAGATTGGAATATTGAAAATACGGCTCTCCCGATCCCAATTGCCATGAGAGCGGATGAGTCTGGAGAACTTCACATAACGGTATATGTTGTACGCCATCAGCGCAGCGCCGCCAAAGACCATAAAATAGATGAACAGACTCGTCATTTGCCCAATCTCCTGTTGCTCACATCACCTTATATAATTGTACCGCACGTCCTGCCTTTTTCCAAGCGAAAAGACGTATGGTTACTCACCGCAGTTAAAACATATGCAATCCGAAACGGAATATGATATAGTGAAAGCGAAGGAATGGGAGGTGTGTGACATGAAGCAGGATTATCAGTACCACCTGCTGTATCTGCCTCGCGGCATCGAGAGGCTTGAAAAACTGGGAGAATGCAGTTCGTTCTCAAAGAATGTAGAACTGAATGAACCGGGCGTCGTTCCGGATTGCTGCTATCTTGTGAAGTCCGGCCGCGTTCTCTGTTACGAGTATTCCTATGATGGCGATGAACGCGTCTACAATATCATGGAGCCAGGCTCCATGTTCATGGAGGACTGTCTGCTGACCGATATGCCCTGTCCGGTCATTTTCAGGACACTGGAGCCCTGCGAACTGATCCGGATCGACAAATGCGATCTGAAGCGCGCGTTCAAGCAGGATATCGATATCGTAATGGACGTGTGCGAATCCATTGCGACAAAGTTTCTCTCCGCGATGGAGCACCTCCGGCTCGGGCCCCGGCAGGGCGCGGAATGGAAAATCTGCAAAATGCTCCTCATCTGCATTGACCACTACGGCAGACTGCAGGAGGATGGTTCCTGGCTGCTCGAACGCAAAATCAGCCAGCAGATGCTGGCTGACATTCTCAGTATGAACCGCGTGACCGTCGCGCGCAAGATGAAAGAGCTGCGGGATCTGGACCTCGTCAGCACGGTTGACGGCCGTCTGTGTTTCCGGGACCGCGCCGCGCTGGAGGAACATATGCACCAGATCGAAACGGAAGGCTGATCAGAGACCCTGCTGTTCTTCCAGTTTCTTCAGTTCCCTGGCAAACAGCACCCCCGCTGTGAGGGCCATCGCCAGATCCGCTGCCGGACCTGCCCAAAGCACGCCGTTAAGCCCTAAAAACTTCGGAAGCAAAATCAGGCAGGGCGGGAAGAACAAAATCTGCCGGACCAGAGAAATCGCAACGGCCTTCGAAACCTTTCCCTGCGATGTGAAGAATCCCGCGATCGATGTCTGCAGCCCGTACAGCGGGATCAGCAGGAAGAAGATCCGGAAGAACTTCCCGGCAAACGCGAAATACGCATCATTTCCTTCGCCAAACAGCGATGTGATCTGCACCGGAAACAACTGGTAACAGGCAAAAATCGCAAACCCCAGAATCACAACGATTCCCACAACCTTTTTCGCGGCCTCGGCAACGCGGCCGTAATTTCCGCGTCCGAAATTGTAGGAGGCGATCGGCTGCAGTCCGTTGGTCATACCGATGATCATCGCGTTGGCGAGGGTGTTGACCTTGTTCGCGACGCCGGCGACCGCCAGACAGACGTCGCTTCCATAGATGCTCGCCGCGCCGCAAGTCCTAAGCGCGTTGTTCAGAAAGATCTGCACGATTGCCTGCGTTCCGAAATTAAAAGCCGGTCCGATCCCGATGCCCGCCATCTGCCCGTACAGTTTCCAGTCCGGGCGGAAATAGGATGCCTTCAGCGGAAATGCCCGAAAACGGCGTTTCATATACCAGATGACCATGGCTGTGCTGACTGCCTGCGCGATGAGCGTCGCCCATCCGGCTCCCCGGATGCCCCAGCCGAAGCCCATGATAAAGACCGCGTCCAGAATGATGTTCAGGATCGCTCCCGTTGCTACAACGGCCAACGAAAAGTTCGGCGCGCCGTCCGCCCGGATCAGGAACGGCCCGGATGCTCCGATCATCGAGAACACAAATGAAAGCGCAATGATCCTCGCGTACGGCATTGCGACAGGCATTACGGTCTCTGTGCAGCCGAACAGTTGGAGCAGCGGCTGCGTCCACAGGAGCATCGGGAGCATGCAGATCATTCCGCAGAGGATCATGATCCCGAATCCGCTTCCCACACATCTGCCGGCACCTTCCATATCCCCGCTGCCGCGCCTGATATTCATGGCGTTGGACGGTCCCACGCCGCACATCAGAGAGAGCGCTGTGGTCAGGGTGACCATCGGAAACACCACATTCGTAGCCGCGTTCCCCACGATTCCCAGGACGTTGCCGATAAACAGCTGGTCGACGATATTATACAGACACGTGACCAGGCTGCTGGCGAGGGACGGTATGCAAAAGCTCACCAGCAGCTTTGAAATTTTTTCTGTTTCCAGCGGGTTGTTCATTGCTCTTTTACAACGGCTTCCGCAGCCGCTTTCGCCTTGGCCTCCGCGCGAGCCGCGTCCAGTTTCTTCTTGCCCTCTTCATCTGTGACTGCGCTGTTCAAGACCAACGCGAGGGCCTTGTCCCGCTTCAGCTTCCAGATCAGAGGATCCTTATTGATGTTCGCCTCGGCTTCCTCCGGTTCCATCCCCGCCTGCGCAGCGATATCCTCAATGAACTGCCGGACCTCTTCCGGCGCGATCTCGATTTCCTTCTCCGCGGCGACCGCGTCGAGCAGCAGGTCCAGACAGACATCTCTAGCTGCCTGCAGCTGCCTCTGATTACGCCACTGTTCTTCCGTCAGCTCCAGCGATCCGAGATACGCCTTGAACAGTTCCTCTGTGCGTTCTTCCGGCGATTGGGAGGCTTTTGCTTTATCGCGGTTTGCCAGGATCGTATCCAGCTGCGCGTCATAGTCCGCCGGCAGATCGTGGTAACGCTCCGCCATATCTTTGATCTGGGAACGGAAGTATTCTTTCCAATCGAGTTCGTGCTCCGCGGAAGCTGTCTGCAGCATCAGGTCCATAGCCTCGCGTCTTACCTGCACCCGATAATGTCAAGTAGGTGACACAAACTTTTTGAAAAACTTTTGCTTGAAAATAAAGGCTTTTTGCACCGTACATCCCTAAAAACCCATAGAGCGTGTTCCTAAAGTGTCAGAATATCAGCTTATTGCTGTTAGATAAATGATTCCTTTTCAAAAGTATAACATTCTCGATACTTGTTGATTACAGCCTCAGAAAAGGCATACGCTTCTTCATTATAATTACTATCTTCTTCCCATCCTTTAATATCATCTGATTCAACTGGCCTTATGGTGTATTCATCTGTTACAAAAGTTTTAATACCTTCCATAAATTCATCAAAGCTTGATGTGATGCCTCTTGCATCAACATAATACCATTGTCGATTTCTATATATTTGGCAGAAAGCATGGAAACCCTTTTTATTCTTTCCTTCAATTATGTAAGGTGAATATCCCATCAGCTTATAAAGAGCAACTACAAAATGATTACAAGAACCACATAACAATGATTCTGCTGACCAATATGGAAATTCATCATCATCTGGAAATTCCCAAAATTCTGTATATCTGACATTTAGTAATGCTTGACGTGGATCTCCATCATTATAAAACCCCTTATGGATTCCATACTTATTAAATGTACAAAATTGTTTTCTGTTACTTATCTGACTCATTCCCTATCTCTATTTCTATGTTTTCAAAACTCTCAATACCGTCGAAAGTTTTTCGTATTATTATACCGAAGGATTCAAATATGTTATCGGATTCTGAGCACTTTGGTTCAGCTTCAATCCAGCAATGGACTTATACAGATAGAACTCTTCTGCTTCATCCAACGGCTCATTATTCTCAAAGTCATTATCAATAAAGAACACCCTATTCTCAGTCCTTGGAGTCAGTTCAATATCCTGTCTCGGAAGCTTGTCCTTTGCATCCTTGCAGATGAACCACTCTGTAGGCTTATATACTGCCACGATCAGAGAATTATAAACACCGAAAACATAATCAACCGTTTTTACTCTCTTTAATGAGGCTCTCCATACACCCCTGACGGAATCATACAAAACATCCTCTTCCATACCTCTCCGGTAAAGCTTGTTTATCTTAATAACCATAATCCTATGTCTGATCTCAGATTTCTGCAGTTCCACTGCACCATTCATTTTTTCAAAGTTCTCAACATCAAGTGCTTCTGCAGAATGATGTCCTGCAACTATATTCGTCAGTCCGATATCACTCACATAATTGAATGCATTGATCAGGGCTGCTTCTGCTGCAAATGCTTCTGCTTCCGTAAGATTGCAGTTGATGATAATCTTCTCAACCTCCAGACCTGCTGCCTTTATCTCAGCAATAGTTTTCAGCTTAAGCTTCTCACTGTCCGGACTTCCCTGACTTTCCTTTTCATGCTCAAAAACTCTGTGACCGGTACCTTTTCCAATATAGAAAATCTGTTTATTGCGGGGATCTATTAAGCCATAAACATAATAATCACCCAGAGCCAGAAGGCTCTTTTCCGAAAATTTGTCCATGTCTTATCCTTCCCTCTTCACATAGTGCAATTCAATATCATACCCCAAGGCCTCCATCATCTTGACGAAGGTATTATTGACCACGCTCTCATTCTTCTTGATTACGCGGTTCACATAGGTCTTAGTGGTGTCGATTTCTTCCGCTAGCTTCGCCTGCGTCTTTCCCTGCTCTATGCACTTTACCTTAACATCTACTTCTATATTATTTCTGACCATGATCTGACTCCCTGATCAAATTCAAAATTATCTTATTTGTACAATTTATAGCATACCATATTTTAGGGATTTTTCAAGCAAAAAAGAGGCCTGCCATCTCTGACAAGCCCCTCACTCACATTATTTACTTCCAACTGATCCTGACCTCATTTCCCGGATGAACCTCAATACTCTCCACATATTCATCCAGAAGCTCATCTGTCAGCTTCGTAACCGCAAAACACTCATGCACCTTCATCCGGTTCAGTTCCCTGACCTTATCCTCTGCTTCGGACAGCTGTACCATCAGCGCCTCATGCTTCTTTCTTAGTGAATCCACCTCATCGATAGAAGCATCATAGCTTTTCTTCTGTCCCAGGGCGTAGGCTTCAAACTCTGCCATTCTCTGAGTTTTCGCCCTATCTATCGCCCTTTCCGCATCCCGGCATTTCTTCCTTAGAGCCTCGGCTTCTGCTGCCGCCGCTTCCTTTTCCGCCTGCAGAAGCTTATCTGACTCTCCCAGTTCCATGATATGCTGCTGGATCTGGAACAGGAGCACTTCTTCCAGATAGAAATCCTCTATCCGCCTCACACACCCGCCCATATGATAAATGTTCAGCCCTGGGCACCAGTAATAATGATGACCGGAAACACTGTGACGCAGATTGCGGCCGCAGCATCCGCACTTCACTCTTCCCACAAGCACATGATGATCCCTGCGCTTCCACTTCCTGCCGCTCTTTTGGAACCGCTCCTGCACTTTATCGAAAGTCTCCCTATCGATGATTGACTCATGGTGGTTCTCTGAGATGATCCATTTCTCCGGATCTGTCACGCGCCGGTCATCCCTGATTTTCTTGCATTCGGTAACACCCTGAACCAGATCACCAACATACGTCCTGTTCTTCAGCATACGGAGCATCCCGGAATGCTGCCAGACAAAAGTTCCGCCCTTCGGCTCAGCTTTTCGGATTCCCTTCTCATGCCAAACCTGAGAAGGCGGCTTAACCCCCTCCTCATTGAAGATCCTTGCAATCTCCACCGTGGACATTCCATCCGCATACATCTTAAACAACCGCCTGACCACCATCGCTTCATCCTCGGCGATCACGAACTTATGCCTGTCCTCCGGATCCTTCGTATAGCCGAACGGCGGCGTAGAACACACCGCTTTCCCCTGCTCCTTCACAGCCCGCACAGACGCTTTTATCTTTAAGGACAGATCCTTACTGTACAGATCATAGAGCAGGTTCTTGAAATTCACATCGATATCTGCGACATTGCCGGAATACTGATTGCTGTCATATTTGTCGTTGATGGAGATGAAGCGCACCCCCATGAATGGAAATATCTGCTCCAGATAGGAACCCAGTTCGATATAATCCCTGGCAAAGCGTGAGAAGTCCTTAACGATGATACAGTTGATCTCCGCATTCTTCACGCCGTCCAGAAGTTCCTGCACACCCGGTCGGTCAAAGTTCGTGCCGGAATATCCGTCATCCGCGAACTCCAAAACTTTTGCCTGCGGAAAATGCTCCCGGACATAGTCCCGGAGCAAAAGCCGCTGCATCGTTACTCTATTTGTCTTCATGTTCGGTTCCTCCTTTACTGGTGGGTGGTTTCCGTTGCTTTGTAATGTCAGTATAATCAGCTGTTGCATTTTTGTCTATATGTTTACCCATTCTTGCAACCCTTGCAACTATGTTGCAATTATATCACCATACAAGTCATTCTCTGCAACTTCTGCAACCGTTTCGCAACTCCGGTGCAACACCTCACCGTTTCTGCAACTATTCAGCCCTTTTTGCAACTTTCCAAATAAAAAAGACCAGGCCTGCAATCTCGACCTGGTCAAATAAGTATCTTTTTCTCTTGATTTATAGCTGGTTAAACAACCGCATCGTGGTATCCGGACCAACTTTTCCCTCCTGTTTCTTTACATTCTTCCCAACAAATGAGTTTTTTGAGACCCTCACCGTATATAGGAAATCATTGAATACTGGTACCGCCTGCTCATTTATCACACAACAGGCCACTTTCATACCTGGATCAAGTATTTCCAGAAGCGTCTTTCCGGTGTTTATGACAGAATCCACAAGAATAACATTCTTCGTTTCCGGTCTGACAAACTGCTCATGCTTAGGATCATATGTCTGGAACTTACACCCCATAGCAAAATACATCCCCTCAGCAAAGAAGATTCCGCCCCTAAGCATCGCAACAATCGTTGTATCTTCCGGAACAAAACCCGTTATCTGGCTTCCCAGAGCCTTTCCAAGCTTAATATGGGCCTTAGCCAGCTCCGGTCCCGATATCCCGGAATCAGATTTTGTTATTGCAATCAGATTATTTATCTCTTCGTTTTTTTCCAATTCAAACAATGATCAAGCCCTCCGTGTCTCTTCCTTTTAAGGATCTGCTGATAGTTCCATCCCTCTTTGCGATAAGATACCCTTCATCAGCCTGTTTGAGCATGAAATAATCGTTCATCCCATCTCCATACGCAACAACACGCTTCCCTGCGGCTTGAAGATGTTTTGTTATAAATAGTTTTGTCTCAGCTGACATCCTCGTTCCATAAAAGAAATCCAGCCCTAACTGTTTCGCTATAAATCTCCATATCCTCTCATGCCCGGATGTCAAAATATATGTGTCCTCAGTGATTGCATTTTTAACTGTCTCATTGAAATGAACCGGCATTTCAGTAAGGTTATCAAACGAATACTGTTTGAACTCTTCATTTTGTTTCCACGCCTGATAACCGGTATAAAAGTTCCCATCATACAGATGTGTCTTATACCCAAACACCGTTCCGCTGCTATCTTCTATGGTCAGCGTCTTATCTCCATCCAGAAGCACAATGGTATCGGATTTGCTTTTTTTGAGAATGTGATCAGCACATTCTTTGGCATAACCTGCGCAGCTATAGCCATTTACAATCCCCCTGATAAACTCTATGATGCCGGAAACATCCTCAAAACAGTTGTCCGGCGGATTATCAAGAACATAGAAATCCTTCCCGTTATCTTGACAATACTTCCTCAACCCGGCAATCTCTGTATTCTGCCATTCATCGATATCATACTTCAAATACTTCCGATTCTTATCAGAAGCCGCCATCCGTTCCTTTATAATATCCGGGGAAACATAGAGATATAAATAAACATCGTACATTTTCCCTTCATCTTCGGTGAAGGCAATCTCATCTCCAAAAGCATAGTGCCCGTCCATTATGAAGGTTTCTTTTGCCATCATCAGCTGAGCAACCGCTTTTCTGTCCTGTTCCCTTCCCGCTTCATCACGGGAATCAAATTCCGGATCATACTCCCTAAGAAGCCTGCTGCCAACTACGACTTCTATAAAGTCCAGCTGATCCAAAATATGAGTTTTCCCCGCTGTGGGCATTCCATATAATCCTATTCGCATACAGACTCCTTATAACAGTAGTTTCGGTCAAAATCCAAAGTGATTTTTTCCAGTTCCTCAAAAGGCGTACCGCTTGATCCAACAGGTGGAAGGTCAATGCAGTTTCCACAGTAATACACCTTGCCATTCGCAAAGAAATAATTATTGATTCCAGAACCACACTGTCCGCCATACATGGTACAGTCTTTTCCTCCACGTCTCACTGGAATTTCCTTTTCAGCGTTAGCCAGAAAATCCCTATATTCTTGTAAGGATATCCCATACCTGCCTATCATCCGCGAAAAAGTAACTCTGGTACCAAACGGCTTAAAGAAAGATATTACCCGCTCCGCATTCTCTAAGCTTTCCCTTCCTACTGTGGCGTTGAATGTCGGATAATGACCTGTGACCTGTTTGTAATACTCCACAGTCTCCATTGCCTTATCAAACGAATCGCAGCGATTCAGATTATGCAGTTCTTTATATCCATCTATTGAGAATCCAACATTTATTTTATGATCCTCCAAAAACCTCCATTCATCCTCCGGAAGCTTAACTGTCCCATTTGTTATTGTATAAGCACTAATATTGGGAGAATCTTCAAGGTAGGCAATATAGGACTTAAGCAGCGGCCAGTCCAGGAAACACTCACCATTTCCAACAAAGCCTATTTTAAATTTCTTTCCGGCATATCGCTTAACGTTGTCAAGAATTTCAAATACATCCATATCTGCCGCCTCAATCTTGCCCTTCTCATGGAAATGGCAATACCGGCAGGCAAGATTACACCTATTGTTTATGGAAATACATATCCTGTCTATCATCTCTTTCCTCCATGCTTATTGTTTCCACGGGTAAAAGATTTTCTTAAAGGACCAGATTCATGATATTCATTTATCCAATCAGCAGCCGTTTTTCCATCAATATCAACGATTTTTTCATCTGCTCCTGCCGATACTAATATATCCTTAAGATTCCAAGTCTTATTCTCTCTGCTATCAGAAAAGTGCCCATTCATACAAGCTTTCATCAGAGCTGTAAAACCATTAGCATCCTGTTGATTAATGCTTGTTCTCTCATCATTACACAATGCTTCAACAAACCGCTTTTTCCCTTCCCATGCAGCAATCATCAGTGGCATATTGCCTTCATTTTTTTGCCGCACCTTTCCACTATCAAAGGGGTTCCTGCTTCCTACATTTGGATTTGCTTTACATTCTTCCAGCAGAAAGATGAACATATCATAATCACCCATCTGCACTGCATGAGACAATGCTGGAAAATATCTTCTACTATTATCTCGTTTGTCGACATCTGCTTTGTGCTTAATAAGCCATCGAATTTTCTGTTTTCTCTGTTCCAATGGTTTATTTTTATTACGGACAGCAGAGATAAGTAATGTATTCCCATCCGGCAAATATGCATTAACCTCCTCTTCTGACGGTTCTTCACAACTGTCATAAGAGTCTGCATAATACGCATCGATTCTTGACAGTTTTGTCATGTTAAGAAGTTCCTGCTTGGTAGCCATATACTCACGTAAATGAATAGCAGAAACAGATTCATGGCCTTTTAGATACGCAGAGTAATCCGTATCCTCTGTAATTATTTCCACATTACAGTGATACTTATCTGACGCTTCCTGAGCAATATAAATAATGCGGCAATCTGCATTATCTTCTTCCACATCACCGGTATAATCCATAAGAATGGTTCTGGATCCGTAGCTTATTCCACGAATTACCTCCCATGCTTTTCTGCCCAAAGGCCCTGAATTTTTATTTTTTATTCCATCCAATTCGTCCATCACGACTTTTGGCATAACAACTTTACTATATTCCTTGTTTAGCTCATCGATTAACTGAGGATTTTTTAAAAGTGCTGACGTATCCGGAACCGCTATACGTTCTCCTCTTAAAAATTGCTCAGTTTGTTTTTCATTCATTCCAAACACACGGCAATACTTTTTTGCCATTTCGATAAGCGTCTTTTCTCCGGTTTTTCCCGATTCAACTCTCGAAATTGAGGATTTATTAGTCCCGTGCCTTTTTCCATCAGAACTGATTGGAATTTCCTCCATGATATTGATCTTCTCCGCCAGTTCTTCCATATTGCAATCATTCTTTTCACGTAATTCTCTTAATCTTACACACAGGAAAGCAATATCGTTGACTTCAGCCATCTTTTCTACCTCCGTATTCCGTACATGGTGTATAGATACAATATAGCTTCGTGTTGCGTTTTTGTCAATATTTCTTCTATTTTTGCAACATATCTACCGATTTTTAAACCCATTTGTATGTTGCGGGCATTTTTGCAACAAAACAGAGTGAATTACAACACCATCTTTACATATCAGCAAATTGGCAACATCTCGCCATTCTTTGCAACAAAAAAAAGCCTGCAAGCATCAGGTTTTCTCCTAATGCCCGCAGGCTCAATACTGATTTGTTAACGTATTCATCTCTGTCTACGCCGTTCAGCTTAAAGTTGATCACTCTTTTACCCATCGTTTCTTCCTCCTTTCTATGCCATCGTCTCGACAGCCTTTTTGACTGCTCTCTTCGTATAAACTCTTATCATGTCTGTTCTGTATTCGGCAGACGCGCGAACGTCGCTGATCGGTTTGCATTCCTGGGAGGCTGCTACTGCCGCCTTCTCAAGGAGCTCGTCTGTCAGCTCATTGCCGATGAGGATCTCTTCCGCGTTCTTCGCTCTGAGCGGGGTGATTCCAACGCCGCCCATGCACACTCTCGCGTCCGCGACCTTGCTTCCATCCATTCTGACTTTGGCGCCGACACCGATGATGGCCAGGTCCATTGCCTTCCTGACGGAATGCTTGAAGTACGCAGATCCTTCGTTCTTCTGCAGCTCCGGAACGAACACGCAAGTGACGACATCGCCCGGCTGCAGCGCGGTCTTCTTCACGCCCTTGAAAAATTCATCGATCGGAATATCCTTTTCTCCGTCAACGTTGTACACCTTGACAACAGCGTTCATCGCGACGAGGATCGATGCTGTGTCAGCAGACGGGGAAGCGTTGCAGATATTGCCGATCATGGTTCCCTTTCTCCTGATCTGCGGTGACGCTACGGAGCGGGCGCCGTCGCTCAGCGCCGGCATTTTTTCTTTGACGATCTCCGAGTTCTGGATATCGAACAGTTTCACGAGCGCGCCGATGTACATGCCCTCACCCGGAACATACTTGATCTCATCGATTCCCGGGATCCCTTTGAGGTCGATCACCGTATCAGCAGGAACTGCTTTTCCATGGATCAGAAGGATCACATCTGTGCCTCCTGCCATGAGGATCGCTTTATCGCCCTTTTCTTTTGCCAGCTCCGAAGCCTCTTCCAGGCTTGCTGCTTTCACGTAATCAAATGCAGGTAAAGCCATATTTTCCTCCTTGTTGATCTTTGACTTGTAATAACTTGCTTGCAAGGTTGCCTCTATTAAGTTGTCTTAATTTTATCGTCACCCGAAACTGTTGTTGAAGTAGTCTGCGCTACACTTTTGCGTTGTTTTGTTAAAAATTTCTCATGTATTTTTTTGTACAGGCAAAAACCTGTAGCCTGCGCTACAAGTTTCCTTATTTTCGTCATGCTATACTCCCATTAAGCAAGGAAGCCTCCAGCCGTACAATCTTCAGAAGTAATTTTGAATTGGATGTATGCAGATTATGTATGTAGATTGGAAGGAGTGTTTTTTGTGAGTAAAATCTTTAATAAGTTTAATCTGACGCTGAACATCTGGATCTCATTGATCATCAATGTGGTGCTCTGCATCGTTCTGACGCTGGTCGCCACTGGCCATCTCACCTTCGGCGGATTTCTGTTCGGATTTATCATCGCGTTCCCGCTCAGCACGTTGATCGTGCTGTTTATTCCAATCACCAGATTCGGTGATTTCGTCGCGCTGAAATGCGGATTGAAACCGCAGACCGTTCCGTTTACGTTAGTGTCGACTGCTGTTCTGGCATTGATTCTGGGAACGTTTATGAGTCTGTTCATGATCGCCGTCATGGCCGGCAAATACATCGGCATCTTCACACCAGCGTACTTCGGAGCGTGGCTCCACGCATGGCCGTGGGCTTTGCTTTCCGTCTATGTCTCCGCATTGGTCGGTATCTGGACAGGCCTGCCTCTGACCATGAAGCTGTGCGGACCCCCGCCGGGCATGCCGCCGCGGGGTGATGCCTGAGCCGCGTGGTGCCTGAGCCGCGTGGTGCCTGAGCCGCGTGATGCCTGAGCTGCGATCAAAAAAACAGTTGAATCTGTAGCGCAGACTACGTGCATTTCCCGCGCAGTATGCTACAATCATACCTGTAAATAAGATCTATGTTGCGTAGCAATCAATGCGTAAGTCCAAACATGCGGGCTTACGCATTTTTTTATGAAGGAGGTATGACCATGATAAAATATGAACCTGAAAGCATCGCGGAAAACTATGTATCTCTCGTAGAGGAAGCCTTGATCTGTGACCATCATATGTCACTGCCTGAGGCCAAACACCTCGTGCAGAGTTCCGATCTGCGCAGCTGCATCTGCGGCTGCCCATACATCGCCAACCATTATCCCGTCGCAAAGGCAGCAACGCACCTGGCTGCGAAATCCGGAAAAGATCTTCTCAGCACAGGACAGCAAGAATCAGCTGCGACAACGTTCTAGAATCATCTTCCCGGAATTGTCTTCCGGTTTGATTCCTGTTATACTGACGCGGAAGATACATTTCTCAGACAGGAGAAACGGAGTTTGAAATGCGTTTAGAAGTACTCACCGGAACAAAAGACGAGTTTGAGGGCGCCGCTGTGTGCCCGGGCGACCTAACCGTGCTTGACGGCATTTTGCAGAAAAAAAACACCGAGCAGGCTGCTGTTCTATCCTTTCAGGCTGTGGTCCCTTCGGAAACACAATCCGAAAACTTCAGCGTGATCGGTGATCTCATGCGTACGATGCTGGCGTTTATGGATACCCATCCGTATCCGCTGCAGATTCGGTTTGTCTGCGACAGTGAAGAGACTGCCAGACTGTACAAAGTGATCTACAACTTCTGGTTCGCCGAGGAAAAAGCAGAACGAATGGACGATGACAGCTGGGACTGATCCCAGCTGTTTTTTTAATACTCCTTCGCTTCTTCCTGTCCGGTGAGCACGCGCCACGCGCCCGCAGCCAGGGCGTGCATTTCCTCTTCGCCGGGATAGATCGTAACCGGCGCGATCCAGCCGACCAGCTCTGTGATGGCGTCGGTCACGACCGTGCTGTGGGCGATGCCGCCAGTGAAGATGATCTGGTCGACCTCGCCCTTCATGGCGACGGACATCGCCGCGATTTCCTTGCCGATCTGGTAATAGAACGCGTCCAGCACCTCCTGTACAGCTTCGTCTCCTTCCGCGGCCTTCTGCAAAAGCACCCGCATCTCGTTGGTGCCGGTATAGGCCAGAAGGCCTCCCTTCCGGGAGAACGTCCGCTTGATTTCCTCTCTGGTCATGCCGCTGTCGAAGCACATGTCGATGACTTTATCCACCGGAAGGCTACCTGCCCGCTCCGGCGCGAAAGGTCCTTCTCCGCTGACCATATCCTCGGTATCGAGGACCCTGCCTTTGACATGGGCGCCGACGGACACCCCGCCGCCCATATGGCAGACGAGCAGGTTCATTTCTTCGTACGCTTTCCCCACGGACGCCGCGTAGCGCCGGGCGATCGCCTTCTGGTTCAGTGCGTGAAACACGCATATCCGCTCGATGGTCGGGTATCCGGAATACCGGGCAAGTTTAGACAGTTCGTTGACCACCGGCGGGTCTACTACAAAGGCCGGAACGCCGCTTTCCCGCTCCAGTTCGCTCCCGATCATCGCGCCCAGATTCGACGCGTGCTGTCCGCTGACCCCGATGCGGCAGTCCCGCACCATCGCGTCACTTACCCGGTACGTACCCGCGGGGATCTGCCGCAGCAGCCCGCCCCGGCAGGCGATCGCGGACAGTTCCGTCAGCTCGCAGCCGCATTCCTTAAGCGCCTCCATCACGACCTGTTTACGGTAATCCAACTGGTCCTTGATCGCGCCAAGGCTCTGCAGTTTGTTGGCGTCGTGCCGCAGCGTTTCGCTGAAGACCTCGGTGAGGGGCCCGCTGGTTGTTGGCTGCGTCGCGGTTTCGGGCGTCGGTGATTTGTCGGCTGCAGGCTGCGTCGCGGTTTCGGGCGTCGCTGCTTCGGGCGTTGCGTTTTCGGACGCTGCTGCTTCGAAGACCGCGATCTTGGTCGACGTGGAGCCCGGATTGACCACCAGTATCTTTTTATTTATTGATTCATTCATAGTCTATTCACCATCTTTCCTCTAGTACATTTAATGTACCACAAATCGGCCGCGGATGGCGATCCGGTTTTGTACTTTCACCTCCCGCGTGGTTCAAAAGTACAAATGCGAAACGAAGTATCAAGGGGTTCCGCGATCTGGTTTTGTACTTTCTTCTCCCGCGTGGTTCAAAAGTACAAATACGAAACGAAGTATCAAGGGTTCTGGCGATCTGGTTTTGTACTTTCTTCTCCCGCGTGGTTCAAAAGTACAAATACGAAACGAAGTATCAAGGGGTTCGGCGATCTGGTTTTGTACTTTCACTTCCCGCGTGGTTCAAAAGTACAAACGCGAAACGAAGTATCAAGGGTCTCCGCGATCCGGTTTTGTACTCATCTGAACTGGGTCGACGGAAACAGGCAGATTGGAGAACGAAGCCCCCTCATCGCCCCATCATCGTCCCCTCATCGCCCCAGTCGCTCCGGTTGACTATTCCTGACCCCTCCACTATACTGACTTTCGGAAGAATTGAACCATGTCAAACCTTGTCACCGAAAAGGTGTTTTTATTATGACGCAAAAGAAAGACTCTAAACTATTACCTTTATTGGCAGCTTTTTATCTCCCGTTCGCCGGAGGTTTTGATTTTGTATTTATCGAATACATGCTGCACTACATTGACTCCGTTACCCTTGTCTGCATGCGGCTGATCATCGTGGCCATCCTCATGCACATCGCCCACCGGGTCGTGCAGGGGCCCTTCCGGGTCGAGAAGGGGGATCTGCTTCGGTTCCTTATTGCGGGCGGTCTGGGGACCGGCGTCTATTACATCTTCGAGGCGATCGGGATCGGTATGACGAGCGCCGCGCTTTCATCGATCATTCTGGCGATGGTGCCTTTGTTCGGATTGTTTGGAGACAGGATCCTGTACGGCACGAAGATCACCAAGCTGAAGCTCATCGGCGTCATCGTATCGATCATCGGCGTCGTCATTATTGTGTTCGGCGCAGGAAACGGAGAAGTGTCCGGAACACTGCTCGGCATCGCCCTGCTCTTTCTGGCCGCCGTATTCTGGGCGATCTACATTATCCTCGGCAAGCCGCTGAATGGGAAATACTCTTCGATGACGGTCACTACCGCCATGTTCAGCGCCGGCGCGCTGGTGGATATTCCGATTTTCCTCCTCTATGAGCCGGAGAATATTCTGAACATCGGAATGAAGAACGCCCTTCTGACGATCCTCTTCGCAGTGATCTGCATCGGCCTGGCGAACCTGCTGTACATGTACGGCGTCGGCAAGCTGCCGATCATCGTCTCGTCGATCCTGATGAACGTACTGCCGGTCGTCACCATCATCGTATCCTGGATCGTGTTCCACGAATCCCTGACCGCGCTGCAGCTCTTCGGCGGGGCGCTGATCATCGCTTCGGTCATCGCCATCACACTGGAAAAGCCTACCGACTGACGAGCGCGCTGCCTCACCGGCTTTCACCTCTTAGTCAACTGGGGACGCCGTCCGACTGACGAGCGCCCTGCCTCATCGGCTTTCACCGCTTGGTCAACTGAGGACGCCTACCGACTAACGAACGCCCTGCCTCACCTGCTTTCACCTCTTGGTCATGTCGACCGTCAGTGGGGTGACGGACGTTTTTCGCTTGAACTGAAGCGTATGGATATCGCTTCCTTCCTGGGCGTCCGTGTCCCCGAATTCAGAATCAAAACGTATCCGATACGGCTTTTGCCAGTCCCGATCCGGGACCGGCTGCGCTTTGTAATATGGATGGGTTTCCAGAAAAGTGAACAGATAGTCATCCGGGGAGATCTCAACTTCCGGTACGTTTACGTTCAGCAGATCTGCCTCGTTGGGCATGCCTCTTTCCAGAATGTACCGAAGCCAGAATTCCGTTGCCAGCTCGGCGCTGCGAAAACTTAGCGTCGTGAAATCCGGCCAGCGAGAGTCGTAATCCAAAACCTCCTGGGACATGGCCAGAGCAGGCACGTTCATATCCACGGATTCCAGCGCCGCCCCGATCGTTCCGCTGCTTGTAATGGATGTGCCGCAGTTGGCGCCTGTGTTGATTCCGCTGACCGTAATATCCGGTTTCCTGCCTTTGATCTTCGTCGCGATCTCAGCGATCCCGTACGCTGCCGCGTACCCCGGCGATCCATGCACCGCATAGGCTTCCACCGGCATGCCCATACCGATATCCAACTGCACGATGTCAATCACACCGAGATCCTCTCTGTCCGGATAGGCTCTTCCCATTGCGGTGTGCTGCTCGCTCGGCGCCGCGATCACAACCTCTCCGACCCGCATGGCGCCCCTTGCTGCCGCTGCCAGACCCGGAGCGTCGATGCCATCATCATTTGTAACAAGTATCAGCGGCTTTTGCTTCATGATTTTGCCTTTCTCTCGTGGTGTCTATCCGATTAGGTGTCTACTCGATTATAAGAATACCACCTGCACCAGGAACATGTAAATCACCGTCCCGATGATGACGCTGAGAATCGTATTGCGTTTCCAGAGGTACGACGCGGTCACCGCCGCCAAAGCGATCAGCTCCGGCAGGCCGTGGGAGCCGTGCAAAATCGACACGTCCCGCAAGCAGTACACGATCAAAAGCCCCATCGCCGTATAGGGGATGACCTTCCCCAGATACAGGATGAATTCCGGGACCTTGTCGCTCCTCCCGAACACGAGCACTGGGAGGATCCTGGTCGCCAGCACCGCGCCGCCCATGACGGCGATGATAAGCATCGCGTGTCCGTATTCAGTCATCCTGCTCACCTCCCGCCTCGATTTTCTTTCGCATCACGGTCATCACGATGATGATGATCACCATGGCCGGGATCAGGAACAGATCCGGTCCGAACGCCAGACGGCAGGCGAGCGTTGCGAGGACGCCGGTCAGCGCGGGAATGTGGCTTTTGGAATCGATCCACTGCTGCAGGAAGACTGTCGTGAACAGGGCAGTCATGGCGAAGTCGATTCCCGTGGAATCGAAGTTCAGAAGCGTGCCGATCCACCCGCCCAGAACACATCCCACGATCCAGGACGTCTGGTCAAAGAGCGTAACGAGGAGCCGGTATCCGCTGACGTTGACACCGGCGGGCACCTCGTCCCTGCTGAGCATCGCGTAGGTCTCGTCGCACAGCGCGTAAAACAGGTACCACTTCCGTTTCCCCTCGTCGCGGTATCTTCCAATCATCGATATGCTGAAAAAGATATGCCGCGCCGATACCATCAGCGCCGTCAGCGCGGACATGAAAACAGAACCGGTGCTCATCAGCGCGACGCTGACGAACTGCACGGTTCCACTGAAAATAACGATTCCTGAGGCCAGCGCCCACACCGGCCCGAATCCATGCTTTTGCAAAAGCAGTCCAAACCCGATTCCGAGCACGATGAAGGTCACCATGATCGGAAGGGAGGTTTTGAACGCTGCTTTGATTTCTGATTTTGTGATTCTCAAGTTTACAACCTCTTCTTGATCGCGCGGACGACGCGGACCGCAGCCGCCTGGCTGGTTTCGTCCAGATAGTTGTACTGGATCTGGCAGATGTCCCAGTCGTACAGATCCAGGATCTTCAGGAAGGTATCGCTGTCCCCGTGAAAGGAAAAGCCGATGTTCCGGATGCTCCCGTCGGCTTTATGCTTTTCGATCCACTCCTCGATGCCGAAGGACTGCAGCTTCTCCCACTCCCCGGGATCGGTGAACATGTGCATGAGATAGTAGTCGACATAGTCGGTCTGCAGCCGCTCCAGCTCCTCCTGAAAAGTCTTCTCGATGGCCTTCGCCGAGCGGATCATATACTGGGGCAGTTTCGTCGCGATCAGCACCTTTTCCCGGCAATGATTCTTCTGCAATACCCGTCCAAGGCACGCCTCGCTTCCCGGATAGAGATACGCCGTGTCGAAATAATTCACGCCGGCGTCAATGGCGCGCATCACTTCGCGCTCAGCCTTCTCGAAATCCACGTTGGGGCCTTTGCGCGTGAAACGCATACAGCCGTATCCCAGCTGGGAAATCATCGTGCCGTTTTTGTCGGGTCTGTATTTCATATCTTAACCTCACCTTGGATTTATCTTTGTTTGATATTTATCCTTGTTTGATAATGGAAGCGATCCTCTTGGCCAGCGCCATGATCGTCAGGATCGGCGGATTGCCCATCGCCTCCGGAAGGATCGTCGCGTCCGCAACGTACAGGTTCTCCGGCAGCAGCGGGCTGTGCAAAGTCTCACGCTCCGCTTCCGTCAAAGGCAGCATGCCGCCCGGATGGCCCGCGTTGAGAGTTCCCGGGAACTGCTCTTCCTTCGGAACGCCCAGCCGCTCCAGTATCTTGCGGCACTGGGCGACGGCTCTGCCCATGCGTTCCTCGTCGCGCATGGTCATCGTCTTGCGGATCTTTCTGCCGGACACGCTGCCGTTTTCCTCATCGGCCAGCTTGATCATCATGCTGACCAGTCCCGTAATTGGCTTGCGCCATTGCCGGTTAAAAAAGAAACTCAGATAGTCAATATATGGCGACAGAATGTACCCTTCCTGCTGGCTGATAAAGGGCATGAGCAGCTGCTGGTCCTGCCGGATTCCCGGAATGACTCCCGCCACGCAGAGCACCGGATCCACAAACAGTGTCTCCTGACAAGGGATCCCGGACTTTTCCAGAATCACCGGCGTGCCGAGCCCGCCTGCGGCCAGCACCACAAGGTCCGCAGTGAAGGTCCGGCTGCCGCCTTTTGCCTTTGCATGAACGGTGGTCACGACGCCGTCTTCGATGGTGAGATCGGTCACCTTGCATCCCGTCACGAGATCCGCGCCCTGCATGACCGCATCCTCCAGCAGGCTCCGCGTATCCCACTTGGCGCCCGTGGGGCATCCAATGGCGCAGTGCCCGCAGCCGACGCACTTCTCGGGGTTCAGCAGCTTGGGCGTGACGACAGGGTCCAGTCCCATCTCTTCAAACAGGGCGAACATCTTCTTCGTCGTATCGGTCCAGTATTTCTGATGCTCTGTCGTGATCGGCAGCTCCTCGTACAGCTCTTCAAATTCCGCGTCGAGATCGATGCCCAGTTTCCGGATCGCGCCGTCGTAGCGGACCGCGTTTCCTGTCGCGAGGGTCGTGGTCCCGCCGATGCCTTTGCCGCGCACCATGACCATATCCTTATTTTTATCGACGACCATGTTCGGGAACAGCATCTGTATCATCCGCTCGTCCCGGTAGACCCCGGTCCGCCGGAAGCCGGCAAGTTTATCGACCGAATAGGAAAAGGGACGGAACCGCCCGCCTTCCTCCAGGATCGTCACCTGATACTCCCCCTGCAGTTCCTTCGCCATCGTGGCGCCGCCTGCGCCAGTCCCGATTACGATCGCTGTCTTTTTCTCACTCATTGCATTTCCCCTTCTGCAAAATCTTCCCTTCCTCTGTCAGATGCGCACGGCAAAAGCCGCATCCTTCGGTGATCCTTTGGCTGAACCGCAAGCAGCCTCCGCCGCAGATCCCCGTAACGATCCCCGCGTCCACGCAGGACATCAGCCTGCACTCGGCCGGGGAGTAGCACCGGCTGAAATAGCACGCCGAGACGGTCAGTTCGCCCGCGCGTTCGGCTGCGATCTCACCTGTGATTTCGTCTTCGGTTCGTCCTTCGGTTTCGCCTGTGATCTGCTTTTCGTCTGCTCCTGCGATCTGCCCGTCGATTGTCATGTGGATGCCGATGTTCCGGTAGAGCAGGACGATCAGCCGCTTCAGATCTTCGTCCGCGGTCAGGCCGGTGATCCGCCGGATCTTTTCGCCCAGCCTGCGGGCGTCCCGGAAGAGTGTTTCCTCCAGGCTGCTCCTGTTTGTGCCGCCTTCCTCCGCGCCGCTCCCCAGCACGCCGGCGCCTCGCATGCACCGGCATGTGAAGTCCGCGTACTGCCGGAGGGCTTCCGCAGCGGAGCCATTGCCGAGCGTTTCCCTTGGCATTCCGAAGGATTTTGCCGCCAGGTTCATCAGCACCTGCAGCTGCCGCCGCCGGAGAGTCTGCGACGTATGTTTTTCAAAACGGCTGAGAAGTTTTCTGCTGATACGTTCTCTCACCTGTACATCTCCTCATTTGTACATATCATCACTTGTACATCTCTTCGATGATCTCTTTGAAATGCTCTTCGACATTTCGCCGCTTGACTTTCAGATTCGGCGTCAGCTCGCCCTGCTGAATGCTGAGGGGCCGTTCGATGATCCGAAACCGTTTCACCTGCTCCGGATGGGACAGCCCCTCGTTCATCAACCGGATCTGCGCATCGAGGTCTTGCGGCTTTTGCATTGCGAGGTCTTGCGGCTTTTGCGTTGCGCTGTCCTGTGTCCACAGGAGCGCTGTGCAGTACGGCCGGTCCTCCCCGATCAGCACCGCTTCCGTGACCCCGGGTATGTTTTTCAGGCGCTCCTCGATTTTCGGGATGCTGATGTTTTTGCCGTAGGCGGTGACGATCATTTCTTTTTTTCGTCCGGTCAGGGTGATGTGTCCGTTCGCATGTATGGTGCCCAGATCGCCTGTCCTTAATATACCATCTTCCAGGCAATCTGTCTCCATGCCGTAGTAGCCGGTCATGACCTGCGGGCCCTTCACCAGCAGTTCCCCCGCGTCGGTGACCGTCACCTCCGTATCCGGAAGGGGCGTTCCGATGGTTGGGATCACGTTGTCGCCCAGCCGGTTGATGGTGATCAGCGGGGCCTCTGTCTGTCCGTAGGCGTTGTGGATCTCGATCCCGATGTCGCGGAAATTCCGGAGCAGCGCTTCGCTCACCGGCGCTAATCCGACGATGAGCTGACTGCAGGCGTCCAGGCCGGCTTTTTTCAGAACGCCGCGGCGAAGGATGGCGGTCATCCGTTCTTTGGTCCTGCCGTTTCGCATCCCGGCCCACTTCCTGTAGACGCTGCTTTCGGCGGTCTTCTCCCATACCTTTTCATAAAACCGCGGCACGGAAAAGAACACGCTCGGCCGCACCTTCGGCAGCGCGTCCGTCAGCGCGCCGAAGTCGTTCAGGTAATAGATGTCCGATTTTGCCAGCATGTAGTACGGCGCGTATGCGGCCAGGATCCCCTCCACCACATGGCTGAGCGGCAAAAACGACAGATACCGCATGGACCGGTTCCGCTCCTCCCAAGGCAGCAGCCCGGTCAGCACCTCGCCCATCCACGCCAGCTGGGCAAAGGTGAACATGACGCCCTTCGGCTCTCCGGTCGTCCCGGAGGTGTAGCGGATCGTGGCCAGATCGTCCGGGCCCGGATGCACCGCCGGGGCCGAATCTTTCCCTCTCGCCAGGAACGCGTCCCAGGAGACGACGCCCGGCTGCGGAGACGGGTCTGCGACGGAGAAGGATACTGTTCGGATTCGCTGCGGGATGTCTCCCAGCTGCTCCGCAATCCTCGTATCACCGACAAAAAGCCACCGCGCACCGCTCCGCTGCAGCAGCAGCGACAGCTCCTCTGCGGGCGTGGTGTAATAGATCGGCACGCTCACCGCACCGATCAGACCAATGGCCTGTTCGAGGATCATATACGCCACGGAATTGATGCCGGACAGTGCCACGCGCTCGCCCGGGCGCACGCCGTCCGCCCACAGCGCACCGGCGGCCTGCTCGATCCGTTCGTTCGCTTCCGCTCCCGAAACCGGGGTGATCCCCTCCGCGGTAACGTCGTGATAAGTGATGGAATATCTCCCGCTCTTTCGCCGCACCTGCGCCTGCTGGAACACCGTCCGGTCCGTCTGCTGCATGAAGTTCTTACGGCATGCAAAGGCCAGGATCCGGTCGATGTACTCGCGCCAGTGCAGGTCGTACGGACCCGCCACCGCGTCTGTGTTTTTGCGGCTGAAATCCTGCCCGCCGTAAAAATACGGCAGCAGGGTCAACAGGTTGGACAGATAGTTTTTCTTCCTGTCTTCCTGCCGTTTGTTATACGCAAGGCCTGCTTTTTTAAGCCCATGCAAAGGCACGAAAGCCGGTTTAGGAATGTCTGTGTCGAGGTTCTCTTTCGCCCATTTCCGGACATACTGCAGGAGCTCGTCCGCGCGGGGCTGCAGATGGGTCGGGCACGTCAGATGATAGGTCTTGCCTTCCGCGCTCTCCGCCAGTCCGATCTTCACGACCGCGTCCGCCACGTGATCCACCGGAACCAGATTGAGGCGCGTATCGCCGCGGGTCGGGATCACACGGAGTTTTCCCAGCAGGATCATCTTCAGAACGTAATAGATCGTATTGAAATTCTTCACCCGGCCGGTGCGGGAATCGCCGACGATCATCCCCGGCCGGCAGATGGCGTAGTTCAGTCCGGAGGTCATCACGATGTACTCCGCTTCCGCCTTGCTCTTTTCGTAGAGGCTGCTGAAGTGAGTCGCCGGCAGTTCCTCCTCAGTGATGACGCCGGTCTTCTGTCCCGCGACATACGCTGTCGAAACGTGGACGAACCGCTTCAGCTGCGGCATCGCTTTCGCGAAGGCGACCATGTTCTCGGTGCCTTTGCAGTTGGTTTCCTTGAGTGTTTTCTCATCCTGCTGGAATCCGATCTCCGCGCCGCAGTGGAAGACGCGGGTCACCTGTTCAGTGAACAGCTGCTGCATTTCCTCGGTCAGACCGAG